>Ga0208456_1000677_pt1 | contig 18818 bp, 18 predicted proteins | sample June2015DPH_4_10_2_FD_184691 | JGI IMG/M metagenome (GOLD analysis project Ga0208456, IMG submission 184691) | Peatland microbial communities from SPRUCE experiment site at the Marcell Experimental Forest, Minnesota, USA - June2015DPH_4_100... | ecosystem: Environmental > Terrestrial > Soil >... | reverse complement strand
CACGCATCTCACTGCCTCGGGATCTGGCCAGAGTGTCCTCACCGCCAGTTCCCAGGGACTGAGTTCCTCTCAGGTCGATCTCCAGCTCACAAGAAGCCCACTCGTTGATCAGCTTACTGCAAGCATTCCAGAGGAGACACTATACGGAGCGGACACAATGTACACCAATGGCACAGCTACAATGACGCTATCGGTTTCGTTTCTGGGCCAGCCTGTCCAGAACCTGAACGTCTCCTGGACTGTCACGGGAGGCTCCGTCTCGCCAAACCCAACCAAGACGGGATCTTCAGGAGCTACTTCGACGACGTTCAAGCCCAACAAAGTTGGAACCGCCAACATAACGGCGTCAGCCTCGTCCCCACTAACCGGTCCTATCATCCTGACTCACTTCATCGCGGTCTTTCAGGCTCAGACGACGACTACAACCGGCGGAACAACCACTGCCACCGCGACAACCAAGACAGTCACAAAATCCACTACAGCAACGACGACGGTTGTCTCGACTGAGACCTCGTACAGCACCGTCACTTCCAGCACTACCTTTACCGCTACGGTGACATCCTCCACTACCATTGCAACGACAGCTACATCACCCACGACCACAACTGTGACAACGACCACAACCAGCCTCTCGACCTCCGCTGCCTCCACATTCGCTTACGCGACTTTGGGCGCCACCACAATCGTGATACTGACCGTGGCTGCGCTAGCTGCCTGGGTTTTGAGAGGCAGAAGACCCTAGTCGCGAGTCCGGGAAAGAAATAGGATCTTGGCACATCTAAATAGCGAAAGAACCCCGCTTTAGCGATGAACTCCCTGGGGAGGCCGGCTTCTGCCGACCGATCCTGTGGTTCTCAGAGGGTTGACCTTTCTCTCGCCAGGGTCGGCCCTTCAGACAATACCAGCGACCTCGGAGTAAAGAGGTTCTTTTGGAATCAGATGACTCGAGCCAAGAGGGCGGGAACCTGGTTCAGGCTCTGCAGGAGGGAGAGGGCGATGTACGGTCTGGCTCTGAGGCTGGATGTGAAGTTCCAGAGCTACGACCTCCTGAAGGCCTTGGTTTCGGTCCTGAAGAACCTCAGGGATTCCTGCGAGGGGGGCTACGCAGCAATAATGAAGGGGATGCGCCTAGCCCGGAGCTTCTCGGAAGCGGCCGTGTCCTGGGGGAATGAGCGCGCCCGCGGATGGAGGGACGACCGGGCATACATCAGATTCTTGGCGGTGACGCTGAAGTGAACCCTGAACGCAGGTTCCTTGGGCTCGTCGGTCTTTTTGGAAGGTAATCCTAGTGCTGAGTCTATCAGACTTAAATAACGAGTTGAGAAATATCAATCGTAAAATGAAATTCTTGCCGGTCTACTTCATAACGCTGTTCAGCTCCCTCCTCCTGGCACTTGAAGGGAAGTTCCCTGTCATCTCTAGGAAACGCGCCCTCTCTACCTTGATAGCATCCCTCGTCCTCCTGATAGTCGTCGCCATGGGTGCGCTCATAATCTACCTCATCGTGGTCGCGCCTGGTGGCACGACAACAACGACTTCGGTGTACCCCTAGTCCTGCGAACGACTCCGCTCGTAGACTCGGAAACTGCCTTCTCCCTTGAGCGAATCGGACCTTTCACCATCCGTTGAGCCGTCGGAGGCTCTTGACCCCGGGAACAGGGGGTTCAGGCGCGTCTGGCTCTTCTCGCTGGTCGTGGGCGTGGGGACTGTCGCGAGTCTCTTCTGGTACGCGAATTTCACCCAGGGGCACGGCTGGATCCCGCTCGGCTACGACTCGTACTACTACGTCGGCTACATCAACCAGGTCGTGGCCTCGGGGCCTCTGCAGTTCGCCGCGTCCCAGCACTATGTGGAGTTCCTCTACCCGATCGTGGCTAGCATTCCCGTCTACTTGGGAGCGTCTGCCGACGCAGTGGAGGTGGTCATGCCCGCGATCCTGGCGTGCGCAACTGTGGTAGCCACGGGGGTCCTCGCGCTGGAGTCGAGGGACTGGAGGGTCGCGACGATGTCGGTCGCGTTCTCGAGCGGGTGGTTCGCCGTTTACAGGATGGGCGCCGATTTCCACGCGAACCTTTTCGCGTTTCCACTCCTCATCCTAGCGACTGTGCTGCTGATCAAAGTCTCGCGCAGGCGTTCGGCCTCGCAGCCGGTCATTGGGGCGTTCCTGTCGCTCGTGGTGCTTGCTGGGGCTGCCCACATTGAAACGACGGACTTCTTCATCTTGACGTGGGCCCTGGCCTTCATCCTTCTCGGACGGCGGACCGCTCTAAGCTCGTGGCGGTGGAGTTCGTTCATGATCTTGGCGGGGGCGCTGGTTGCCTCCCCGTTCACGTACGCGTACCTGCATGGAGTGGCCGAAGGCGTCGGCGGCCAGTACTGCGTCTTCCCCACCTACTGGCTGGAGGTCTTCGGGCCCGTCGTGGGGCTGGCGGCGCTGGGGCTCGGGGTCTTAGCGTGGCAATACAGGTCAGCCTCTGACAGCTACCTGACGAGGCTCCTGCTCTCCTGGTCCGCACTGGCCGTGGCGATCGGGGTCCTGGGATACGTCAGTCAGTTTCCAATCTCAGACTCCGACAGGGCGCTCCTTCTCTTCCCTCTGCCGCTCGTTTCATCGTTCGGGATGGTCTGGCTCGTCGACCACATCCCGAGGCTTCAGCGGTCTTCTCAGACCCGTCTGCTGGTCATCTTCGCAGTGGCCATCCCGCTGCTGACTGTCCCGGTCGTTTTCAGCTACGCGGCCCCGCACTTCAAGTACTTCGTGGAGCACGGCCCCTCCTTTGTCACCTGTGCCTCAAAATGAGCCTCAGGTCACCTCTGAGGAAGGCTTCTTGCGGCTCTGTTTCAGGAACAGGGGGACAGGTCGCCCTGTCTCGTTTGGAGGGGTGGGGGGAGAGGGCGGACATATGGGTTGATGGTCAGAACAGATGGCTTGACCTATTACGGAACGCAATCAGTAGAGAGGCGCGAGCGAATTGAAGACCGCTTGGGCCATCGGCGTCTTTTCCGAGGTCTTGTTCGTCGTGGGTGTCGCCCTCATCGCATGGGGGGTCTACAAAGCCGCAAGTTCCTCGATTCCAATGGGTTCCTGCACGGTGCTCATTTGCGTCGTCTACACGCGTCAGATCATATTATCAGATTTCTATCTTGGACTCGGTCTTCTCATCGCTTCGGCCATCGGATTCCTGTTCACTCTGTGGTCTTACCGAAGAGCATCCATCCCTCAAGGTGAAACACCGAATTGAATCCCCCGAGAGACGAAACGGAACCCCTTTGACCCATGATTCAGGAGGGTCACCGCTTGCAAGAGGGTAGTGTGCGGATGGTGGTAGTGGCCATTCCGGCCTACAACGAAGAGAAGAGCATAGGGAAGGTGATTGTCCAGGCCAAGAAGCAAGCGGATGCAGTAATCGTCTGTGACGACGGCTCGACCGACTCGACCTGGAGGATCGCTGCTTCTCTTGGGGCTGATGTCGTCCGTCACGAGAGGAATTTGGGTTACGGGGCTGCCATCGCCTCTCTGTTCAGGAGGGCGAGAGAGATGAACGCCGAAGTCATGGTAACCCTCGATGGGGACGGCCAGCACGACCCCGCAGTCATCAGGACGCTCACGAAGCCCATTGAAGAGGGCGCGGCAGACATCGTGATAGGATCGCGCTTCTCCGAGGAGGGGAGTTCTCAAATGCCCGAGTACCGGCGCGCGGGCGCAAAGGCGATTACCAAGCTGTTGGAGGTCATGTCGCACAGCGGCATCACTGATGCGCAGTCGGGATACAGGGCCTATGGTCGGAAGGCACTGGAGACTGTAGAACCGACGGAGATGGGGATGGGTGCGAGCACGGAGATACTCTCTCGCGCGAACGGAGCAGGCCTGAAGATCCTTGAGGTTCCGATCGAGGTCTCCTACGACGGGGATTCGTCGACGCACAACCCCCTCGTTCATGGGCTCGACGTTCTCCTGACGACCTTCAAGACCTGGTCAATCAGACATCCGCTTGTTGTCTACGGCGTTCCGGGGATGGCCTCACTCTTGGTCGCGGTGGGATTCTGGTGGTGGACACTTTCACTGTTCGCGGAGACTCACACGGTGGTGACGAACGTCACGCTGATCGCAGTCGCATCCACCATCGTCGGACTGATACTGATGGCCATCGCTGTCATCCTGTGGGTGATGATAAGCGTCGTTCGCGAGAGGTGAGTCCCAACGAACGTTATGATTATCGTGGGCACTCGCCCTGAAATAATCAAGATGGCTCCGATAATGAAAGAAGCGGACTCACGCCAACTGCCCTATTCAGTAATACACACGGGTCAGCACTATTCTCCAGGCATGAGCGACGTCTTCTTTGAACAGCTGGGCCTCCGCGAGCCCGATTACAACCTGAACATTGGGTCAGGGACGCACGCTGAAGAAACTGGCGGGATGCTAATTGCCATCGAGAGAATCCTCGCCAGAACAAGGCCAAGTGTCGTTCTCGTGGAGGGGGACACGAACTCGGTCCTGGCGGGTGGGCTCGCGGCAAGGAAGCTGAACATTTCGGTCGGGCACGTCGAGGCAGGCCTAAGGAGCCGCGATAGCACGATGCCTGAAGAGACAAATCGCATTTTGACTGACCACCTGTCTGAGTACCTGTTTGCGCCGACACGAACCGCGAGGAGCAACCTGATCTCTGAAGGTATCTCAGCCAGGAGCGTATGGGTGACAGGGAATACGATTGTCGATTCGCTCGCCGAGTGCGTCGACCTTGCCAGGCGCGTGGGCCGCCTTCCAGGTGGAATGCAGGATGGAGGATACCTTCTCTTGACCCTCCATCGGCAGGAGAACGTAGACGCAAAGGAACGCTTGCAGAGGATTCTCAGGGGCCTGGAAATGGTCCACAAAAAGACGGGACTGACGATTGTCTGGCCCATCCACCCACGGTCAAAGAGGGGTTTAGGTAGAGGCCATTTCAAGCCGGGTAAGGGTCTCAAACTCCTGAATCCTCAAGGCTACTTCTCTTTCCTGCGCCTTCTGATGGGTGCCAGGCTTGTGTTCACTGACTCGGGCGGAGTTCAGGAGGAAGCCTGTATCCTCAAGGTCCCCTGCGTGACACTGAGGGACAACACGGAACGGCCGGAAACGCTGCGGGTCGGTTCAAACGTCCTGGCAGGGAGCGACCCTGAGACGATTCTTGAGAAGACCATGATCATGTTGAGCAAGGAGAGGCGGTGGAGGAATCCCTTCGGAGACGGCCACGCCAGCGCTCGAATCCTGGACGTCATCGGCGATGGGCGGCGATTTGACTAGAATCCTGGTGACGGGCGGGCTCGGTTTCATAGGGACCAACCTCGTCCGCGAGTTGAGGGACAGGGGACACGACGTCTGGGTCGCGGACGTGAGACACTCAGACGACCCGAAGTCGGTCAGGACGGATGTGTCGGTCTTCAGGCAGGTCGAAAGGATTCTTGAAGGCCATGACTTCGAGTACGTCTACCACGCGGCCGCCGAATACGGGAGGTGGAACGGCGAGGACTACTACGAGAACCTCTGGGACACGAATGCGGTCGGGACCAAGAACATACTCAGGATGCAGGAGAAGAAACGGTTCAGGATGATCTTCTTCGGGAGCGCGGAGGTCTATGGGGACTACGAAGGGGTCATGAGCGAGGACGTGATGGACGATGTGGAAATCAAACAGATGAACGACTACGCCATGAGCAAGTGGGTCAACGAGATGCAGATCCTGAATTCGGCAGCGATGTTTGGCACGGAGACAGTCAGAGTGAGGCTGTTCAACGTCTACGGTCCCGAGGAGCACGTCACCCCGTACAGAGGGTTTGTTCCGAACTTCATCTACAACGCGATGAACGACAGACCGTACACCGTCTACCTCGGCCACAAGCGGACTCTCGAATACGTAGGCGACATCTGCAGGACCCTCGCAGACATCCCCGAGCGATTCAAGATCGGTGCAGTCTACAACCTTGGCGGAGACGTGCAATACGAAATCAAGGCAGTGTCCGACCTGATCCTCAAGCAGCTCGGCAAGGACGATTCGAAGGTCACCTACAAGGAGTCTGAGCACTTTACCACGAAGGTCAAGACCCCTGATGCCACTAGGGCGAAGAAGGACCTCGGCTTCAAACTAAAAGTACCCGTAGAGGAAGGAATTGCGAAGACCATAGAATGGTTCAGGAGGCTGCCACCTCAGCAATGACGAAGAAGATGAGCTCTCAGGAGGTCCTGAATCACTATCGCAAGAAGACGATACTGATCACGGGAGGAGCCGGCTGCATAGGGACGAACCTGGCCAGGGCCCTCATCAAGGCGGGACCGGAGAGGGTGGTCATCCTCGACGACCTCTCTGCCGCGTACGAATGGAACATCCCCAAGGACTCGAAGGTGACCTTCCTCAAAGGCAGCATACTTGACGAGGAGATGATGAAGAGGGCGTTCGGCTACAAGCCCGAGTACGTCTTCCACCTGGCTGCGCACTTTGCAAACCAGAACAGCGTCGACCACCCGGAGACGGACCTGCTAGTGAACGGGCTGGGGACGCTGCGTGCTCTGGAGTACTCGAGACTCGCGGACGTGGAGAGGTTCGTGTTCGCCTCCTCAGGCTGTTCGGTCTATGGGAGCAATGCGCCGTTGCCGCTAAGGGAGGACTTCGTCTCGATCCATCTGGACACGCCCTACCAGATGAACAAGTTGGTGGGGGAGCTGTACTGCAACTACTTCTTCGATTACTACAAGCTACCAGTCGCGACGGCCAGATACTTCAATGTGTACGGACCGGGCGAGGTTCCCGGGAAGTACCGCAACGTCATTCCGAACTTCATCTGGGCTGCGATGCACGGTAAGGCACTTCCTGTCATGGGTACAGGCAAAGACACGAGGGATTTCACATTCGTCGGGGACATCGTGGACGGCACCCTCCGTCTAGGCGTGATAGAAGGCGCTCTGGGAGGAGCATTCAACCTAGCATCTGAGACGGAGACAAGCGTCATCGACCTCGCCAAGATGGTCAACGATGTCACTCACAACAAGACTGGGACCACGTACACTTCCAAGAGGGACTGGGACAAGTCCTCCAGGCGTCGGGCTTCGATAGAGAAAGCGAAGCGGGTTCTTGGCTATGATCCGCAGACGCAATTTGCGGACGGACTTCGAACCACCTACGAATGGATACGCAGCAACTCCAAACTCATTTCCAACGCGCTTGATGAATAAGTGAGAATCGTCGTTCTCTCCCTCATCTATCCCCCTGACCTTGGGGGTAGCGCGACCAGGGCGAGGAATATCGCTCGCGGCCTTCAGCTAAGAGGAAATGAGGTGACCATTGTCGCCGGATTTCCCCACTATCCAGAGGGAGATGTTCCGAAGTATCTCAGGAAGAGGGCACTTGTCAAAGAGGACGATCATGGAATAACTGTGATACGGACGTGGGTTCCCCCTCTGGCTTCGAAGGGCCTTCTCAACCGTCTGGTCATCTTTGCCTGCTTCATGGTCTCATCTCTGTTCGCACTTGTCTACGTCCGCCGCGTCAGTGGCGTCTTCGCCTCCAACCCGCAGATACTCGCCGTGTTCCCTGCGAAGATCTATGGCTGGCTGTTCAGCGCTCCCGTGGTTCTGAACGTGGACGACCTATGGCCCGAGTCCCTTTCTGACCTTGGAATGCTGGGAGATGGTCTACTGAAGAGGATCTCGACACAGGTGGCACGGTCCGCGTATCGCACCGCCGACGCTATCGCACCAATCAGCCCAGCATACGTCGAGCCCATCGTCACAAAATATGGAGTTCCCAAATCGAAGGTGGAGGTCATCCCCGGGGGAGTCGACCTTACCCTCTTCCAAAGAGAGTCGAGCCCGAGTCAACGTTCCACGTTCGAGGTTCTCTATATCGGCGCCTTCTCTAGGGCGTACAACTTCAATCAGGTTATACAGGCAGCAAACGAACTGCGTGGAATCGAAGCGATCAGATTCCAACTGCGAGGCCAGGGCGAGATGGCTCCGGCCATCAGGGAGGAAATCGAGAGAATGCAACTCAGAAATGTCTCTCTTACAGAGAACACAGTCTCCCGAGCCGAGGCGGCTAGGCTAATGATGAACGCTGATGCATTGCTCCTACCTCTAAGTGGTTTGGAGTTTGTTGAGATGGGCATCTCTTCCAAACTGTATGAATATCAAGCCGCAGGGAGGCCAATCGTGTGCTGCTCGAATGGGACCCCTGGCAACTACGTGAGACAGAGTGAGTCAGGTCTGGTCGTGCAGCCTGGCGACTTCGCAGGCTTGGCCACCGCCATATCGCTTCTATCCAAGGATGAGGCGTTGGCTGCTAGGCTGGGCCGCTCAGGTCGCGAATTTGTCCTGAGTCGTTATTCTGTCGAGCAAGTCGGCGAAATGGCCAACAGCATGTTTGAGAGTGCACGCTGATGCAATACAGAAGACTGGGCAAAAGCGGTCCGAAGGTCTCCGCGATCGGTCTGGGCACTGGTCAATTCGGCGCACCGGGATGGGGTTACGGATCAGTATACGGAGATGCACAGATCACCAATGTCATTCGCACAGCTCTGGAAACGGGAGTCAGCCTAATCGACACGTCTGAGACCTATGGGAACGGGAAGTCTGAAACCATACTGGGAAGTGTCCTAGGAGAGTTCAGGAGGGACGATTACGTGGTGATTACGAAGGTCGCGCCTTGGAATCTGTCATTCGATCGAGTCTTGAAGGCTGTCGATTCAAGTCTGAAACGGCTTCAGCTTGATTACGTGGACCTGTACTTGGTGCACTACCCCAACCCGTTTGTTCGTATGCGCGATACCTTTCGGGCGCTGGAACGGCTAGTGAAGGAGGGCAAGATCAGATACATTGGCGTCAGCAACTTCAATCCCATGCTACTCGAACATGCTCAGGGATGCATGTCGAAGAACGAGTTGGTGGTCGACGAAATAGAGTACAACGCGCTCTCTCGGAGATCAGAGAAGCATACAATTCCCTACTGCGCCCGGAACGGAATAGGAGTAGTTGCGTTCAGTCCCCTTGCAGGGGGCCTTCTCACTGGCAGATTTTCTGCCGACCTTCGTCCTAGAGACAGGGCCCGTGCGTTCAACTTCCTTAACCGAAAAGGCTACCTCTTGAAGGCCGAACGATTGTTTCAATGTCTTCAGAACATCGCCACCTCTCGTCAGGTAAGCATGGCCCAAGTCGCGCTGGCCTATCTGCTTCGACTGGATTGCGTCGTGGCCATTCCAGCTGCTTTGACAGACTCAGAGGCCAGGGACAATGCGAAAGCCCCCCTCATGCAACTGACAAGGGAGGAGATTCTAGCCATAGATGGGCTATCAACTCCCGTAGGCGGGCCTACCTACATTTTTGACCACTTCATCATTAGGCCCATTTCATGGGCGAAAGAGTCAATGAAACATATGTCGGGCCCAACTCTTTGAACGTCGGGATAGTCACGCCTTTCTTGACCCCAATGGCTGGGGGATCAGCCACTTCTGTACTCATCCTAGCTCGAAGCTTGCAGACGAGAGGGCACAGTGTCACCGTCTTCACATCGGACTATCACAGGGAGGAATCCAAATTCGAGGACGAAGGCGATTTGACCATTGTCGAGTCTCGGTGCCTAGCGAATCTTTCAGGACTTCTGTACGCCCCCGAATTGAAGAAGGAATTGAAGAAGGGTGCCCAAACCATTGAAGTCTTCGATTTTGCCAATTTCAGGACGTACCAGAACATTGTGGCAGAGAGCTTCGCAAGGCAACACGGGATACCATACGTTCTGAGGGCGCACGGGTCGCTACCGCGATTGGGAAAATCCGTCCCCAAGTGGATATTTGACATGACATACGGCAACAGAATCCTAGACAATTCTTCCAGTATGGTCGCTGTGACTCAGGCAGAAGCAAACCAGTACGAGACATTCGGCGTTGAGCCGCGCAAGATTTCTGTTATACCAAATGGCGTGGAGTTGAACAAGTTCTCTAATCTACCTACTCGAGGAGAGTTCACCTCAAAGTTCAAGATAAGTCAAAACACGAGGATTGTTCTCTTCCTTGGAAGGATCCATCGGATAAAGGGTATCGATACGCTCCTCAAGTCGTACTATCGTCTTACAAAGGACAAAAGCGACAACGATAGCCTGCTCGTTATTGCGGGACCGGACGATGGGTATCTGCGCGATGCTCAACTTCTGGTCCGTCGACTTGGCATCAGAGACAAAGTCCTCTTCTGCGGACTATTGAACTTCAAGGAGAAACTAGCTGCCATCGTTGATTCTGCTGTTGTAGTTCTTCCCTCATATTACGAGACCTTTCCAAACGTTGTGTTGGAAGCGTACGCATGCTCCAGACCAGTCATTGCATCCAGGGTGCAAGGAATGGAAGAGATTGTTATTGACGGACAAACGGGAATACTATTCTTGGCCAGTAACGTCGAACAGCTAACCGAGGGCATTTCGAGCGTACTCAGGGACGTTGAAGGGGCCAATGCAATGGGGAGACATGCAAGGGAATTGGTTGAGCGTGAATACGACCAGAACAAGTTGATTCTACGAACCGAAGCCATCTACGAGGAAATCGCTGGAGCATCAAGATCGAACCCACCGAATGCTCATTAGGCAGGCTGTGCTGCGATTTTCCACTGGTCTCCCTGTGCAGAAACGCTCAAACAATCATTCTCCTCTCGAGGTTCGATAGGCGAGTGGCTTGATGGCTATTGACCGCCGTGTACAAAACAATGTGTGCGTGGTAACATTTCCACTCGAAGCGGCCGCGTCTTCTCCTATCCTCAACCTTGTCAAGATACTCCGCCCGCGCACGAAGTCGCTTTACGTCATCTCCGGTGGAGAAACCGACCAGATGTTCCAAGCAAAGGGGATGAAAAACGTTGCCAGCGTCACCCACAGGTCGTATGAGAGTCCCATCAAGCGGGCCGTGTCATTCGCACTCACAAACTTCCAGTTCCTCGTCAGAGTCATCGCGCTTCGGAAACGAGTTGGGCTCTTCGTGTTCTTCATCGGCGGAGAGAACTTGTTGATTCCTATGTTGGGGGCCAGACTTTTGGGAGTCAAAACCCTGCTAATGCCAGCAGGTGATGCAGGGAAGGTCTACATGTCCAGTGGTGACTCATTGGGAAAAGTCCTATCCGTCCTCACTGCGTGCAGTTTCTTCCTCGCAGACACTCTGGTTCTTTATTCCGAGAACACCATTGTGGGAATTCCCCTCGAGCGGTACCGACACAAGATCGTCATAGGGCATGAGGGCTTCATTGATTTCAATAGATTCTCTCCAACGACTAGCATTGCGTTTAGACGTCAGATGGTCGGCTTCGTCGGTCGCCTTGACAAGGAGAAAGGGATCTTGAATTTGATTCATGCTATCCCAATGGTGCTCGACAAGGTGCCTGCAGAATTTGTGATATGCGGTGATGGCTCACTTCGCAGAGACGTGATAGACTTTCTTAGCTCAAGAGAGTTACTCCCAAATGTGAGGATTGAAGGCTGGATCAATCATGAAGTTCTACCGAGGTATTTCAATGAGTTTAGACTGCTTGTCCTCCCGTCCTACACTGAGGGACTTCCAAATGTTGCCCTAGAGGCGATGGCATGTGGGACACCGGTTCTTATGACAAAGGTGGGCGCACTGGCCGAAATGGCGACAGATGGCAAAGAAATCTTCTTCTTAGATTCGAACGACCCACAAGTGATTGCTGATAGTATAACTTCTGTTCTGACTGATCCTTCGAGATTGCAGCAAGTAAGTGATGCAGCTCTCAATTTTGTCCGAACGAAGTTCGGTTATCGGAGTACATCTCAAGCGTGGGATTCGCTACTCCCCACCCTTGGCATAGATGGGGACTAGATTTGGAGTCGAACGATAGACAATCTGACGCGCAGATAAGAAAGGCAACCCGCGACTCCTTGTCCACCTCGCCGGCCTACCCCACCGGTCTTAAGCATGCCGCAACAGAAGAGCTCCTCGGCGGCACCTTGGATTCCGCCGAGAAGCGTCGGAAAATAGTCTTGGTCTGTCATTCGTTCTTGCCGAATCTGGGAGGAGTTGAAAGTCACGTCTACATGCTAGCAAGGGAGCTAGTCAAGAGGAATTTCGAGGTCGTCGTGATGACGAATGCATTGACGATTAAGAGATCCAGGTTCCTCTTTCCTAAGGCGTCAACGCGGAGGAAACATCAAGAAAACCTAGGAGGAATTAGGGTGATAAGATGCTGGTTCTTCCTTGACTTTGTGTTTTGCCTTCTGAACCAATCGAGAGACGCATATTTGGTGCATGTTCACGGGCCTTATGTTCCGTATCCTCTAGCGCTGAGCCTATTGAGGGTGAAGATGGACTGCTTCAATGCAATTCAGTCAGTCAGGGAGCTTTTCCAGAAACCGATAGTCTGCACGTTGCACGGTCTCCATCTTAGGTTTGGGCCTGAATTGGCCTTTTTGGACTTTCTGGCCCTTGATTCCGCTGATTGGGTAATTGCTGTTGACTCGGAGATGCGTAATGACCTAATAGCGATTGGGAAGAGAAACGTTAGCTACATACCAAATGGCATTGATGATTCTCAACTATGGCGAGAGAGAGACAACAGATCTTTGAAACCATCTTCGCGGACGTTCTCAATCATCTGTCCTCGGAGGCTCGACATCAAGAACGGCATAGAGTACGGAATACTAGCTTTCAAGGAGCTGGTAAGTCATTACGTCCCAAACTCCAACCTAGTCATAACTGGCCCTGGGTACGGCGATTCGTATGAGATGCACCTGCGAGATCTGCTAGCGGAATCGGAGCTCTCGGGAAAGGCACGTATTCTAAATGGCCTGGACCACGCTTCACTCATGCAGAAGATATCCGAATCTGATCTAGCACTCTTTCCCTCCCTATGGGAGTCAACAAGTATTGCTGCCATCGAATGCCTATCGAGGGGAGTCCCGGTGGTGGCCTTCAACACTGGTGGACTGCGTGATATAGTTGAAGATGGTTACAACGGATTCCTTGTACCTCCGAAAGACGTCAGCGGTATGGCGAGTTGCGCAGCAAAACTGCTTATGTCAGGTGAACTTTACGCCCAAATGTCCAGAAATGCTAGAGTCTCCTCCGAAAAGTTTCAGTGGAGTGAGTTGGAAAGTCACGTACTGCGAGTGTACTCTTTGGCGGTATTGAGACGAGCAACAAGACCGTAGGCAAACATCGTTGAGACGATCTAGCGAAATAATCATTGCATGTGTCTCCGCGGCTGCACTGGCTGGATTCTTTTGCTTAGTGCTTTTCCAGACTGCAATCGAACCGGTGTTAATTGCATTCATCATCACATGCGCGGTCTCGCTATGCTTTCTGATTCTATGCCCCGACCTAAATGTCAGCCTACCCTTGTCGAGTTATGGCGTAATCGGATACTACGTCGTCGCTGCATTTTCAATACTCCTACTCACCCTCCCTCCTCATGAGTCGAGCCCTCTCTACTACGAGTGGTCTTCGATTGGAGTGTTCAGCTACATTAGGTTGGGCGCATCTGTCTTTGTAGGTGCCTTTCTCATTGGCCATCTGCTTCTTGAGTTGTGCGGCTTTGAATCCCTCAGAGGATTCAGGAGAATAGTGACGTCATACATTATGAGCATTTTTCTGATTAGCTCCATAACATACGCATTCATTCTGTATGGCGAAACCCAAGAATCATGGGCAGGCATACTGACTCTCGCATCTGCATTATTGGCCGTTTCGTGCGTGAAAAGATTCCGGAAAGGGCTTTCACGAGAATCTGCTGGTATCTCTCCAAGTATATTCGCGCCTTCATTGCTTGTAATGATTACTGTCTCGGCCCTATTGCTTTGCGCAGACTTCATCGTAGCGGCCAACTCCTTTCCATTGATTCCTGGTGACGAGTGGTTCCACTTTGGTCTATCGTTACAGCTAGCCAAGGGTTTCCCTGTGTCAGCGACCGGAGTTTTGGTGCCGTCCTACGACTTGTGGTCCTCTGCTTTTGTTATAGGATATTCCCAGCTAACGGGATTACCAGCCGCAAATTCATTCGTCTCTCTAATTGTTCTCTTGGTTATGCCCTTGTTTGGGCTCTACGCCTTCCTTCGAGAACGTCTGGGAAGAGCTTCGAGAGTAGTGCCGATAGCCGTCCTGTTGCAGCTTTTTGGTGGCTTCGGCTGGTTGGCTCTCGCCTGGTCAAGTTCCCCAAATCTTTACTCCAGCATATATCGAGTTGGGCTCAACACATACGACCTTTGGATACAAAACGGCAATTTCGGCCTCCTAGTGTCACCAACATACCTTGTTGGGCTGGTTGGGCTTTTCACTCTGCTTATCTGCGTCTTTGAGAAGAACAGGGGCGTTGCAAACCTTCTGTTATTCAGCTTTATCTTGGCGGAAGTCTACCTAGGGCATCTCGCAGAGGCTATCTTTGTGATTGGATTTGCCTTTGTTTTGTCTCTAGCGCAGAATTGGGATGTTCATAGGCGATTGTTCACAGCATCGGCGTTCTCCCTCGGGTTGCTCGTCGTTGCTATAGTCGATTTCATTGGCCCAGGTCCACAGTACACGAATAGTTCAGTTTTCTATTTGGCGTTAGTACTTGCAGTCGGCATAGGACTGGCGCAATTGCCCCTGAATTTCAGAACAACAGCCGCCAGAATATCCAGGCAGGTTGTGGCTGCGCTGCGTTCCAGACAATTGAAGATTCTAGCAGCGCTCGCGATTATCGCAGCAGTACTGTATAGCATAGGGCTAGACATTGAATTCTATGGTAAGATTACTTTCGCGGTGACGAACCCTGCCGTGCCGTTATACTTCTACCTTCTGAGACTCGGAGTAGTGGGCAGCTTCGCCTTGGCTGGATTGTTGTTAGTCCTGGTCGGAAGGGCCAATGCCACCAGAGTCACAAAAATGCTAGATCTCCTCGTCTTCGCCTTGCTCGGTTTTATCGTGCAGCATTTCGCACTTTCCACTTCCAGTGGGATGTGGCCCGAGTACAGATTCACATTGATATGGATTCCTCTAAGCGTTTTTTCTGCATTCGTGATTGTTCACATTCTTGATACGTTGCGTCATCGTGGGCAACCAGGTCGGCATCTTCTGAGGAGTGTGGCTGTTGGTGTAGTGGTCTCGTCCATTCTAGTTTCTGGTTTTGCGTCAACGGCGTTCGCGGTCGTCTATTATTCTAACGAATCGACACAGCAACCATCATTCTCCAACGCTGACCTCAGCGCACTGACCTTCGTCAAGAACAACATTTCCGCGAATGCCACTGTGATAGCAGCTTCTGAGGAAAGCCAACAACAGTTGTATTCTTTTGGGGGTGTTAACATGCTACATGTCTGGGAACTCTGGGACGAGCCTCTTCTTTCGGCGAAGAATCCTTTTGCCGTCTTCTCGATTCTTCATGACTCCAAAGCCGCTTATCTGTACCTGCGGAGCCAAGACCTTGGGTTAGCTCAAGCTGGAAGTTTCTTCTATGGGTTCCTCTTGAACCAGCTTCCGATTGTCTACAAGAACAGCAATGTCACAATTTATAGGATTCCTGAACTATACCCTCCGGTAAATTCCTCCTCAGATTTGTGGATTCCCAACCCAGACTCGCCCAATGGCAGTTCCAACCTAGACTCACTATACCAAGAGTACTCTACTCTTACTGCATTTGCTGCGTCCGGATGCGCGTATAGTGTTCTACCAGATCCAAGTCAGGCTCCGGTAGGACACTTCAAGTTGCTCTTGACAGACACGCTATTCGATTCCATCTCACTTCGGAATTATCTCACTTCTGGAGGTAGTGCCATCGTGCTAGGCCAAGAGCCAGGAACAGCGGCATCGATGATCTCTCTTGGTATCAAGTCACTAGCAAATGCAGATGCCATAGCGTTCAATGATACTTACTTGGACATAGGCGACACACAAGTGCCTGTCTTGTCTGTAAACGATAGCTCCACCACGATCACCGGTGATTACACGTTGAATGGAACAGCCGTAGGCGGCTTAATGTTTTCTGAGCGTGTTGGTTCGGGCGTTCTGTCGTATCTGAACCTTCCGCGGATGCTTCCAGGAGCGATTGATCAGGAGGGAGCATTGGTCAGAGCAGTCTTACTAGGTCTGGGTCTTGCGCCCGTTCCACAAGACAACCCCACTCCGATTTATTATGATTCGACTAATGGGAGTGTCTCTTTGCCTGAATCGTTTGAATTGTCAACAGGAAGTTTGCTGACGCAGCTTGGTATGAGACTGAATGTGACGAATCTGTCGGCGGGTTCGGTCAATCTAGGCTCTGTTGGACTCACCGGTCTCAGCAGCCAAGGGGTTGTAAAGATATCTGTAGTATCTGAATATCCAACGCAGGTCAGTGCTGCAAAAGGCGATGAAGAGGTGCTGCCGGTTGGACCACTGGTGAATCTGACAAATGTCACCAACTGGTCTGTCCATACACATGGTCTACGAGCTAACGTCACGATGAATCCTCTTGCAGGTGGATTCGTGCTGAATACTGTTGCTTCAACTCATAATGACTCGTGGGTCGAGCTCAAAACCATCAGTCTGCCAGTCAATTTGACGCGCTATCAACTTCACATCAACGTCACTGGCAATGGCGTCATGGCAATTGCATTGGCGAACAGTAGCATGCATGAAGTTTTGAACCCATCATCTGAATATATCAACGGGTCCTATGATGCCACTCTTGACTTGAAAGGTAGCCTTCTCCAACCCGGGAACGGAATTTATCTTTCATTATTCTATTGGGCAGAGAATCGTGACTCTGGATCGCTAGATGTACATGAAATCGGGCTATCCTCAAGCTTTGTTCCTGTTTCCCTTCCTGTCGGGCTTTACGGATACTTCGGCATGTATTTGCAACCTGGAAGCCTGGTGACAATTGCGATTCCCAACGATAGCACCCTCAAAGTACAGACAAGCACCCTTTCCACGCCCATCTCGCTATCGGGCGATTCTTTGTCCTTCGTGCTTGCTCCTGATATGGCTCAAGGCAATTCGCTGAATCAAATATGTCTCTATATCAAGCAGCCTGAAATAAAAGCATCCGGAAGCCTGGTCTTTTATGATTCGTACATACATTCAGTTCCCTTCCAGTGGCTCACGTACGGGACGGATCTTCGCCTTTCTGGGGTCCAGGAATTCAGCATGCCTTTTGGGGATGGGAACTTCAGTGTGCTGGTTTTCCCATCCTATCTTGGGCAAACCGCATCTTCGTCGTTTCTTCCAAGCTTGATGAACCCCACATCGGGACTTTTGTTCTCCGTAGCTGTTCTCCTTATTCTTTGCATGCGGACCTATAACTTTCGCCGGTTCCATATTTGAAAGACATCACAGTCTTGCCTTCTGGTATACCACGGTGGAGTCAATACGAGGCAGTAAAAAGAGGCGCACTTGTGTCAGAAATGGAAGTGTTTTCGTCGGGGTTCCTTGCTTCAAACTCGGCGTATCTCTCTTCCTACTGCTGGTCACGGGACCCTCTGCATCACTGGAGCAGACTGTGGGAATATCCTTACACTTTCCTCGCTATCAAACGCCAAATTGGATTGGCCAACAAGATGAACGGCTCCTGCAGGATTCTTGACGCTGGCTCGGGCGTGACCTTCTTTCCTTATTTTCTTTCGCACAGTCTGAACTGCAGTGTTGATTGCTTGGACAATGACGCTTCACTAGGCACGATGTACGATATGATTGGAAGATTCGGTGGAGTCAAACCTGCCTTTCACTCCGCTGAACTCTCGTCGATGCCGTTTGAAGATGAGTCATTCGATATGGTCTATTGTGTCAGTGTCATAGAACACACCACGAAGAGACAAGAAATACTAAATGAATTAGGACGTGTCCTAAAGCACCAAGGTATTCTTGTTCTTACCTTTGACATTTCACTCGACGGGTCGTCCGAATTGTCCATTGAGGAAACAACCTTGCTTCTGACAGCGTTGCACAGCACTTTCAATCAAACAGGTATCTACAGTAAACTCGCTTCGACGCCGGATTCAAGAGAGTACCTGCTCAATACGATGCATCGATTCCCATGGCGCAGCGTATTCCAAATCATTCGGTTGAACGAAAAGCCCCTTTCGAGATCTCCCCTTCTCAAGGCGAATCCACTTCTGACAGTCTGGTGTGACACCTTCAAGAAGCTAATCGATCGTGGCTAGTCTGAAAGTCTAGTCCCAGGCAGCGCGCGCTATGGATTCGAACCTACTCAGACGCTAACCCCTCTGGGCCCGTGCATTGTCTTGACTCGGTTCAGGAGGAACGCCACCGTCTGACCAAAGGACATCCTAGTTTAATTGTAGTTGAAAGAGAGTGGGTCACGTGCAGGGAGACGACGGGAAGGATGCTCAAATCCTGATCGTGATTTCAAACTACAACAAAGAAGCTGAGCTTCGTGAATGCTTGCCGACCCTCCACACAAGCATAAAACACGATGGCGCAAACGTTGACCGGTATCGCGCGTTCCTTACTGACAGCCATTCGAATGACGAGTCATGGGAAGTAATGGACAAGTTCCGAAAATCACATTCGAACATCACTCAACTGACGCTCATGAATGACGTCGGCGCCGTGAGAGGATTTGGACGCAGCGTCTTCAATGGCCTACGGAGGTATCCTGGTGCAGAGTCGGTGATTACCATAGATAGTGACGCCGTAGTATCCCCGGGCTTCTTGAAGGCGCTCTCGAAAAAGACCAACCAGTCAGGAAGCATAGGCATGTACGCCACGAATCAATACGACCGCAAGCAAAGTGAAATACATAGCTCCACGGGACATTACGTGACAATCTCAGGAGGCGCCCTTGATAGGGACTACTGTGACAAACCTAACACACACGGCAAGTCGAT
>Ga0208456_1000671_pt1 | contig 18946 bp, 14 predicted proteins | sample June2015DPH_4_10_2_FD_184691 | JGI IMG/M metagenome (GOLD analysis project Ga0208456, IMG submission 184691) | Peatland microbial communities from SPRUCE experiment site at the Marcell Experimental Forest, Minnesota, USA - June2015DPH_4_100... | ecosystem: Environmental > Terrestrial > Soil >... | reverse complement strand
GCAAAGCGGGGGCGAAAGACGTCCTTTTCATCGCCCATCCGACCGCCTGCGCGATCGGCGCCGGGATCGCGATCGACGAGCCGACCGGTTCGATGGTGGTCGACGTCGGCGCCGGCACGACCGACGCCGCCGTCTTCGCCCTCGGGGGGATTGTGGTCTCGTCGTCGTGCGCGCACGGCGGTGACGACCTGGACGAGGCGGTGAGGAGCTATCTGGTGCGCCAGCGCGAGATCCTCGTCGGCCGGGACACCGCGCAGTCGGCACGCCGCGCCCTCGGGAGCGTGGCACCCCGCCCGGCGGACTCGGAGATGGAGGTCGTAGGCCGCGACGCCCGGACCGGGCGGCCGACGAGGGCGGTCGTAACGAGCGTCGAGCTGAAGCCGGTTATCTGGCCACTCGTCGCCTCGATGCTCGATGCCGCGGTGAACGGCATCACCGAGGCTCCCCCGGAGCTCGTGAACGACCTGATCGGCTCCGGGCTCCTGCTCGCGGGCGGCGGCGGCTTACTCGACGGATTCGACATGCGCCTCGCCAAGCTGACCGGAGTGCCCGTCCACGTCGCCGCCGCCGCCGGGCGGTGCGCGGTGCTCGGGGCGGCTCGCTGCCTCGAGCTGCCCGACGGGCTGTCCTACGCGGTCAGCGTGTCTCGGATCCGCTGATCCCGAGCACGGTCTCGGCCGCTTGCCGGACCTGCCAGTCCCGGTCGGACAGCCGCTCGCGCAGGACGGCCTCGACATCGTCCCCGGTGAACGCCGCCAGCGCGACGACCGCCCGGCGCCGGACGGCGGGTGCGTCACCGAGCGCGGCGAGGACCGCCGCCCGGCCCGCGTCGTCGCCGATGGCGCCGAGCGCGGCGACGGCGGACTCCCGGCAGAGCGGATCGGGGTGGGACCCGGCGATCTCGGCGAGCCTCGCGCAGGCCCCGCGGTCGCCCGACTCGCCGACGGCGAAAGCCGCGGCCTCGACGACGGTCGGATCGGCGTCGTCGAGCAGGGGGGTGAAGTCGGTGCCGGGGAGCCGGGTCGCGAGTTCGCACGTCGCCCGGCGCACGGCCGGATCGGGGTCCCCGAGTGCCCGACGCACGTCGTCGGGCCGGGCGCGACCGGCGTTGACAAGCGCCGTGACCGCCGCGGCGCGCACCTTTGGCGAAACGTCCGTGAGCAAAGAGCGGACGATTGCCTCGTTGCCACCGAATCCGGCGAGCGTCGCCGCGAGCCGCTTGCGCGCGACCGGGGCCTCGTCATCGAACCGGGCGCTGCCCATCGGGTTGTATGGATCACCCCCTTGCCGTGGCAGGCTACGGGACGTGGGGAGCGGCGATGCCTGGGGCGCGCCCGGCGAGGAGGACTGGATCAACCCGCGTCGTCCGCTCGTCGGGTCTCCGGGACCCGGCAGCCAGGGTCCGAGCAGGCGCTCGCGGGCCGCCTTGCGGGTCGCAGTGGCGTTCGTCGCCGTGATCGTCGTCGCCGGTTTCATCGCCGCGCGCTGGGTGGTGCCGTACTACGCGATCACCCCGGGCACCGCCTTGAACGTCGGCCAGCTCATCTCGGTGCCGCGCGATGTAGCGCACACGCACCGGGGGAGCGTCGTCCTCACCGATGTGCAGCTGATCCACCTCACGGCGCTCGGATACCTGTACTACCGGTTCGACGAGCACGCCGAGATCGACTCCGCCGCCGAGCTCACGGGCGGAGCGAGCTCCGCGGCCTACGACGAACAGGGCGTCGTCGAGATGGCGACGGCGCGCCAGTCGGCGACGTTCGTCGCCCTGCGTGAGCTCGGCTTCCATCCGCGCGCCGTGCCGTCCGGCGTCGTCGTACTCTCCGATCTCCCGGGTGCGGCGAGCGCGATGACGCTCCCGGTCGGTGACGTCATCACCGCGGTCGGGCCGACGCGGACGGCCTCGCTCGGTCAGCTCGTCGCCGCGATCGAGGCGGTGGCACCGGGCCGCTCGACGAAGCTCACGTTCCACAAGTTCGGCTCTGGGACGTCGCGGACGAGGTCCGCCGTCGTCGGCGAGCTGAGGAGCTCCGGCCCGTCGTCGGCGACGGACTACACGTGCGCCGGAGTCGGATCGACGACCGGCCGGCTCGTCCGACGCTCGGGGCGCGCGACGAGCTGTCTTCCGGTCTACGCGGAGCAGCTCTACACCGACACGAACGAGCCCTTCCGGGTCTCGATCAACGCCGACGGGATCGTCGGACCGTCGGCGGGGCTTTCTTTCACGCTCGGGCTGATCGAGAAGCTCGACCGCGCCGATCTCACCGGGGGGCGACGGATCGCGGCGACGGGGACGATCGCGAACAACGGCTCGGTCGGGGAGATCGGCGGCATCGCCCAGAAGACGATCGCCGTCCGCGAGGCCGGGGCGACTGTCTTCGTGGTCCCCCGGGGGAACGCCGCGGCCGCCCGGGCGAACGCCGGACCGGACCTGAAGATCATTGCCGTCGCGTCGATCGGCCAAGCGGTCGGCGCGCTCGAGCGGCTCGGTGGCAGGCTCGTGCCAGCGCCGGGCGCCCGGTGAGGTCATAGGCTTCACGAAATGGCTGATCCGCGACCAATCACGATCTCATCACACCCGAACCTCGATCCCGACGCGGTCGCCGGCCGCGAGTTCCCGGTCGCCTGGCGCGGCTACGACCAGGAGTCCGTCCGACGGTTCCTCGTCGACGTCAGCCAGCTCCTCAGGCAGCTGCGGGCGAACCAACGTGAGCTGACCGGGCGACTAAGCGACGCCGAGCGCCGTGCCGCGGAGCCCGAGCTCGACGAGGCGACGGTCGCCACGGCGCTCGGTTCGGAGACCGCGAGGGTGCTCCACGTCGCCCACTCCGCGGCGAACGAGGTCGTTTCGAGGGCGGAGGCGCGGGCCGCCCACCTGATCGCCGAGGCGGAGGCGGCGACCCACGAGCTCCGGCGTCGTGGCGAGGCCGAAGCCGTCGCGATCGTCAGCGAGGCGCGGGGCGCGGCGAACGCGATGATCGACGCCGCCAAAGAGGACTGCCGGGCGATGATCGACGAGTCGCGCGAGGTTCGCCGGCGCATCCTGTCGGACCTCGCCGAGCGCCGGAAGGTCTACTACTCCCAGATCGAGCAGCTGCGAGCCGGCAAGGACACGCTCTCATCGGTGGTCGCCCACGTGGCCGACACGATCGTCGCGGTCCAGGCGCGTCTCGACGGCTCCGAGGAGGACGCGCGTGTGGCCGCGGAGGTCGCGCGGCGCGCGACGGAACTCGAACCGGCGCCCGCCGACGCCGGTGCCGTGGTCGACGAGCCGCCCGCGGAACCTACCGGCCCGGAAGCCGACCACGGGGAGGAGTCCGGCGCCGATGATCTTGTCGACGCGGCGGTGGGTGGCGTCGCCGACGGACCGGCCCCGGCCGACGAGCGCGCCGAGGTTCCCGCGGACGGTGACTTCGACGCGGAGGTCGCGGTGGCGACCGACGTCCCGGGAGCCGCGATCGTCGACGAACTGTTCGCCCGCATCCGCGAGGCGTCCGCCGCCCCCGCGACCGCGTCAAAGGACCCGGAACTGGTGCCCGGCGGTTCCGTCCCGGTCGACCCCGCCATCGACGTGCCCGAGAAGGTCGCGTTGGTCGTCGACGCGTCCGGGACCGCGCCCGAGACGGGCGGTGCGCAGATCCCGGCGGGGCTGCTCGTCGGCGACGTCGTCGTGGAGCGGAGCGAGCTCCTGCGGCGGCGCGACGAGCTCGTCGAGGCTCCGCTCGGTGAGCTCGTTCACGTGCTGAAGCGGGCGCTGCGGGTCGAGCAGAACGAGCTGCTGCACCGCCTGCGCGAGGCGCCGCGGGGCACGGAACCGTCGACATTGTCCTCCCTGTCCGACGAGGCGCAGCGCCTCGCCGTGGCGGCGATCCCGGCGTTGGCTGCCGTGTGGCGGGAGGGGGCGAGATTCGCCCGGGAGCGAATGAGCGCGACCGGCCACCCGACGGGCGCGGATCCTTCCGACGACGCCGTGTCTCGCGCCGCGGCCGAGACGGTCGCCACGGAGCTGGGGACGGAGATCGCGACGTCGATCGCGACCCACCTCGTCCGGAGCTTCCGCGGCGGCGACGGCGAGGCCGCGTCGCTCCAGCACGCCGTCGCCGCCGCCTACCGCGACTGGAAGGTGGAGCGGATCGAGGACACGGCGAGCGACTACGCGACGAACGCCTTCGCCCTCGGAACGCTCGAGGTGGTCCGGTCCGCGCGGATCCCGGTCTCCTGGCTCGTCGACGACGGAGCGAGCCGCTGCTCGGATTGTGACGACAATGAGCTCGCCGGGCTGGTCGAGCCCGGCGCGACATTCCCGACCGGACAGCCCCATCCTCCGGCGCACGGCGGTTGCCGGTGCATCCTCGTCCCGGCGGGGACGTAGCGAATCGTGAGGGTCCCGCCCGAGCCGCGGGTCCGGCCGCCCACACGGCGACGGAACGTCGTCATCGTCGCGGTCATCGTCGCGCTGATCGTCTTACTGCTCGTCGTGCAGGGGCTCGCCGGCTTCTACGCGAATTTCCTCTGGTTCCACTGGAACGGCCTCGGTAGCGTCTGGAGCCAGGTCACCGTGACGAAGATCGTGCTCGCGGTGGTGTTCATCGCCATCGCCTGGGCCCTTTTGTGGATCTCGTTGTTCATCGTCGACACGGTCGCGCCGCGGGCGATGTTCCTCGCCGGGGACAACGAGCTCGTCCGGCGCTACCAGGAGACTGTCGGCCCGTACGCCTTCATTCTGCGCACGGTGGTCTCGCTCGTGATCGCGCTCATCCTCGGCGCGGGGGCGTCCGGTCAGTGGCAGCACTGGATCTTGTTCGAGCACGCGCTGCCGTTCGGACGGCTCGACCCGTTCTTCCACCGGGACGTGAGCTTCTTCGTCTTCCGGCTGCCGTTCCTGTCCTTCATCGTCGACTGGATCTTCGTCGCGCTGCTCGTCACCTTGATCGTGACCGTGATCGCCTACTTCCTCAACGGCGCGTTCCAATTCCGTCGCGGCGTCCGCGTCGAACCGCGGGCGATCGCCCACATCTCGCTCATCCTCGCCCTCATGGTCCTCGAGCGGGCCTGGGCGTATTACTACGTCGACCGGTACGACCTCGACCTGTCGTCGTCGGGCGTCGTCCACGGGGCGTCGTACACCGACGTCCACGTGCGCCTGGCGGCGCTGACGTTGCTCGCCGTCGTCTCTTTGGTCGCGTTCGTCATGTTCAGCGTGAACATTTACCGACGCTCGCTCGCGCTCCCGGCGATCACGTTCGGCCTGTGGGCGTTCCTCGCGCTCGTCGTCGGGGTCATCTACCCGGCGATCTTCCAGGTTCTCCGCGTCACCCCGGCGCAGAGCACGCTCGAGTTGCCCTACATCAAGGACAACATCGCCGCGACGCGTTACGCGATGGGCATCGGGGACGTGACCCGGCACACGTTCCCGGCGAACGAGGACCTCACACCCACGGTGCTCACCCAGTACCAGAAGACGCTCTCGGATGTGTTGTTGTGGGATCCGGCGGTCGCCGTGTCGACCTTCCAGAAGCTGCAGGTCATCAAGAGCTACTACCAGCTCAACTCGCTCGCGGTCGACCGCTACGAGATCGACGGGAAGACGACCCCCGTCGTCGTCGGCGTGCGCGCCCTCAACCCCAGCGGGCTCGCCCAGCAGAGCTGGGTGAACACACACCTGCAGTACACGCACGGCTACGGCGTCATCGTCGCCGCCGCCAACGTCGCGAACTCGAACAACCTCCCGAATTTCCTCGCCGGCAGCATCCCGGCGAGTTCGAAGTCAAAGGCGCTGGCGCTCAGCAGTCCCGCCGTCTACTACGCGCCCGGTGACAGCCAGTACGTCGTCGTCGACACGAAGCAGCCCGAGGTCCAGTACCAGAAGGCGAACGGGTCGAGCGTCGAGGGCCACTGCAAGGGCTGTGGCGGGATCCCGATCGGCGGCATCCTCAACCGACTCGCCTACGCGGTCCACCTCCGGGACCTGAACCTTTTGATCTCGAACCTCGTCACGCCGCGGTCCCGCCTCATCTACATCCCCGACATCGAGGCGCGCGTCCAGAAGGCGCTGCCCTTCCTGTCGGTCGACTCGCACCCGTACCCGGTCGTCGTCGATGGCTCGATCGACTGGGTCGTCGACGCCTACACGGAGACCGGCTATTACCCCTACGGGCAACCTGCGGTGACGAGCGAGCTCCCGTCGGGGAGCGGCCTTCGCGGGAGCTACAACTACGTGCGCGACGCCGTCAAGGTCGTCGTCAACGCCTACTCCGGCAAGATGTCGTTCTACGTCATCGCCCCGTCGGACCCGCTCATCCGGGCGTATGAGGACGCCTTCCCCGGGTTGTTCCAGCCCCTGAAGGACATGAACCCAGTGCTGCGTCAACACCTGCGCTACCCGCAGGACCTGCTCATGGTCCAGGCCGACATGTACGGCCGCTACCACATCGAGTCGCCGTCGGGCTTCTACAGCCTGTCCGACGCCTGGAACCTCTCACAGACCTCGAACTCGGCCACCGGATCGCCTTCGAGCCAGCTCGCCCTTGCCGCGAACGGCTCGGTCTCCTCTTTCACGCCGGTCTACGAGCTCCTGCAGCTCCCCGGCCAGAGCGCGCTCACCTTCGACGCGGTCGAGCCCCTCGTGCCGTTCTCGACGAACGGCAACCTGCAGACGCTTCGGGCGCTCTTCGTTGCCGACTCGAACGCCAACGGCTACGGCAAGCTCGACGCCTACGTGACGCCGGGGGAGTCGATCCACGGGCCGGCGCTCGCCAACGCCGACATCAACGCCAACCCGACGATCTCCAAGGCGATCACGCTCCTCGACAGTCGGGGGTCGACGGTGTCGCTCGGGACGGTGCAGGTGCTGCCGATCGCGGACTCGCTCATCTACGTGCGTCCGCTGTACGTCTCGTCGTCGCAGACCCCGTTCCCGCAGCTCGTCGACGTCGTCGCCGTCTACGGGAAGGAGGTCGCGATGGAGCCGACGCTGAGCGGCGCCCTCGCCGACATCTTCGGCACCGCGCCGGCGAGCACGGGACCGCGGAGCAAGGGATCGGGCTCGAAGACCTCGGTCTCCGCACAGGCGCGTGCGGACATCTCGCAGGCCGTCGCCGCCTACCAGGCGGCCCAGACCGCGCTTGCCCACGGAGACCTCGGGACGTATCAACAGGACGTCACGAGGGCGGGCACGCTCCTCGGCGAGGCGAACGCGATCGTGAACGCGACGCCCGCGTCGACGACGACGACCACGACGACCGTCCCGGGCGGAAAGACCCACGCGCACGCAGCCCTGTCGAGAGACGCCTGATCCGAACGCCGGGACGCGGCCGGAATATTCGCTCGAGGAGGCGATCGCCGGGACCAGAGGTCCTCCGGTGCCCGCTTCGCCAGGAGGTCACCGGGAGCGGCGATGGTAAACTTGCTTCGGTTCATCGGCGCGGGGTGGAGCAGTCTGGTAGCTCGTCGGGCTCATAACCCGAAGGTCGCAGGTTCAAATCCTGCCCCCGCCACCAAGAAAAGAGCAGGTAATGGCCGGTGCGGGAGCACCGGCCATTCTGCTGCCCATCAGTTCATCCCATGAGTCATCCCATGAACGGTCGCGCCACGCCGCTACCATGGGATGCGTGCGTGGATCGAAGCGCCAGATTCGTTTAGGGGTGTGGGAGCTACGGGTGTCGCTTGGCAACGACCCCGCCACCGGCAAGCTGCGCCAGCTTTCCAAGACTTTCCACGGTGGCTCACGTGCAGCGGACGCTGCACTTCGCGAATTCGTCGACCAGCAAGCCCCAGGCCGGGCTGACGGCGTCGGAGCGACCGTTGGTCAGCTTCTCGACCGCTGGCTCGAAGAATGCGAGCGGCTCGATCTCTCCCCGACGACGATCCGTAATTACAAGGCGCAGATCACGCGGACCATCCGTCCTCGGCTCGGCAAACTGAAGCTCAGCCAGCTCACCGCCCGTCACCTGGACGACCTGTACGGCGCTATGAAGGACGCTGGCAAGTCCCCCAAGACGATCCGGAATCACCACGCCATTATTTCCGCGGCCCTCCACCAAGGCGTGCGTTGGGGATGGGTCCGCACGAATGTCGCCGAACAAGCAAAGCCCCCTCGGGTTGCCTATCACCGAGTGCAAGCGCCATCTGTCGACGTCGTCCGAGACGTCATCGAGGAGGCAGAGCGTCGAGACCCACGGCTTGCCCCGCTCCTCATGCTCGCTGCGCTCACCGGCATGCGTCGTGGCGAGCTATGTGCGCTCCGCTGGACCGATATCGATCTCACCCGTGGTGTCATCGAAGTCGCTCGCTCAGTCGTCGTCGTTGAGGGTGGGCTTGCCGAGAAGTCCACCAAGACGGATCGCTCCCGGAAGGTCGCTCTTGACCCGGTCGGCGTCGCCCTCCTAACCGCTCATCGAGCACACGTCGACACCTGGATCACCGAGGCTGGAGGCAAGCTTGACCCCGACGCCTTCGTCTTTTCCCCCTTTGTCGAAGCCAGGACCCCATTCCGGCCCGACAACGTGACGTCGTTTTTCATCCGTGTCCGGGATCAGGTTGGCGTGTCAGGTGTGCGCCTGCACGACCTGCGTCACTTCACCGCTACGCAGCTCATCGGGGCTGGCGTGGATGTCCGGACCGTCGCCGACTTCCTCGGCCACTCCGATCCCTCGCTCACTCTTCGGGTGTACTCCCACGCCATCGAGGAGCGGAACCGAGCAGCGGCCATCGTCATGGGCCAAGTGCTCGCCGCCAAGGACAAGAAGCCAGCAGAGCTGGCGAGCGGTAGCTAGGAGGGAATAGCGAAACTCGTCACACGTCTGGTCGCGTGTTCGCCGCACGCGACCGGCATCGAGACGCGGTCGCCGCGGAGCTCGCCTACATCGCCCGATACTGAATGACCTTGTTCGGGTCGTGGATCACGACGGTGCCAGCAACGAGGTCATGGAGACACTTGTGGTCTCTTCTCGTGAGAAACAGGATGAGCGACACGAGCTGGGTTATCCAGCCCAGGATGGCCTCGGCGAGACCTCCAATGATTTCGCGCAGTGCCATCCACCACCAGCCCGCCACGCGCCCGGTTTCCGGTCGCCAGCAGCGCATCCCTAGCACCTGCTGCGCCGGGGTCTGACCGCGACCCCACACGATCAACCCCCAGATCACGTAGCCGATGACGAGGGTGCAGATCCACAGGGGAATCGCCAGGAACCAGGCGCCGATGCGTCGGCCGACACTGGCCAACTTCACTCCCTGGGGCAGGGTGAGGCCGCTTGCCGGGTCGAAGTACATGCCCGGAGGTACGGCACCGGGACCTGGTTGTCCGTAGCCGTCTCCGGCGGCAGGCGGTGGCATGGAATACGGGTAGCCCACCGGGGGAGGAGGACCACCCGTCCAGGGTTGCTGAACGTTCGGATCAGGAGGCTGAGTCATAGGTTTTCGTCCCTCCAGCTCGACTGCGCTGAACCTAGTGCAGCGTGGAGCTGGCAATTGGGTTCAGTGCCGGGGCAGTTTCCATCAGGCGTCTAGGCATTCGTCGAAGGTAGGCTCGCAGGGAAGGGGGCACGATGGCGAGATCCTTCACGAGCACCCTCTACCGAGCTGCACGCCTCTCTAACAACCTCCGCGCCGCTTCGCGGGGTCCCGGTGCCTACGCCAAGCGGGTCGTGCGCCGGAAGACCTACTCGAAGTCGATGGGCGCGACGCGTAGGTTCCTGAAAGCTCTCGGGCTGAGCAAGTAGCGGAGGAGCGATGGAGTGGTGTACTTCAGCGTGGTGAGCCCAGGTCCCCCGAGCCGTGAGGAGTTTCTCTATATCTTCAAGGCACACCTGGCAGACACCCCCGACATATCGTGTGCATGATGAATCGGCGGACGGGAATCCCTATACGACCCCCGGCCCTCACCACCGAGCGGACGACCAGGCCACTCGGATACCCAATGCCGTCAAGCTCTGCCGCAAGCAAAGTCATGCAAGGCAATCGAAGCCGCGACTCTCAGCCGGAACTCCAACTCAGGTCGGCGTTGCATCAGCGGGGCTTGCGCTTCCGAAAGCACCAACCGATTCGATTGCCTCAGCTCCTAGTTCGACCCGACATAGTGTTCACTCGCTGTCGGCTAGCAATCTTTGTCGATGGCTGCTTCTGGCATGGCTGTCCCGATCATGGAACGCAACCGCGAGTCAACACTGATTACTGGAAGGCCAAGCTTGCACGCAATCGCGATCGCGACTTGCTGGTTAGTCGTGTACTGGCTGAACACGGATGGCTTGTACTCCGGTTCTGGGAGCACGAGCGCGTAGACGAGGTGGCAGATTACGTCGCAATCCTCCTTTCTCCTCAACCGCTCGGCCGTAGCTCACCTAATGCGTAATCGCCTCACCCTTCTCTCCGCCTTCTCCGGACTGGGCGGACTCGACCTCGGACTCGAAGCCGCAAACTTCCATCACCTCGGCAGTATCGAGAACGATGAATGCGCTCGACGTTCCATCACCACCAATCGAGAAGACATCTGGCCACTCCTAGATCCAGGAGACATCAGTCTTCTCTCTCGCTCCATCGCTCCCAGAGACCTTGGCTTGCGTCGCCGCGAGCTCTCCCTTCTAGCCGGAGGGCCTCCGTGTCAGCCCTTCTCCAAGGCTGCGCAGTGGTCTCCGTCCGCGCGTCAGGGACTTCAAGACCCCCGAAGCAGATGTCTTCACGACTTCCTCAGGCTTATCGATGTATTCCTCCCCCGCGTTGTTCTCATTGAAAATGTGTCTGGATTTATAAGTGGGAAGGTCTCAGCGCTTGCGGATATCGAATCCGCCCTGATCAGAATAAATCGACGCAACAAGACTCACTACGCCGTGCAGAGTCGCTTGATCGACTCCCTGTGGTACGGGGTGCCACAAAGCCGTGTTCGTGCTGTCATTGTGATAACTCGCGAGGGCGAGCTGTTGACATGGCCCCGCCCGACGCACTCCGATCGTCCTGTACGTGCTTGGGACGCAATTGGTTCCCTCAACGGTGACGAATCTCTGCCGCCGACACGAGGCTCCTGGGCAGATCTTCTACCTTCGATCCCGGAGGGGTGGAACTACCTCTGGCACACCAACCATGGCGGCGGAAGCCCCCTCTTTGGCTACCGAACTCGGTTCTGGTCGTTTCTTCTCAAACTGGCAAAGAACCAGCCCTCGTGGACGCTGCCAGCTCAGCCAGGACCATCAACCGGACCCTTTCATTGGGAAAATCGCCCTCTCACCATCCGCGAGATGCTCCGTCTTCAGACCTTTCCGTCGAGTTGGGCAGTTGAGGGCACCTACCGAGAACAGGTTCGTCAGGTCGGCAATGCAACGCCGCCGTTGCTAGCTGAAGTTGTCGGTCGCATGATCGCTATACAGGTATTCCGCGACTCCTTCGCCTCAGATCGCTTGCGTCACGGAATCCGCCGAGTCCAACGAGTTCCGAGAGCGTCCAGAGTCGCTCCAGTTCCACCGGAGTACATCCATCTACGCGGCCCGCACCGCGATCATCCCGGAACCGGTAAGGGCCCGCGACCACGCGCCCTGGAGCGACCGCAACCTCTCTCCAAGTATCGTTGACCCGCGAGCCATTAATGCCACTTACCTAAAGATCCCGCCCAAAAGGTCAACAAGCGATGTCCAATGACGCCGATACTGACAGCCTTGCAAGAGTCAGCATTCAGCCTGGCGTATCGATCCTGTCTGTACTGCGCCATCTCAACTACAAACCTTGGTTCGCACTGGCAGAGTTCGTTGACAACGCGATCCAAAGCTTCCTCGATTGCAGGTCCCAACTCAACGACTCAGATCGCCAAACCCAGGTCACCGTCTCCATCGAGCTTGATACCGACGGTAGGCAGCTCACCATTCGCGACAACGCTGGCGGCATTCACAATGTCGACTACCCGCGTGCATTCCGACCAGCGTCAGTGCCTCCAGACCGAACTGGCCTCGCGGAATTTGGGATGGGTCTAAAGAGCGCAGCGTGCTGGTTTGCACCGCGATGGAGCGTTCGAACTACCGCTCTAGGCGAACGGGCTGAGCGAACGATCACCTTCGACATAAACCGCATAGTGCGAGATGACATCCAAGAGCTCGACGTCGTCTCGCACGAGACATCCCTAGCGTCGCACTACACGGAAATACGACTCGAGAGTCTGTACAGCGCCGTGCGCGGAAAAACTCTCTGGAAGATCAAGGAGCACCTCGCGAGCATCTATCGCGTATTTCTCCGCGAGCACCTGCTCACGCTCAAGTTCGACGGTCAGGAGTTGCGGTACACAGAGCCAGAAATTCTCCGAGCAAGGAGCTTCAGCGAGCCAGAAGGCGAAATGCCTATCTGGCGCAAGGACATTTCCCTGGACTTTGGTGGGGGCCAGTCAGCCAAGGGATTCGCTGCACTTAGAAAGACCGGCAGCACTGCCGAAGCTGGCTTCGCGCTGTTTCGGCGCAAGAGGTTGATACAAGGTAGCGCTGACGATTCCTACAGGCCCAACGAGATCTTTGGAGCATCCAACAGCTATACATATCAGCGGCTTTTTGGCGAGCTTGAGTTCGAGGGATTCGAAGTCAGCCATACCAAGGATGGCTTCCAATGGAAGGAACACGAAGACATCGTCCTTGAGGCGTTGCGAGACGAACTCGATTCACCGCCGCTCCGGCTGATAAGCCAAGCGGAAGGTTACAGAAGCCGTGCACGAGTTCAAGATGTCCGCTCAGGTGCCGAGGTGGCCACTGACCGAACCGCAGACACGATTGAGCGCGACGCGCCACAAATCTTGGAGGCACAACTTGGCGAGGCTCCGACCCCCGCCGAAACACCAACGACCTTGCCGTCCGTTCCTCTCGCATCCCGCCGCGTCATGCAACTCGAGCTCGACGGCGCCTGTTGGCAAATAGACCTCGAACTCTCGGTTGATCCCGCCGTCGGAGACTGGGTCTTCCTCTCCGATAGTCCTTCGACCGGCGCCGAACAGGAAGGGTCACGCCACCTTGCCGTGCGAGTCGCCCTTGCACACCCTTTCATGGAGCGCTTCGGCGGTACACGGTCCGACCAGATTGAGCCGCTGCTGCGTATTGCCGTGGCCCTTGTCCTCGCAGAGGTAACCGCGCGAGAGGCTGGATTACAGTTAGCAGGGTCAATTCGCAAGCGCGTAAATGAGCTGCTGAGAGATGCGCTTTCAAAGCCCTAGACCGCCGTCCAGAGTTGCTGACGCTGAGCCGCCGAACCCTGCCCCCACTCCAGGGGCCGACACCGTTGACATTCTGACTGATACCGACCCGGTCGCGCTATGGCAGCCCGTCGTCGGAGAGGAAACGCTTCAGCTCCTCGAGACCCTTCGACTTCCAGATGACGGAGGTGTCACAAGGGATCGCTTGTTAAACGAAGCGGCCCTAACACTCGCTCGGTGTCATCCACCCACCCGCCCTGATGGTACGGAGACGGGGTTGGTTATCGGTTACATACAGAGCGGCAAGACAACCAACTTCACTACCGTGGCTGCTCTCGCAAAAGATAACGGATTTCGCCTTGTCATCGTCTGCACTGGCGTTACGGTCAACCTCTTTGAGCAATCACGCGACCGACTTCGCCGCGATCTCGGTATAGATCTTCGCTCCGATCGTGAATGGGTCTTTCTGTCAAACCCAAGGCAGGCGAACGTTGAGCAGATGATCCAAACGGCCTTGGAGACTGATCGCACGGTACTGATCGCAGTGATGAAGAACGGCAGACATCTCGACAACCTTAGTCACCTGCTAGGCGCTTTGAATCTCTCCGGTGTTCCAACGCTTGTCATCGATGACGAAGCCGACCAAGCAAGCCTCAACAATGCGATTCGACGTGGCGATCAAACTGCGACATACCGCCGCGTCCTCTCTCTACGAGACCTCCTGCCTCATCACACATTCCTGCAATACACGGCAACCCCTCAAGCGCTCCTCCTCATCAATCTCATCGACGTTCTCTCTCCCGGGTTCGCAGACGTTCTAACTCCGGGTCCGCTCTATACGGGAGGAAGAGCATTCTTTGAGCGCGACATGGATCTCATACGCCAGATACCCGCAAACGAGATCCCTAGCGCGACAAACCCCCTCCGCGGAGCCTCAGACAGTCTGCTCGAGGCCTTGCGGGTGTACTGGCTCGGAGTCGCTGCGGGCCTGCTTTCTGACGGAGGGCGTGGGAACCGCTCAATGATGGTTCACCCTTCACAACGCACCCTCCCCCACGTGGACTATCACCAATGGGTAGTTCAGGTCCAACGTCTCTGGGCCCAAATTCTTGAAGCGGGAGAGGCCGACCCTGACTGTCGGGAACTACTTGACCAATTCCAGCTGGCTCACCGGGACCTAGAGCGAACTTGCAATGATTTGCCTCCATTCGCTGATGTCCAATCGCGACTTCGCGATGCCATACATCAGACAATCGTCACCCAAGTCAACGCTCGACGAGGCAGAACTCCTCAACCCGATTGGCGACAGTTCTATGCCCACATAGTCGTGGGTGGAGAGGTGCTTAACCGGGGCGTGACTGTAGAGGGCCTCACTGTCACATACATGCCTCGCGGCGAAGGCAGCCGACAAGCAGACACGATTCAACAACGCGCGCGATGGTTTGGCTACAAGGCAGATTACCTTGGGTACTGCCGCGTCTATCTCTCATCCCCGATGATTGCTGCCTACCGCGCCTGTGTCGACCATGAAGAGGACCTCCGAACGCAGCTTCGCCAACACCGAGCAACTGGCAATCAGCTAAGAGAATGGAGACGGGCATTTTTCCTTGACCCCCAACTCCGTCCGACCCGGAATTCAGTTGTCAGCTTGGAGCCAGTTCGGGGAAACCTGTCTGACACGTGGTTCATCCCAAGGGCCCCCCATGACCCGCTCGACTCCGTCCAAGCAAATATCCAAACCACCGCGAGCTTCGTCGAATCGCTTCGTGGTAAGTGGGAGGTGTCCGAAGGCCACCCGCGACGCACTCCTATGCAAATTCATGACGTCGCACTCTCAGTCCCACTCAGGGACGCGTTCGAACAGCTCCTCACCCGCCTACGACTCGCTCGACCAGTCGACTCAACCGTGCTCGCCGGCATGCTGCTTCAGGTTGGAAGGTACCTCGACAACAACCCTGGAGCTCGCTGCACGGTCTTCCAAATGAGCCAAGGGGCAACCCGAGTCAGGGACCTCGACGACTCGGATGAGATACCCACGCTCTTCCAGGGTGCGAACTATGACCATTCAACAACGCCGCCTCTGATGCTCTATCCGGGAGACCGTGAGATCCGTGTAGCTAGCGAACTGACGATCCAAATCCACACAGTGCGAGTGGAGAGGAACTCCAACCTTGTCGCTGACCGGGTCCCCGTTGTTGCCGTCTGGGTCCCGAGAACGATGGCTCGCGCTTGGGTGAGTCAGAACCAAGGTGGCTAATAGCCGCGCTCCAGACTTGATCTCTGACTTCCGCCAACTTCCCACGCCTACCGGAGACTCACCAGCGAATCGCTTCACCGCAATCCCGTTACCGGGCTATCCGTCACATCGCCTTGGCAAGGACTCTCACGGCTACCCAAGCTTCCTCGTCTCCGCGCAGAGGGACATGCCTCCCGGTCCTCCAATATCCCTCCAGCACCTCAGCGTTCAATACGATGCTGACTGCCTTCTAACAGAAGTCGGCGGGCAGACCTCACGACGACGTTTCTCTGTGCTGCGATGTATCGAAGGTGACTCGGCACTGGACGAGTACTTCATCCGAGTTGGCTCGACAATCGTTGCCCTCCTCGGAGATAACCCCACACAGGAGGAACTACAGTCCGCGATGCAACGCCTCGTAGACCTCTTCCGCGCCCTCGACGTCCCCCCGCGTCACTCCATCCAGGGCCTCTGGGGGGAACTATTTCTCGTCTCGCGCGCTCGTAACCTACGGTTGGCTTTACAAGCGTGGCACGCGTTCCCAGAGGATCGCTATGACTTCAGTCATGTCAATCAACGGTTAGAAGTCAAAACCACGGCTACTCAAGAGCGCACACATCACTTCTCGCTCGGACAGCTTGTTCCCGTAGCTGGTGTGACGATCGTCATCGCTTCCATGTTTGTCCAACGCGCCGGCAACGGTACTTCAGTGACCGAACTCGTTAACGACTTTCGGAATCGGATCGCCGACGATCTCAACCTCTTGGCTCGGATCGACCAGTTAGTCAGCTTCACCCTTGGTGATGGATGGCGTACTGCGAGCGAAGACAGGTTCGACCTACACGTTGCACAGACATCGCTCGCCTTTTATGAAGCATCCTCCGTACCTAAGCCCGACCCAATCGTTCCGCCTGAAGTTACTGACGTTCACTTTCGCTCAAATCTATCCACAGCATCACCCATCAGCCCCGCCTCACTTCGAGAACTCGGTGGCCTGTTTGCCGCGGTAGCGCCTTAGATACGCGAAGCTGCCGACGGTCACTTGACAATGTCTACGTATGCTCTCCCAAACTGCGTTAGGTCGCTACCCGGAGCTGCCACCACTCAATTCAGGGAACGAGATCCGAAGAATCTCTATGAGCTTCCGCGCTCCACCTAGATCCAGCTGAATCGACTGGCTGACTTTCCCGGGAATCTGGCGTGCCGGGGAGCCATATGTCTCTAGTTGCACGATGCGCCGTCCTTCGACGTCTCGGGCTGCAAAACCGCATACCACTTCACCGTGGAGTCTTATGGGCTCTAGAGGTCTCTCTTCGAACTCAGCAATCAGGCTCTACGCAACCAACCGGGGTGAGCGCCCCCGCATTGTCGTGGAGGGATGAGCGTCCCATTTGATCCCACCGCAGTGCAAGAGGACGCGCAACCGGTAGTTGCCGAAGTTCTTGAAGCCGTGCCCGCAGCGCTTGATCTTCTTCACCAAGAGGTTCATCGCCTCGGTCGGCCCGTTCGAGGCACCCGTCGCGTGGTGGGCAAGGATCTGGGTGCGCCAGCGCCGCAGTGTGTGACCGAGTGAGACGATCTCGGCCACCTCGTCCTCGCCACAGCCGGCGATCACCCGATCGAGGAGCACGGCCGCCTCGCCGGCGTCCTCGGTGAGATAGACGTCACGCAGGTACTCCTTGGCGAGCCACGCCCCGAGAACCTCGTCGTTCGGATCGCCGAGGCGCAGCCCGAGCGCCATCCGGTCGACCCCGCGCGGGTTCAGCCGCTCCGCCCCGGTGAGGAGTACCCGGCGGATCCGATAGAGGGGATCGTCCTTGCGCCCGCGATGGCCGAGGAGCTCGTTCTGCACCCTGCGGCGCACGGCGTCGACGCAGCGGTTGCCCGCCGCGACGACGTGGAAGGGATCGGCCACCTGGCGGGCGTGGTCGAGATAGGGATGGAGCCCGGCCCGATAGCCCTCGTGCAGGTCACACGCCACGGTGCGCACCGCCTCGAGGAAGGCATCGTCCTGGCGCGCCAGCCAGCGGTTGACGTCGATCGCCCGGTTCCCCTCGACCATGTCAACGAGAATCGGTCGCTCGAGGTCGACGAAGCCGGTGACGTAGCTCGTCGCATGCTCGGCGTTGGCGCGCAGGAAGGCCGTCTCGTCGATGCCTAACGAGGTGACCACCCCCACGCGGTCGGGATCCTCGACGCGGGGTGTGCCGTGGTGGCGAACCGCCGCCATCACCGTTCCCCAGGCGACACCGAGCCAGCGGGCGAGCGACGCCACCGAGCGGGCCTCCTCGCCGACGGCGCGGGTGCACTCCCGTCCGGCCCGGGCGCTCAGCACCTGGCGGCTGGGGAACTCGTCACTGCGTTCGCACCAGGTCTTCTCCGGGCAGTCCGGCTCGGGACAGGAGAAACGGCGCTTGGACCAGACGAGCTTCACCCGCCGGTCGAAGACCGGCAGGTCACGGATCACCACCCGCTGCCGGTCCTTCGTCCGCGCGATCACCCCGCAGGTGGGGCAGCCCGCGGCGGCGCGGACCGTCTCGATGCCGATGAGCAGCTCGTCGCCGTCCTCGATGACCGCGGTGACGCGAAAGCCAGGCAGTCCCAGAAATGCGTTGTCGAACTCGTTACCGTCACACATGGCAGGGGGTCTCCCTTTCTCGGAGTTGTCGAGCAACCACGAGAATGGCGAGGCCTTCTGCCGCGTTGGTGGATACCTATCGGAGCGCGGTCAGGTGATCACGCACCCCGGTTCATTGAGAAGAGCCGAATATGTAGGGACAACACAATGGTTAGATTGATCGCTCTCTCGCAATAGAATTGCTGTTGATGTACGTGAAGACCACCGCGGTTGGTCGGGGCGACAAAGCGTATCGCTACCTCTCGCTCGTCGAGGCCCGTCGCGCGGGTGGCAAAGTCGGTCCCGAGTTTGGCGACTTCTGGCTTCCGTCCAATCCACCACTTCACCGAGAAGCGCGTCCGCGGGCACATCGCGCTCTGCGTCCTCGCCACGGTGATCGAGGCGGTCATGACTCGTGACCTCGAGACCCACCTGGTCAGGGATCCCGATCTGAAAGATCAGGTCCTCTCACCCCGCCGCGCCCTTCGTGAGCTCGAGCGGATCCGCGCCGTGCGGCTCGTCGGCGCGGACGGGATTCCACGCCAGGTGATCACCCGGCCGAGTCCCCTGCAGGCGAAGATCCTCGCCGCCTTCGGCGTGGACACCTCGACCTGGCGCCCACAGCTCGCCTGAATCGATCTTCGGGGCGATGTGGTGGAAACACCTTCTCGTCGGCCCTGCTCTACCTGCGCTTTCGCGAGAAGGCCGCCGAAGATGGGCCTGACGAAGGTTCGTTGTCTTCACGTGCCCCAGCACGCAGTCTCGGAGATCCCTCCTCCCACGACAAGCATCGCCTTGCCCCTACATTCTCGCCAGACCGGACTTCCGGAGATGGTAGGCAGCCATGAGGGGCAGAAAGTTACCCTCAACAGGGAGAACGGGCGCGATCGCCCGAAGCAGTCGTGTTACTACGCGGCGCTGTGAGCTGGGACTACGCGGCGGG
>Ga0208456_1000663_pt1 | contig 19161 bp, 20 predicted proteins | sample June2015DPH_4_10_2_FD_184691 | JGI IMG/M metagenome (GOLD analysis project Ga0208456, IMG submission 184691) | Peatland microbial communities from SPRUCE experiment site at the Marcell Experimental Forest, Minnesota, USA - June2015DPH_4_100... | ecosystem: Environmental > Terrestrial > Soil >... | reverse complement strand
TCCTGGTAGCTGTAGTCGGTGTAGTCCTCCTTCAGCCCCATGGCGTGCGGGTGCCTGAGGATTATCCTTTCGTTGGTGAAGGCAACCGAGTCGACGTTGATTGTCGGGTGGTAGATCCTCTCCTTGATGTAGTGCTGGATCTGCTCGTTCTGCCCCAGGATCTTCTTCAGGTCGTCGGGTGGTGACTTCATGCTAACTCGGCCAGATGTGACAGACACCCACTCTTGTGTTTACCGGCAAACAAAGGATCTAAATCCGACCCGCATAAGCACCACACTCCTAGCCACCCTATTGTCCGGCCTTCTCTGCAAGGGCAGAGAACTGCGAACCATTATACCTGGCCGGGGCACACTCCTGATGCTCCATCAGTTTGCCTTCAGAGTCGAGTTTTGCACCGCACGTTTGACATCTGTGCTTCCTTCCAAATATCATAGATTGAGTCGGAGCCAGTCCGAATGACTTTCCTGTGAACTTTCGTCAATTGCGTGTGATTTCAATTCCGCAAGCTTGGTCGGCTTCGGCTTCAGTCTATTGGTTTCTGTTTGTTTCGTTTGTTGGTTTGTCGGTCTGAGGCTTCTTCTTCTTCCGCTTCCTTCTCTTCACTCATCAAAATGTGTATGAGCCGAGATCATTCAAAGCCGGTAAGTTCTGGTTCTGCCAACTTGACGGTCGATTCGTTTCTCTCTTAACTCGCGTTTGATGCCATCCGCTGCAGACACCTCTCGTCGCGTGATTGAGTCGGGGCGGATCTCGGAAGAGTCTGGTCGGAAAGACAGAAGAATGGGAACGGAGAATCAGAAAGGGTCAGAAGAGCCGAAAACGCGAACGACGATTGGCCATCAGGCCCTGAAGAGATTAACTAATTCGAGTGGTGCAGGTGCCTTGTCCCACACCGCTTCAGGTGTCTAGCGTATTTCTTATCGCTGATCAGCTTTCCGCATTTCTGACATATCGGCACGAAGCAAGACGGTCGCCCGCTCGTAATAAGCGCTTCCCACGTAGCCCTGATACAAGCGCGCGCTTCTTTTTCCCGGTGTAGTGCTGACCACGGCATCTGACTGGGGATTTTGTCGGTGTTAACTGTCGGCATGTCAGGCTCGGAGCAGTGGTTTGACCTTGGCGTACAGATATTCAGCATTCCCTGAACGTGCAGCCTTCGCCACCAAGTAGACCCCGTGCCTCCTGCTGTACATCAGCATCACGTTCGCATTCTTGTACGCAAGGAGGAGAAAGCCTATCCTACCGTACCACTTCTCTGCTCGGGAGAACGCTTCGAGAAAAACGGTGTCAAGGGTTCCGAGCCGCTCCTTTGTCTGCTTCCTAAGCGTTGTTTTCGCTATGTGCTTTGAATAGACCTGCGCGAGTGTCTCTCCTTTGTCGTTAACAACGACCACCCAGAGGAAAGTCGGGTCGGCGGCCAAGACCTTTCTGCCCAGAGATTCCGCACTCTGCATGTCTCTCTGGGGCAGGAATGAAGGAATTTAGTCTTTCTTGGAGGCCTTCCGAATCAACGCCATCCACTTAGCGCGCGCCAGCTGTTCTCTCGCAGTTCACTCTTCCTGAATCGCTCCTATGGCGATGAATAATGATTGGAGAAGGGCTTGCAGCCTTGGCCGAGTGGCTGTATGAGGGGGAGACAATCGTGCAGGCGTTTCAAAACACGAGGGCCAGAGCTACCTGTTGTACGTGTATCGCGTCGCTCGGGCGTTTTGTATTACTCGTTCTGACTGCTCTGCGCCGCCGATTAGAACCCTCGGGGCCTGACCCACCTTCGGGTGATAGAAATCCCCTTAGTGGTAGTGGTTGATACCCTTGCTTGGGCGCTTTTCGGGCAACCCCCTAGGATTCTGACGAGCTCGAACCGACTTGGCCGTCTGGTGCCCAAACTCTAACACTCCGAAAGTACTACGAAAGCGGGGGGATTCCTTCGAGTTTAGGCGCGGTTCAAGGCGCTACCCGCTACCGTGGGGTCACCGTGGGACCGTCGAGCTGCGTGCCCAAACCAGCCGCAGCCGGAATCTGGGTTCGGACCCCACCGGGCCCGGTGGCCATGCACTCAGTTGATTGTGCAAAAAGGTAACCCGAAAGTGCCACCAGACGAATACGCCCACTCATGCCAAACGCGCCAGTTCGTTCTGGAATGAGGAAGGGCAACACACTTTGACTGTTGAGTTCGGGTGATTCGACTAGTCATCGTTTACCTGTTGTCTGCGTCCTTGCTGTGTTCAAAGGTGGAATACAAGGTAATCTACCGCTCGTATAGTCACACTCGCCTTATCGGAAGACAGAGCATGATTAGAAACCAAGAGGAGACTGACGAGAGGAGCGAAGCTCAATCCGTAAACGAGGCCGAAGATTGGAGCAGCTCTCTAAACTCATCCGCGAAAGAAGGGTTCACAGTCAAAGATAGTGGAGTCCTGTCATTGATTGACAGCATCGTGTTTTGGGCGTTGCTTGAGAAGCCATAAACAACCCCGTGTCATGCGACAGGGGTGGCAGCCCCATTTCTCATACCCAAATTCCTTCGGGTCATTCTGGCGATTGCACCCTCACGAATGCTCGGCTCCTGTCTCTGCCGAATGGGATGACCATGCTCCGTCGGTCCTCTGCCTGGTCAGATGCATGTAACGTTCCGAGGGGATGTGAACCTTGATTAGGCAGCCATTGGCAATAGAAGTGTGCCTTCGCAGAAACCCACTCTGCAAGAGATGTGTGACGAGCTACAGAAGATGGGAGACATCCTCGCCTGTTATGCGGTAAACAAAGACGGGAGGTTACTCGGAGCGAGCTACGGTGAGATGAAACTCGACGAGAAGCTGAAGGCCGATTTGTCCCACATAGCTTCAGGTGTATGGGTGGGTCTCGAGAGAATCACGAACCTAGGGCTTCTCAGAAGCGTGGAGGTAATCTACGAGAACTTCAAGATCCTAGGCCTAGCGATACAAAGGACCAATGTCGCAATCTTGTTGACTGTCGAAGTTAAGCTTGATTCCTACGTCTTGAAGGAGCGAGTGCTGGACTTCGTTTCGTACTGGCTGAAGGTCAATCACTACATTGAATAGGGCTGGGGCGATTGTCAATAGCCAAGAGGAGACAAGTTATTGTGGTAGGGTACTTTCGCCATGGACGTCTTCCGCTCAGGCCCTCGAGCGACGAAGTCGGTACTCACGCAACGCTTCGGTCGAGAAAATCGCTGCCTTTCCCGCCGCAGAGAAGGCCAGCACGAGTACTTCCATGCCTCTCCGCGGAAACGAAAGGCTAATCCAGGTTCTGTCTAATCCTCGGTTGGTTAGGGTAGTCCTTTGGGCTGTCCAAAGTCGGTTGGTGGACGGGCTCTGTCAACTCGGCCATGAGACGCGTGATACTAGCCCTATTCTCAAGGCGCAAGCGACGTGGTACCGCCGACGACCACAATGTCGTAGTTTGGAGACGAACGGGTATTCGTTTATCATCTTCTGGCAGACATCACACGGTGTCGGCAGACATACCGACTGGTTTCTGTGGTTCTTGACAAGTGCTACCGAATGGCTAGTGAATGACAATCCGTCAGTGAGACGTCTTGGCACCGCCAATTCTCGGCGGTTTCGTTATTTTAGCCTTCGGAGTCTGGGCTCTGTTAAGCTGATGGGCCACGCCTCAGGATTTTGTCCCTGTTGGGCGTCGGGCCATGACTTGCAAAGAGAACCCCGCTGGGAGGCGAGCTCCTGACTCGCCTTCCCTACCCAATGTCCTCTTGCGGGATAGACTCAGAAGTCTGAGCGCTCATGGGGAACCCTCGTTATCTAGGGATTGTCAACGGGGAAACTGTCAAGAACGCGGCTCCTGACCCCAGAATCAGGGTTGTCAAGATTCGGCTCCCGAAAGTAGCGTACGCTCACCCACATGAGTAGGAGCCCATCGAACCCAATGCGCGTGATGAGGAGGGTGGGCGCACGTCAGCATCACCTACGGAGATTGTGTATAACGACCTGATGGCTCAGTTCTAAGCTCTCGGCATCTCCCGCGGGCGCTAGAACGCGAGTCGACAGCCGAGGCCTGATAGGGGGAGCCAAGTGCAGTAGTTCACTTTCCCACATGATTTGGGGGTCATTCTCATGATATTACTGAAACTGCCTAACTTGAGGCCGAGACATTATCACTTGAAGGAGTCGAAACACAATGAATGGAAGGTCGCTCTACGAGGAGGTCTGGGAGTGCCGTTCCCCCAGAAGGCAGACAATCGAAGAGGACCTGCTCGCTCTTCAAGCCCTTGCACCTGTCATGGTCGAAGACCTTCACTCACTATTCAAAGAAGCGGTGACCGATTCTTTTGCGAACATTCTGGGCGAGAATGAAGCGAGAGCATTGATGAGGCTAATTGCAGGGACGAATTTCGGGAGTCCAGACCAGGTCTATGAGGCACTCGATTCGATTCTCCATGAAGGCGCTCAGATTCTCAGGAAAGCAATAGTCGCAGAGTTCAGCGCCAGCGTGCATCTACTGTTGGAAAAAGCAGAGAGGGAGGCTACTCAGTTTGTTGGCCAGTCTGGCGAATCGATGCTTCTATACCAAACGACTTTGGACAACTCAGGAACACCCTAAACCAAACGTAGATTGGACAGAACCATGCCAGGCTCATCTATTATACGTGTACCGCTTCGTAACGTGATGGTAGATCCTCCTCCATACGGTCAGGTTGAACGCAACGATCAGAACCGTCATCGACACCACAGCCAGGGTCAGCGTGAGGTAATCAGCAGGGGTAGTGTCGGTTGCTATGACGATCATCTTGCCAATCCCGGCCCCGACTTGGGTCAGGGGGGTCGTCGAGCCGTTAGGATTGAAGTACTCCGCAATGATTAACGCGTTCCAGGAACCCCCAATTGCGGTGATTGAACCGGTCACGAATCCGGTAAGGGCACCCGGGATGTACACGTTCCTCCATGCCGATAGTCTGCCTACCTTGAAGACGCGCGGCAGTTCCTTGATATCGGCGGGCAGCGTCCTGACGCCTGCCATAACGTTGAATATGATGTACCAGATTGATGCGAGTATTATGACGATGGCCGCCACCGCTTCTGGGAGATGCCCCAGGACGGGGATGAGGACGATCGCAGGCAAGAGGATCGGTGCTGGCATCGAGGAAATCACCTCGAGGATCGGGGAGACGGTGTCATACAGCCTAAAGTTGAGAGAAATCACGATTCCTAGGGGCAGCCCGATGGCGACAGAGATTACGTAGACGTACCAGACTCTGACGAACGAAATTGCCAGGGCGTACAGGACATTGCCCTCGACCGAGCCAATCGTCGACACGGACGGCAAGTGTTCGAGGCTAACGGCGCCGGTTCTCATTACAGTCTCTAGCACCAGGAGGAAGAAGAGCCCGAAAATGATCAGGACGGCATACTTGATGCCCTTCCTGAACCTCGATATGGCCGAGGTGAATCGGTTGACTCCCCTTCCCTGAGTGAGGAGAAAGAGCTTCGAAATGCTGCGCTGGTTCACCCACGAATAGATTCTCATTATGGGGTCTCGGTGCTGTTCGCGTGGCTCCTCCATCATCTTGTACTTCTCGGACCATAGCGCGAACTCTCTCAGGAAGACGAACCTCCATACGACCACTGCGAGAATAAGGCCGACAATCAGGAGAGTATAGTTGGCGAAGTCTCCATTGCTGAAGAAGGTGGTCGCACCGATGCCTATGCCATAGCCGATGGGGACCGCCGTCGAACCCAGCGTGATTATTTCGCTCGCCACCAGGAAAAAGAGGCCGACCGCCCACGAAGTCTGCGTGTTGTATGCTATCCGGCTCAGCGAGGCCGGTATGTAGAGCGACCTCGTCCTCTGCCATCCGCTGGTGTTGGACATGTCGAGAAGGTCAGCGTAGTCCTGTGGTATTGCCTTGACGGCCTCATAGACTCCGAAAGCGATGTTCCAGGACATGCTGGTGAAGATCAGGATGATGACCGCCAGGTTTGCGCCGATCGCGTTCGGCATCACCCCGTAGATCGCTATGATGACGAACGGGAAGAATCCCAGGATTGGAATCGACTGGAAGATGTCGAGAAGCGGAAGGATCACCGCCTCGGCCCTCTTGTTCCTTGCAGCGAAGATTCCAATGGCGAGGGCGAAAAGGATGCTCAGCCCGAGGGCGAGCATCATCCTGATCCAAGAAGCGACGATGTCGACGGCGATCAGGCCAAATTCGAAGGACGCCGTGAGCTTTCGAAAGGCGCGTCGACCCGTTGCCGTATTTACGGATTCTTGGGTCAGCCTATGTATGGGGTACTCGACGAATCGAACTTGCGCACGGTCTCGTAAGCTCCCATGTCTCTGAATGAGGCATACTTCGGCAGGTCTGGGAAGAACCGGTCAAGGGGCCTTACTGCCATGTCGCCTGCGAGGTGCCTTCCCCCAAAGAATTCTCTCGATATCTGCTGGCTTAGGTCTCTCACCTGTTTGTCGCTTTCGAATCCCAGCGCGTGCAGGTACTCGTGAAGCAAGATCATGAAGACGTACGAGTTTACCCTTGCTTTCGACTTCGATAGCTTCTGGACTATCCTGAGGAGGTTACGGTTCATCACGATGGTGTTCGATCCCATTTGGTGATATGCCCCGACGTTATTGGGGATGTCTCCTAGGACCAATGTAAGGCCTGCCCTGTGCATGCCTAGGCTCATTTCTGCCGCCGTCTTCACCATCTCGAAGATCATGTCGAAACCTTCGGCGTGGGCGAGAACCCTCCTGTTGCCGGACTGACTCACTCTTCACGAATTGGGGCCGGTGGTAAATAAATCCCTCTGAGGAGAGAAGACGAGAACGGTTCGTCTTCAGTATGTCTTCTGAAGTTGGGCGCTCAGAACACCATTGACGTAGGTGCTCGTCAGGCTCGACCCGTCGACTGAGGCGTGAAGCGGCCTGCGCACCGTGAAATCGGGGGCGGTTACAACCAAGTCACCTCCGAGAAGCGACACTTTCAGCTGACTGCTTCTGTAGCCAGGGACATGCATTATGAATGTGATGTGGGTTGATGATTCAATCATCTCGTCGTCGTAGGTTCGTGTCTCCGCGCCTGCTCGCTCGTCAACCACGTGGACTAGACGGCCCTCTAAGAGCGTCACCGCGTCGTCAACGAGGTCGTCCAAGGCCCTCTGAAAACCGTCGCGGTTATCCGGACCACTCGTCACCCAGATCCTCCTCGATGTTGTCAAGTTCGAACCCCAAGTCTTCCCATCGGAATTTCCTTGGCAAATGATGCAACTCAGCGAGCGAAGCCATGTTAGAACCTACGTGCTAACGTTCCTTGATATCGGCTATGGATTGCATAACTTGACCTGTACTTTGCGTTCTGTTCACTAAACTAAGGTTAAATTAGCGTTAGAACTGGAGTTTGTCCGTGCCCGTCATATTCCGGGTCACTCTTGGGAAGACCGGGAACAGCCTCAGGATAACGATTCCGAACCCCGTTGTCGAGGGCTTCGGATGGAAGAGGAAAGACCAGATACTGCTGATCGTTACAGAAAACGAGATTACTCTGAGGAAACTCGAAAGCGGCAGGAAGGAGCGGTCACATAAGACCTCTGCCGCATGAGAAGCGGGACGCCAGGGACGTCGTGTGACGCCGAACAGAAACACGGAAAAGGAAGTGTGTCGAGGGACTGGGTATGCTTTCGAAGAGTCTCAGCGTAGCATTGATGGTCACTGATGCGAAGAAGTCTGCGAGGTGGTACGAAGAAAAACTCGGGTTCGCCACCGAGGGTTCAGGGCATTGGATTACGGTCTGGCCTAAGGGGTCGAACGCAAAGTTCCACCTCTGCGAGGGCAAGTTGGAGCCCGGGAACACGGGAATAAGTCTCTACTGCGAGAACGTGGAGAAGACGGCGGCAGCGCTTGAGAGGAAGGGGGTCAAGTTTACAACTCCGGTTACGAAGAAGGAGTGGGGCACGTTCGCCATGATTGCTGACCCAGATGGAAACGCGATTTGGCTGAACGAGGGCGGCCCGTAGGGTCGAGCCCTAGCCATCGGGTCGTATGCCAACGGAGCTTCCCCTTTCTTGCCTTCCTAGCGGCGGATGCCCCCGAATCCTTAGAGCTTCAGCTTCTGGGCTCGGTCGGTCTGAATCCATCCTGTCAACTCTTCGACCACGTTTGGAAACAGGCCGAACTAAGTAGACTTGTGTGGACCTAGGGACTTCGACAATAACGTTTTATCGCTGCCAGTGACTGTATGCCAATGTGACCCTGGGCAGCTCGATAGGCAACTACTGGAGTCTGACAAAGCCCAGAGTCTGGGGCCTTCTCGTCTTTACTGGTTTAGTGGCGATGGTGGTGGCCTACCGTGAGACGCCAGGGTCGACTCTTTCCCCAGTGCTGATGCTCGTCACGGGGATTGCCTTGATCTTGGGGAGCGCCTCTGCAGACGTCCTCACCAACTACCACGATAGAGATATCGATAGTATGATGAAGCGCACGATGAAGAGGCCGATGCCCGTAGGCGACATATCGCCAGGGGCCGCCCTCGCCTTCGGCCTTTCGATGGCCGCTCTTTCCGTAGTAATCCCTTTCTTCCTAATCAATGTCCTGTCCGCCGGTTTCATGCTGCTGGGGTTGCTTGACAATGTAGTGGTCTACTCCCTCCTCCTGAAGAGGCGGAGTTGGCTCAACATAGTCCTAGGAGGCGTCTCAGGGGGGATGCCTGTCTTGGTCGGCTATTCGGCCGTCGGGAATCCCCTTTCCCCGATAGCCCTCTACATGTCCGCGTTGGTCATGCTCTGGATCCCGGTTCACATCTGGAGCCTAGCGATCTTCAGTAAGGAAGACTACGAGGCTGCCAAGGTGCCCATGCTGTCCGTAGTCTTCGGCGACAGGGTTGCTGCAATCTGCGTGGCTGGTACAAGTGCCATGATGACGGTCTTCTCAGTCCTCATCTTCCTTTTCACTCCAGTAAGCGTATTCTACACTGTAACGGCCCTTGCCCTTGGAGGGCTGGTGCTGGGCTACAGCGCTAAGTTGACCGTCGATCCGACCCGGAGCACTGCCTGGACCCTCTTCAAGATCACCAGTCCGTACCTGATGCTGCTCTTCCTTGTCCTAGGCATGACCGTCTGGATCTGATCCCATTCATTCTTCTTGATCTGGGGTGATTATCACCCAGACGGCCGCATTTGGTATTCAGACATGAAGCGATTAACCGAGCTCAGTGGGCATAAGCGAAGCAATTCTGAACCCGTTTCCCTGCCAAGTCACACCATGCCCTCTGGTGTGTCTTTGGCGGAAGAGCTGCAGAAGGCAAGGGAGAGGAGTTGCTTGGATGACACTCTGGAGACGTAACGTCGTGCATCCACTGTTCGAATCCGTTTGAATTGAATCTGAGTGGGATTCGACAAGTAGACCGTGTCCTTACGGGTCTAGTCCATCTTGTCTGTTAAAACTATCATACCATAGCCTCTACCACATTTGAGCAGTTCTCTTGTAAGTGACTGAGGCCCCTTCAACGTTGAGCAGAATGGAGTCCGCATCTCAGCTGCGAAGGCCACTGGAGATTACATCGAGGAAGAACGAATACATGGTGATCGCCAGTTTGCCGAAGAACAGCTCCTCGCTCGCCGTCAAGGCTGAAGAGGCCGGTGCCGACGCTGTCATGCTGAATATCGAGGGCGATGAAGGTTCCACTCAAAGCCACTACGGGAGCTACGACCTCCACGACGTGTACATCAACGATGCCATTTCTACGGTCTCCGTCCCCTGCGGCTTGTTCGTCGGCGGGGGTAGATATCTCACCGAAGAATACTGGGAGAGGATAATGTCGAGCTCTTTTGGCTTCGTCGAGATGTTCGCCCACCAGATGCCCCTTTTCGTACTCTCCGACACCAGAGTGAAGAAGATCTGTGCTATATCGACCGGCTACATCCTCGAGCAGGTCAGCCAGCTCTCCAGAATGGAAGGGGTGGGGGCGGTTGACGTCGCAACGGTGCCCCTGCAGGCCAGGGGGACCCCGTTCAGCGTCCTCGATTACGCGACCCTCGGCGTGATCTCAAGACTCTCAACCAAGCCCTTGCTTCTGAGGACTCAGAAGAGGCTCGCCCGGTCGGACATCAGAAAGGTAGTGGAACTTGGCGTGAAGGGCCTAATTGCGGACCCCTGTATCTTCTCAGGCGCCGATGAAACGTATAAGGACGAGCTAGCCGACCTAAGCTTAAGGCGACCGGCGGCTGAAGAACAGTAAGATTCAGGCCGTAGTCCTGGCTGGGGGGCTCGGGACCCGGCTGAGACCGTATACCCTCCTCCTTCCGAAGCCAATGCTCCCCCTAGGCACCAAGCCGATTCTGGAGCATATTCTCGAGTGGCTGAAGTCCAAAGACATCACCGAAATCGTAGTATCCACAGGTTATCTGGGGAAGATGATTCAGGAGTACTTCGAGAACGGATCAGAATGGGGTGTCAACATTTCGTACGCGACCTCGCCCCGTCCGCTGGGGACAGCGGGGCAGCTTAAGGCCGCGGAGGAAAAGATCAGAGGAAGATTCGTCTGTCTCTACGGGGACGCTATTCTGGACTTCGACCTTCACGAGGTGATCAGATTCCATGACAAGAAGCGAGCTGTCGCGACGATGGTTCTTATGAAGCACAGCGTCGAAATGAAGTACGGTTTCATGAAGACGGACAAGGACGGAAGGTTGACCGAGTGGAAGGAGAAGCCTAGGATTTCAGGGTTCATCAACGTCGGGTGCTACGTCATGGAGAAGAGCTTCCTCAGGTATATCCCGGCAGGGCGGGTCTATGGCATGAAAGAAACCTTCGAGGAGGCGAAGGCCGAAGGCGCCAAGCTCTACGCTATGAAGACGGCTGGAGAGTTCATCGACATCGGGGATAGGAGATCGTACAGGGAGGCGAACGACGTCTACGTAAAGAGGATCGGGAAGGTGGTATAGCGGATTGGCGACAGTTGTCTTTGAGGACGATGCCATCGCAGGCTTCGGTCCCCTGACGATGCTCAGGCACACGGGTCAGCTGAACAGGGGCACGAAGACCCTCTTGGAAGCGGTTTACGAAAGCATCGCCGGTGCTGCCGACCTGATGGTGTGGGGCCGAGCTAGTCTGAAGGAAGTCTCTAGAGAGAGGTTGGAGAGGGGGTACAACGAGAAGGCCGACGGTCTGACGACCTTCGTCAATGCCAGGGCAAGGCCAGGGAAGTTGCTCTTGGTCCTTACCTCTAGGAAGACCCCCTTTGCAGCTATAGCCGACGGACAGGTAGTTGCGGCCAAGGTCAAGGGGACGGAGATGAAGCCGGGTCCGATTGGCAAGAAGGACGCCGTAAAGATAGGCAAGAGTGTCGAGAAGCTAGATGCCCCCGTGGAGAGCCTCTTCGCCGGGTATTGGGATCTAGTCCAAAGCAATGGATTGGCGATTGCTGCACAGGCCAAGCACATGGAAGACCCGCTTTCGCTCCCAAGCACAATCGAGGTCAGAGGCCCACGTTCAAGTCTGAGGATTGACGGTCGAGCCGACGTGGAGTTGCACGTCACGTTCGACACGAGGCTGGGACCCATCGTGGTCGAAGAAGGCGCTTCGGTAGAGAGCTTTTCCAGGGTCATGGGACCATGCTACATCGGGTCAAAGACCAAGGTCTATTCCGCCCTGGTGGGTGGAGGAACGTCCGTCTTCGCGGGTTGTAAGGTGGGGGGACAGGTCGAGAACTCGATAATCATGTCGCACACCAACAAGGCGCACCATGGATACGTGGGCGACTCGTATGTCGGTGAGTGGGTCAATCTTGGGGCAGGTAGCACCTTTAGCAATTTGAAGAACACCTACGGGAACGTTCGGCTAGACATCGGCGGAAGCAAGGTGGATTCTGGAATGCTCAAACTGGGCCCGGTCGTTGGAGACATGTCCAAGGTATCAATAGGCACCCTAGTCTACTCAGGCAGAATGCTCGGGACCAGTTGCCATGTCGCTGGTTTGGTTGGTAGGAATGTCCCGAGTTACACGTACTCCGACGGCTCGGGTAGAATGGTGGAACTCTTGATTGAATCAGTGGTTGAGACGCAACGGAGGATGGTGGAGAGGCGCGGGAACACCCTTACCAGGGCCGAGGAGGCCCTGATTCGGAAGACGTTCGAGGATACCTCTGAAGAAAGGAGGAGGGCTGGCGTGAAGAGGGGAAGTCTTTCGTGACCACGCGCTCGGTGGCTAGAGTCGTCCGGAAACCAAGCTCCAGATGCCTTTTCGCAGAGTTCCCAAGGTCAGAGTGGATGAAGGAACCTGTTCTGTTTAGGGCCGAATCCGCTCGGAGCTACTGCAGACAGAGCACAGCGTGAAACGACTTGCAGGACCCTTTTTCACTCAACAGGATACTGAATATCGACCCGAGCAAGGTCCACAAGACCTACGAGAGGTGGCCGATCATGGCCCGTTCGGGCTTCAATATCGAGCTCGACCTTCCGCGCGCTGGGTTTCGGAAGGCGTACGTTCTGGGGATGGGCGGCTCAGCGGCCGGCGGCGAGATTATTGCCAGCTGGCTCTCCGACAGGCCGGAGTTCGAAGTAGCTACCTTCAAGGGGCGATTGCCGATTGGGAGTATGAGCGACGTGCTCGCGATCGCCTGCAGCGCCTCTGGGCAAACCGAGGAGACGATCGAGATGATGGAGACCGCGGTTCAGAGGAGTGCAACGACTGTCTCCGTCTCCTCTGGCGGCAAGCTCATGGAGGTCTCGAAGAAGCTGAGGGTTCCTCACGTCATGATGCCGGAGGTCGTTGCTCCCCGCTATATGCTTCCATTCATCATCTTCTCTTGCCTCTCGATCATCAATGAAGGGCTCGGGCTCGGTTGCGAGGACGAGGCTGAGAACGCCCTAAAGGAGATGGAAGTCGAAGGGCAGGCAGTCGGGATCAACACACCAGCGTCCGAGAACCCGTCGAAACAGCTCGCTCTCTCAATCTTGGAAAAGACCCCTGTGATCTACGGCTCGATGTCGACCCGCGGTGCGGGAATCAGGTTCAAGAATCTTCTCAACGAGAACGCGAAGATACACGCGATTTTCGACGGGCTACCTGATGCCTTCCACAACGAGGTTGAGGCCTGGGAGGACCCGAGCGTCGACTTCGCACCCGTTCTCCTCAGGCACCCTTCTGAGACTGAGCGTGACAAGGAAGGGGCCGATCTTATGATGAGGATCCTCTCGGAACTGAGAAAGAATCCCATAGAAATCAAGGGGAGGGGCAAGTCGAACCTCGCCCAACTCCTCACAATGGTGTACAGACTCGACGTGGCCTCGTACTACGCAGCCATTGGGATTGGCCGGGACCCGTTCCCGACCAGACTGATGGACCGTTTCAAGGTAAAGGGCTACAAGCGGAGTCAGGACACAGCCCCAATGCACCGAATAGGCTCAAATCAGCCCAATTCGTCAAGAGACGAAAATTCAGCCACAGAAACAGACTCTCTCAAATCACACAAGAGAACGAACTTCTCAAGCAAGACATAACAATCCGGACGTACTGGGCAGGTTTGACTAGGCCAAACAAACCAGTCAACGACCGCATCAAGGTAGACACACTCGTAGCCGTCCGAAAACTCCTCGCAATCCTCGGCAGACCAGCATCGACGACGGCGATGCAAGAACTCATTGACTTCAAACGAAACAATCCGAAAGACCCTAGTCTCGAAAGGCAACTGATGCTATGGAAGGCCGAAACCAAGGGAGCAACTGTTTTGACCAACATTGCCCGATTGCTGGGCATATTCCGAAGAAACTTCGCTCCACTCGAGATGCGCATCCACGTATCGAGCGATTCATAGACAATACCGATAAGCGAACCAGTCCTCAGAGCCATCAGACTCGACAGCGAACTAGCGCCCAACGAACAGGACGCTACAGACCTAATGGTCTAGCGCGCGCGAGAACCACTTAATGCCAAGACTGGCACTCACAGGAGAGACGACCCGACCACAGGTCAACCAGCTAGAAGAACTCAGACGCGAGAACAGTGAACTCAGAGAGCAACTACTGAGACTTACCAAGCTGATGACAGAGAGAGCCTTGGCGCTCTCTCCCCCTCCTTTACACTCAAGACGAACGACAAGATGGAGAGAATCTCAAGAGTCAAGCGTGCCAGAGTCAGACGTGCTCCATACAGCCTCAAGATTCTAAAGCTGGGATAGTGAGCGCGAGCTAATTCCTCAGCATCTGTCCTGAGGCGTCAACCGTCGGCAGTTGGCCCCTGCGTCTCCTGGAGTCTCCCGTCATGGAAGGTGGCGAAGTAAGTGAACTTGACAACGGTCTGGTCAGCTGGCCCCTGTGTCTCCTGGAGTCTCCCGTCACAGAAGGTGGCGAAGTAAGTGAACTTGACAATGGCCTGGTTCACTTTTGACTTGTCCATGCATGGGAACCGGGGCATGTCATACATCTGGATTCTTGACGCAAGATTGAATTGAGGAGAAATGATTTCTTGGATTGGCACAATCTGGCAATCTGAATTCTGAATCGATAGCGTTTGACCGTTTGGCCCGCGTTCTGAATCACCGTCACCCAAAGATTTCGGCTCTGTCCCATTGACGGTTGGTTCTGACGGCTGTCCCGCGACGGTTGGCGGAACGGATAAGAGACGGGATTGACCCGTTGAGCCCTCATGGCACTGATACACGTGGGACTTGACGGATGTTATGGTCTGGGGACTCGTCTCCGGATGGGATACTGAGCGCGCGCTAATCCCCAGATGTTGCAAATATTATCATCCCCATAAGGAGTCAGCACACCTCCGGTGTGCAAGCCTCGTATCAAGGAAAGGGCGTAGTCACTACTTAATTCCGACGAGCTGTGCCAGCTCTTTCCTCGAACTCGCGCCCAAGACCTGTGCGGACCCTTCGGGAGAAACGTCGTTGACGTAGATGCCGCCACCCAGCTCGAGCCCGGACCACGCAGGCCTCCTCGGGTACACTTCAATATGCCAGTGAATCTGCTTGGTCGTCTTCTTCTCCGAGGAGCTGTGGAAGACCATGGTGAAGCTTGGAGAGTCCAGCGCCTTCGAGAGCCCCCCGAGCGTTGACCTGAGCATCAGTGCTAAGTCCATCATCTCCTTTTGGGACAACTTCAGAAGGCTAGTCATGTGTCTCTTGGGATAGATCCAGAACTCGAAGGGGTGTGTGGAGACCCAAGGAGCGAACGCTATGAAGAAATCGGTCGCCAGAATCTGGCGGGGGCCGCCTGTCTCTGTCCCAACGACCTGACACATCGGGCAAACGCCCAAGTCATTCAGAGATGTCTGGACTGTGTCGGCCTCCTCTTCGACTGCGGGAGGAACCCGGGGGGTAGTCACAATCTGGATGTTCGGGTGGACGACTGTGGGGCTTCCGTCTCTCTCCGAATTGACGTAGACAAGGACGTAGCTCACCCCTTTCTGCGAATACAACCATCTCACCTTATCCTGCAGAGACGCTAGGATATTCGTCCACTGCTCGATATCGATCTTCGAGAAGGGTTGGTCGTGCTTAGGGGTTGCCACGAGGACGTAGTGATACCCTACAGCTGGCTCACTGTAGTGAGGGGGCTCCCCGTAGGAGGGAGGGGCGTTGGGAGTAACGTAGGGATTCTTCGCTGGGAAAATCCTCACGGACCAATTCCTGATCGTGTCTCCCTCGGAGTCTGTCTGTTTCAGGAGTGTGTCGCCCCGCTTCACCAGCACCAAGTCTGCCGGGGGCGTCATTTCCTCATTCCCCGGGCAATAGTTGCACTTCTCTGCTCTCTGCGGGATGACCTGGCCCGGCTTGAGCCCTCTGTCGGGGAGGATTATGGAGAGCTTGTCTGTAAAATAGTCCTTTCTGATCTCAACCATCGGCGCGGGCGGAGAACGCCCTCCCGATATTAGGGTTTGGAAGGGTCCAGACCCGAAAGGGTGATAATGCGACGTGCGGGAGACAAATGCGCGCAGATGAAAATAGGATACGTCCTCCTCGACGGCTGTGCTGATAGGCCGAGCCCGCAGCTGAACTTCACTACGCCGCTCGAAGCAGCGTACACGCCGAACCTGGACGAGGTCGCTCGCAGATCCAACCTCGGTAGGGTAGTAACTGTGGGGCGGGGAGTGGCCCCAGAGTCCGACATTGCGGTCTTCAACATGCTCGGTTATTCGTTCGACAAGGGATATCCGGGCAGAGGTGTCATTGAGGCGGTCGGGTTAGGTCTCGAGGTCCGTCCTGGAAACCTCGCTCTTCGGGCAAACCTGGCCTCAGCTATGGGGAGGCGGATTCTTGACAGGCGGGCAGGCAGGAACCTTACGCAGCAGGAGGCGATGAGGCTGGCCGAGGGTCTGAACAGCATCAGGTTGAAGGGAGCAGAGCTGGAGTTCCGTGCCACAATATCATACCGGGGCGTATTGATCATCAGGGCGGATCAGCCGCTGTCGGCAGAGATCTCGAACACAGACCCCGCTTATTCGAGCGTAAGGGGATTTGGGGCTGCAAATCCCGCAGTCAACCGTGAAAGCGTGCTGACTGCAAGACCGAAGTCCGAGACTGCCGCGGCGAGGAGGGCGGCGGACCTTGTCAATGAGTTCACCGTCAAGAGCACTAAGGTCCTGTCCGAGAGCGAGGTCAACAGGGAACGCGTGCGGGAGGGGAAGCTTCCGGCCAATTGCGTGCTGCTGCGCGACGCAGGAGACCGTGTGCCCGAGGTCGAATCCTTCGAAGAGAAGCACGGGATGAAAGGCACAGCCCTCGTCGAGATGCCCGCCGAGGTCGGCATCGCGAAAATCCTGCGGATGAAGATAGTAGCGGTTAAGGACAGGAATGACATGATGGAGAAAGCGACCCTCTTCACGCGAGAGCTACGCGAAGGAACAGTAGTCTACGTTCACATCAAGGGGCCGGACGAGTTCGGCCACGATGGTGATGCCGTAGGTAAGAAGAGGATAATAGAAGCGATCGACAGGGACTTCTTCTGTGCCATGGTCGATCGCGTCGGTGATGTGAAGGTTGGAGTATCTTGCGACCATTCGACTCCGTGTACTATCAGGATGCATGCAAGCGATCCAGTCCCCCTTCTGATCAGCACCGACTCAAGAGGCGACGGAATGCGCTTCACTGAGAAAGGCGCTAGGAAGGGCTCGCTAGGGACGATCAGGGGCAGGGAAGTCCTTCGCCTGCTATCGAAGAATCCAGTCCCAAACCGGGCCTCTTAACGCTCCACAAGACGGAGAATGCGTTCTAACGTTGCATCGACGCTTCCATCTACGGGTCCCTCCCTGATGCGACCCGATGCCTCAAGTCGACGTACATGCGGATTTCGTCTAGGAACCTTCCATTCCGCAACATCTTGCCTGGCACCACCCCGACCCTCTTGAAACCGAGCTTCTCGTAGACGTGAATCGCGACCCGGTTGATTGCGAAGACCTGAAGCTCTACGAGCCAGACCCCTTTGCGGAGTGCTTCCTCCAGTGCCGTCTTGGCCATCATTTGGCCGATCCCTATCCCACGGCACTCGGCCAGGATGACGATGCCGAATAGTCCTGTGTGCCTTTCGTCTCTCGGTTTCCGTCTGGAGACATCACAATGACCAACGATCTTTCCGCCCACGAACGCAGCGACGCTGACCACCTCGTTCTTCTTCATTCCGAGCAGGATTCTGTCAAGAAACTTCTCCTCGTCTGACTTCCTGAGTCTTCTGTCCAGAGAGGTTATCCCAAGCTCAGGGTTCGTTCTCCTCTCCCTTACAACGGCATTCGCAAACTTCAGGAGTTCATCCAGGTCACTCCTCCGGAGGGCCCGCAGCACCACTTGAGTTCCGTTATTTGCGGTGAAGGTGACATATGTCCGCCTATACTTCATCGAACCGGGAGCTCTGCGCGTCTTCCTTGAAGGTTTCTGCCCCTGTTGGACTTGACCGTGTGGTCTTTGGTCGCGCTGCCGCCCGTCGGAAGTCTTCTAATCTGAGCCCAGCGATCTATTGGACATGGCGCCTTATTTCATCTATGTGCTGGAGTGCTCTGATGGAACTCTGTATACGGGTTACACTGTTGACCTCGAAAGGCGTCTTCGTCAGCACAATGCCGGAAAGGGAGCGAGGTACACGCGGTCAAGGATGCCTGTGAAGCTCGCGTTCAATGAGAGATACAGCAAGAAAGGCGATGCGCTTAGACGTGAGATTCAGATAAAAAGAATGAGCAGGAGCTCGAAGCTCCTTCTCTGTGCCGGATATCCGCCAAAGCCAAGGCACAGCCTACGCTAGCGAATACGAACCACCTGATGCTCCACTGGTGTCGCTGTTCTTACTTGCCGACGACTATTTCGATCGAGGAGATGTTCCGCATTTCGGCGCCTTCGCCGACGACCTCGGTGTTGATGCCGATGTCCTTGACTTTGTACATGCCGTTGCCGAGCCTCTTGGTGACGATTTCTGCCACGTCGACTGCTCTGCCGATTGACATTCCTCTTGCCTTGACCACGATCTCTCCGGCTTGAGTAAGCTGGATGAGCGCGCTCATAGCGTAGCTCATGACCGGCTTCTTGCCGACGAAGATGTGGTTGGGCGGCGCGCGCTCGCCTTGCATTTGGCCGCTTGGTTGCTGAATTGCTGGTGTTGGCGCCTGCTCTTCAGAGTGTTCCTCTGATTCGTCTGAGTCGGTTTTTCTCTTTGGCATATGATTGACCTTGTTCGCCACGACCCCCGTGTCGCGTATTTAATCCTATGGGGGTAGGGATTCTGTTAACTGATTAGGTCTCTATGGGTCAACTCGTTCGATCATTTTCCAAAGTCCTTCACCTTGGTTCTTCCAGAGTTCTTCAAGCTGATCCCCGTATTCCCGTCTGCTGATGATCCTTTCGAAGTGTAAGCTCGGATCGGAACTCAGTCCTAACATGAGTGCTGTTATTTCGGTTGCGAAAGCCACATCGTCTCTCTGCAAATACACCAGATGAATCTCCCAACCGTCCCTCTTCAGAGCTTCAATCGGTTTTACGATACAGTTAGTGTTGATGTGCCTGCGGTCGTTCTGGATCGAAAATGGGATCACCATTAGGCCGCAAGACCACCTACTCGATTTGCGGATTGCCTTGTCGACTTCCTCTCATTCGTCCTGAGGAGAGATGACAGTGACCTTCGCCAGACGTGTGAGAGCCAAGAACCACATGCTTTGCGCTTTCGGCCGAATCCCCATTCCGTTGTCGAGTGTATCGAACACGGT
>Ga0208456_1000661_pt1 | contig 19183 bp, 15 predicted proteins | sample June2015DPH_4_10_2_FD_184691 | JGI IMG/M metagenome (GOLD analysis project Ga0208456, IMG submission 184691) | Peatland microbial communities from SPRUCE experiment site at the Marcell Experimental Forest, Minnesota, USA - June2015DPH_4_100... | ecosystem: Environmental > Terrestrial > Soil >... | reverse complement strand
GAACCCGCCTCCCTCGCGAATATCGAAATCCCAGTAGCGCGTGGCACTTTGGGGAGTATCCCGGCACATCCACTTTTCTAGTTTTTCGGGTTTTGTCCAGGCTTCGAAGACTGTCGCACGCGGCGCCCCGAATATCCTCCGGATTTGAACCCGCGTTTGGGGGCCCTGTTGTGGCGTTGGCATGTTTCTTTTCCCTTTCTTTGGGATGGTGCGAGAAAACGCGCAAGTGCATCGAACTGCTGTTCCCAGAATTGCCGGTAATGCTCGATCCATTCGGCCGCGTCCTTCATGGGTTCAGCGACCAGACGGCAGCGATTGACTCGTCCATCTTTCCGCCGCGCGATAAGCTTTGCCCGCTCCAGCACCCGCAGGTGCTTGGACACGCCGGGGAGCGATATTTCGTAGGGCGCAGCCAAATCGCTGACGGAGGCTTCGCCCTGCGCCAGCCGCGCCAGGATGCCGCGCCGGGTGGCGTCGGAAAGCGCGGCAAACGTGGCGTCGAGCTCAGACCCGGTATACTTAACCATATGGTTTAGTATTCTCTCAGCCGCATCCTTTGTCAAGAAGAATCGTAGGGGGAATGCAGGCCGGCTGGAATGGGGCAGGGCTTGTCCCTCCTACCTGCTATTGGGGAAGGGGTACGCCGTGCTGCTGGATTTTCTGTTCAACGATGGAACGTCGCTCGTTGACATATTTATCCATGATTCGGGGCAGCTCCACCTGCATTCGCACGACGAAGTCGTCCTGGGCCTTCTTCAATTTGCCGTCAATGCCGGCAGCGCTCTGGTTAAGCGCGTCCATCTGCTTCTCCAATTCTTGGGCGTGGGTCAAGGCAGGCCCCAACATCTCCTTTTGAAGCAGTAACCGCAGACTAGCCAGCTCGTCGCTGTTGCGGGCAAGCTCCGTCGCCACATAGAAACCAGACAGAGCGGATAGCAAGACCAGAACAATGACAACGTAAAGTAGATTGCGAAGGGTGGAAAGCCCAGCGTCCATGGTAACTCCTTTGCCTGCTCAAGTAGTCCCGCCGCGGCGGGTCAGCTTTCAGCCCTTGAAAAAAAGGGGGCTAGGGCAACCCTGAACAGTGAATAGTAAATTATGCATTGTGAATTCTAAATTGAGGAACTGCGGCATTCGTAGGCCCAGCGCGCGGCGCCCAGAGCAAACTCTGCGTCCGCAATTCACCATTCACCATTCACTATTCATAATTCCCTTCGTCACTCGTCGCTGCTCTTCTGGCACCTGAAACCTGACACCTGAAACCTATCCTCTCAAGTGACATCTTTACGCTTCATCACCACCAGGATGGCGATGACCATTAACAACGCAAAGCTGGTCATGATCGCCAGGTAAGGCCCTTTGTCTTTCCAGAACCTCGAGGGGAGTGGAAACGTCCCGGAAGCCCGGAAATCTTCGGGTGGTGCCTCCAACCCCTTCTCCAGCTTCTCGACATCATCAGGATGGAGGGAAATGGACACCGTGTTGACGATCACGTAGGCGTGATCCTGTAGGGAATGGGACCCATGCAGGCATAAATCCGCAAGCGCCTCCAGGCCCCAACGCGAGATAGCCAGCGCCGAAAGCCAGCGCGCGAAGGTGGGCATGCCCGCCACCGGGGCCGGGGTGTATTTGTGGAGTGCCTTTTGCACTTTCTCCGAAGGTGCCACGGCCACAGCAACTTGGTGCGCGAACTCTCCCTGTTTCGCCCTGGCTAGCGCCGCCGCCTCTTCCGGTGATGCTTGACTCGCAGGCGCATTGAGCATTTGCCGGGCCTTAGCCTGGGTTTCCGGTTGCGCAAACATCTTCCCCTCATATAGTTCCTGGAGCGTGATAGGGATGATCGTCTGAATCTGGTTTACGGGCAGGATTAACCCGCAGAGGAGAAGCTCCGGAATGAGAACCAAGGGGAACAAGCTCAAAGCCTTCTCCGGAGAGGAAACGAGACTGGAGATGAGAAGTCCTATCACCGTCCCGTTTACGGCCACCAGGAACATGATGCCGATTGCACCCACCACCTCGGGAAGGCTCAAAGCCAACGCCCGGTGGACCGCCAGCAAGATGACAACCACCGAGACACATTGCGCCAGCGCCACAAAGGAAAGAACGGCAAGCTTGGAAAGAATATACGGCGGTATTTTCAAGCCTGTTTGCCGTTCGCGGCGGTACACAGTCTGCTCGTCAACAATTTCACGTACCGCATTCGAGCAGCCGAACCACAAGGCTGCGAACATGGCCATGAAAAGGGTTTGGACCTGGTTCGGCGCGCTCGCCATGAAAGCCACCAACAGAGCTACGATGGGCGCTTGAAGAAACAGAAGCAACGTCTGGCCGCGGTCTATGAATTTCAGCTCCCAGTTTCGCTGCAGAAGGACCTTAAACTGGTGCAAGCTGAAACCCTTGCCTCTCGTGCCGGCAGCAGGCGCAGGAGTAGAAGGGGAAGGAGTTTTCTCCGCCGGAATCGCCGTTTGTGGCTGGGCAATGAGCTCCTTGTAGAGATCGGATTGGGCATAACGCTGCTTGAGTTCCAGGGAGTAGGGAGCGGTATTGTTATCCGTCAAGTCATCGTAAACATCGGGCGGGGCTTCCGCTTTGAAATACTGCAGGAACTTTGTACCTGGCCCATAGTAAACCAGTCGCCCCTGGAGCAACACCACGACCTTGTCCAGTACGCCGAAGGAACCTAACAGATGGGTGGTGATAATGATGGTCGAGCCCTGATTGGCCAATTGCCGGAACAACATCATCATCAGGGTTTCAGTGCGGGGGTCAAGGCCTGCGGTAGGCTCATCCAGGAAGAGCACTCCGGGCTTGGGGAGCAATTCAATGCCCAGGCTCACCCGCTTACGCTGCCCTCCACTCAAGGTGGAGACGGGGTTGTCCCAGCGTTGCGGCTCGAGCTTCAGCGTGTCCAGCATCGCTTCCACGCGCCGATTGACCTCTTCATCCGAGACGTCTTCCGGCAGTCGCAGCTTGGCCGCGTAGTACAGGCATCGCCGCACGCTCAATTGCCGGTGCATGATGTCTTCCTGGGGGACAAACCCAATGGTAGATTTCAGAGCCTCCAGATTGCGGTACAGATCCTCTCCGTTGTACAAAACCTGGCCCGTGGTGGGTTTTACAAAGCCGTTCAGGGCGTTCATGAGTGTGGTCTTACCTGCTCCGCTCGGTCCCAGAAGTCCAATCAGCTCTTTAGGCTTAACCACCAGAGAGATGTCGTCCAAGAGCAATTTGGGTTTTCTGCTGCTCCGATCCGTGACCTGAAAGCTTACTCCAATGGAATCGAGTCGCACCACGCGAGTTTCCGGCGCGTGGGAGAGACTTGCTCCGGAAAAGTGAAGCTCGGAGGGGCCAATGACAATCCGGTCCAACTCCTGGAGTTGGTGCCGCTTCACCTTGATTCCGTTGACGAAGGTCCCGTTCGTGGACCCAAGGTCAACCAGAATGACCTTGCCATCGTGCTTGATGATTTCCGCGTGTCTCTTTGAGACCACAGGGTGGTCAATGACCACGTCATTGGAGGCGTCGCGGCCAATCGTGATGCAGTCTTTGTCCAGGCCAACCTTTTCAATTTTCAGTTGCGGCTCCAGCCCCGACTTGAAGATCAGGGATTTGCCGGCATAGCGGCCGAAGGTGATGTAATCTCCGTCATGCAGTTCCCCGCTCACAATCCGCAGGCCATTCACGAACGTCCCGTTGGTGGAACGGTCAGTCAGCAGCACCCTACCCTCATTGAACGACAACTCCGCGTGCAGCGCCGAAACTGAGGGATGTTCCAGCACCAACTGGCAGCGGCAGGCATCACGACCCATCTGCAGCCCGGCCTCCGGGATGTCAAGGCTCTTTACGGCGTACCGGTCAACGATCAGGTCCAGGTGGGGATGTGCCAGAAGGTCGGTCAGTTTGATGGCGACTGTACCTTCCGCCGCCTTTTCCTGTCGCCGGGCGACAGCGACATCGGCTGAGCTCATAACCGAGGTTCCTCCCGTTAACGCCCCCGGTCGAGCGGCGGGAACAACTTCTGTCGGCACTACGCCCTGAGGTAGACCGGCAGCCCCCACTTCCTCAATGCGAAAGAGGTGACGGCGAGCGCTGCCCACCGAGATCTCATCCTCCGGTTTCAGGACCTTCTCCTGCACACGCACTTGATTTACGAATGTGCCATTGGCGGAATGACGGTCGCGCAGGACCACTTCGCCCTTGTCGTTGGGAGCAATCCAGGCATGGAGGCGCGAAATTTCGTCGTCCGCCAACACTACCTGACAATTCGCGGGGTCGCGGCCGATGACCAGTCCTCGAGGGCCAATGCTGAAGGTCCGACCCGAGAGTAGTCCCGAAGTGGCAATCAGCCTGTAGGCGCGAGGTGAAGGTTGAGAGGGCGGTCCGAGCGGAGCCGCTGCCGGAGCGGTCACTTCATTCGATAAGGCCAGAGTGGCTGCCGAGTCCTCCACGACCGGCAAGCGCCCGCCGCAGGACCGGCAAAAGCGGTAACCCTCTTCGTTTAGCTCACCGCATACGGGGCAATTCATGACATCGGTTCTCCGCGAGGAATCCTCTACTTCCCTTGCACAAGCAAATTGGGAGATTTCGATTTTGTCGCGGCGCCTGTCTCAATTCTTCGCCGGAGCGACTCTTTTCAAGATTTCTGAAAACGCTTCAGGAGTGCCCCTTGAAATCTTCCTCATTGAATTCCTTAAACTCCACGGCTGCGGTGGCGGCCGCGGGAGAAAGCCCCGGTCCGCTGAACTCTGCCATGACTACGGTTATGTTGTCACTCCCGCCCTTGGCGTTAGCTTTATCGATTAAAGACTTGCACTTGTTGGCCAGGGATTCAGTCCCCTTCACACTCGCCACGATATCGGTTGCGGGGACCATGTTGTACAGGCCATCGCTGCAAAGCAGGATGCTATCGCCCTGACGGACTTTGGTATACGTCACCTTGACATTCACGCTCTCGCTGCTCCCCACCGCCTGCGTCAGAATGCTCCTGCGGCTGTCCATTTCCGGGTCGGCGGGCACTGCGACACCGATTTCCTTGAGATAGTTCAAGAATGTTTGATCGCGAGTCAACTGGGTCAACACGCTATTGCGAATGAGGTAGGCCCGGGAATCCCCAACCTGCGCCACAAAAAGATAAGGCCCGAACAATGCAGCCACCGTGGCGGTGGTTCCCATTCCACGATAAAGAGGATTGCTTTGCGCTTTCTGGTGGATGATCTGGTTGGCATATTCGATGGATTCCCGGAGCAGGAGCACAAAGTTCGTCTCGCTGACCTGACCCAGGGACTTGAGGTTTTCATACAAGCGCTTGGGGACGGTGAGGGCGCAAATCTGGCTGGCAACTTCTCCGCTGGCCTCTCCTCCCATTCCGTCAGCTACCATAAACAGCGAACCGCGATTCCCCAAGGTGTGGTTGCGAAGTGGAGGCGTAAGACCCACTTCACCCGTGGTCAGGTTGCAAACCACAAAGTTGTCTTCATTGTTTTTGCGGACGCGGCCCATGTCTGACACACCAAAGGCCCTAACGTTGATTGCGTTCTGCTCTGCCGCCTTCGCCTCATCCACGGTGCTCACTCTCCCTCTGTCAGGCTACTTCACTCCTGGTTCGAAAGCCTGCCGATCCAGCCCTTCACCGCTACTCAGCAACCTGCTAAAACCCCGCCGCAGCTCCAACTGGAGCGACGGTCGGCGATGCGTAACATAATCACATCATCAAAGGCTTTAGCGGATTTCGACGTAACCTCCTTCTTACCACACACCGGCTTCTGTATCAAGCGCCATACCTTCTTGTCCCTGTTTTGCCAACCGGACAGGATCCGGGGACGAAGTGAAGAGCCAAGTTCCTGGACAAACCGCCGAATCCACTGGTTGATTGAGGTGAGTACGCTCCAATTACCGGACACCAGACTGGGCCAAGCCGGACCGCAAGTCGCTCACTATCTCGTCCGCCACTTTCCTGGCGCGTGCAAAATCCGTGGGGGGCAGCGAAATGGCCGCAACCTTGGCGTGGCCGCCGCCCCCATACCGCTCGCAGATACTGGCAAGATTGGCGGTCTTGGGTGTTGCGTTCCATGGGTTGCTGCCCACACCAATCTTGATTCGCGCTTGAGAGCGGCTTAAGGCCACGCTGTAAACCGCCCCTGGAAACAAATAATAAGGAATGAACTTATTGAAACCTTCGAAGTTCTGGTCTGCGACGTCGAAGAATAACACCCCATTCTTTAACTCAGCGCGGGACCGGATAGTATCAATAGTCTTGAGGTGAAGGGCATAAAGCCGGTCAAAAGTTTGCCGCACCTCAGGGATATCCATGATCTCCTGAAGCGGCTTGGAAATCAGCTTGGGAATTAGTCGCACCGTGAACTGCGGGTCACTCGTCCCTTCAATAACCAGGGTGAGCTGGGTGGCCGGTTCACGCATTTCCACCGCTGTCCTGGTATCGGGGTACTGGGCGCCATCAATCAAGTCCGCCCAATGAACCAGCTCGTCGAGCTCGGGGGCCACGAAACCGAATTTCGCCTGACAGGTTTCGACAATAAACTTGGTGCAAGAACGATAATCAGGCCCGTAGAATTTCTTCCCGCTCTGGTCATGACGAAAATGCTCAGCGTCGGCTTCCGCGAGGAAAGCGCTTTGGTGGTGGTCGAACCACCAGGTGAGCCGCTCAGAACTGGAGTATTTGAAATCCACAATGACGTTTTCTTGATCGTCGAACAGCCCCTCATCAAATAGCTGTCCTGCCCGGTGCACCAACCCGTGGTACCGGAACTCCGCCTGCGGGTCGATGCACTGGCGATAAAAACGCGTGAAGACGGCCGCTGAGCCTACGCCGTCAAAGCAGCGATCGTGAAAGCAAACAAGAACACCCATAACTCCACGCCGTGATTTGAGCTTCCTCAAGCATAGGGCAGGCTCAAACCGCAATAGTGAAACTTGCTAAATTGCATTTACAGCCGGGAATTGTCAAGGGAAAACGGGAGCGGGTAGTGGGTCAATTTGATGTAGAGGCGGCTTTACGCCGCCATTTGGCGATCCCGCAGACGCGGGATCGCCGCTACAGCATCAAATTGACCCACTACCGGGGAGCGGGTTACACCTCTCGAGGCGGGAAAAAGGCGCAACTCGCGAGTCCGGAAATCACGGTAGCCGTAGGTTCACACTTCTCGGGTCACTTAACCCACTTGTTTGGCGGCCAGATCCCCAATGAACGGGATCTTATAAAGCTCGTTGTTGTAGGCCTTGTACATCAGGAAAATCCAGTAGGCGAGGATTGCCAGAAAGATCAGAAGGCCGAGCAAACCCATCACAAAGGCGAGAATTCCGAGCGACACGAAGCCCAGAATACTAGCCACAATCGTGTAGGCAATCCAGAACACGATAAGCGCCACGTTAAAGAATATGGACTGGAAGGCGTGGAAGCGCACGAACTTATCATTCTTGTAAGGCTCGATCACCAGAAAGATGATGCCGGTGATAAAACCCAAGATGTAAGTTAGAAGTCCAGCAACGTTGGAGGACATTGCCGTCCCCGCAACGGCCGGCGCCGCCGGACCACCTGCGGCTGAACCCACTGGGGTACCGCACGATGCACAGAAACTTATTCCTTCGGCCAACGGAGTTCCACATTTTGCACAGAATGCCATTTGTTTGTTTCCTCCTTTTGAAATGCTACGAGCCCACCCTAGCTTGCCGAGGCTCCTTTAGACTGAGTTCACACGCTTCGAACAGCGTCAATAGCGAAATCAGGGACTAAATCCACTGCCGAGAGTCGCACCATTACTAGCACAAACTCTCTCCTGGCACAACTGATTTCATAACACGGTGCTGGTGTCATTTGGAATGGGGATCCACTCGAGCCGCCGGTCATTCCCGCGAAAAGCTTGCCCTGAGCTTGCCGAAGGGCGGGAATCCAGTCCGCCGACAGGGTATTTCTGAAGGTTTGCAGAGTGGATTCCTCCCGCAGGGCGGGACGGGAATGACTTCGACATACGAACCCCCGTGTCTCGCAGATGACGCCAGTTCCTGCACGACGGCATAATTGCCGCGCCAAATGTCCGCTTGAAGGAGCACCTAATCCGTCCGCTGGGGAGCTTGTTGAGAGAAATCGGAAACGGGTAGTCCTGTTTTCGAGTTTCCGGCTAGCTATGTAGAATGTGTGCAGGACGGGCAGCACGGTCCGGCCAATGAGTCAACGACTCAATGGATAAATGATTCAATTCCTGAGGGCTGCACACCTAACGATCAAGTCTGCGTTACGGTCTACTTACTGCCTGCTGCTTTCTGCCTACTGCCTACCATTGAACTGGGGGGAGTGGGAAATCGAATCAGACACGTTGCGCGCGACGCCTTAGAGCTTCGTGCAGCCGGCTGCGAACATCATCCGGCAAAGGGAAGAGCTTGCCATCGCAATAAAGCTCAATCGTTTTGCGCGTGGTGTCAAACACCGCGTGGCAGTGGTGGCACTTGCCGAGGTGAGCTTCGAGAGTTTGTCTCAGCTCCTCGTCAAGCTCACCCTCGAGATAACTGGAAAGTTGACTGACCGCCTTCTTGCAGTTCGACAAAGTCATCCTCGCCTCAGTACTTTACTCAACTCTTCCCGCAGCCGCAGGCGTGCCCGGAAAAGCCGGGCCTTCACCGCGCCGATACTCAGGTTAAGTAACTGCGCTGTCTCATCGGTGTCGAGACCCTCCACGTCGCGCAGGTAAAAGACGGTGCGGAAACCGGGGGGAAGGGCCTGAATGGCGTTGCGCAGTATTTGCTCCATCTCTTCCCTTGCCAGTGTTTGTTCAGGATTGGGCCTCCAGTCCGCATAATCACGAACCACAACCTCGCCGTCCCGGTCCTCGGTTTCTTCGAAAGGAACTTCTTTACTGGACCGGCGCTTGCGTAGCTTCATCAGCGCTTCATTGACCGCAATGCGCACAATCCAGGTGTAGAAACGCGAATCCTCCCGGAATTCGGGGAGATGCTCAAAAGCCTTCAGGAAAGTATCCTGGAGCACATCTTCGGCATCTTCGGGGTTTCCCGTGATGTTCATGCCGAGCCGATAGATTTTTTTCTCGTATCGGTTGACGAGTTCCTCAAAGGCGGCGTAGTTGCCCGCCTTCGCCCCGCTCACAAGGACAGACTCGTCTCCAGCCAGTGTGGCCGCCTGCGGTTCGCTCATAGGTGCGTCCTGCTCCACCTGGCCTGCGCTCATATGTGAGACATCAGCGGGCCGCCTCCATCGATTGCACGCCCTCAGACCCTTTCCAAGACGGCAAAATCGGTGTGCCAGCCCGGCTCACTGTCCTAACCATTATGGATGCGCAAGGCCTCATCAAAGATACAACCTTAGACACGGTTACGCAAGTGAGCCAATTTGCTGTAGAGGCGGCTTTACGCCGCCCTTTGGCGAGATAAACTCGCCGCTACATCGCCGTCTGCTAGCTTGCAGCGGAAGGATGACTGAGGCAGAATAGCATGCGCCCTGGTTACCGCAACAAAAGAGCATAGCCGGCTGCCATGTCCACTTTGCCTCCGTTCGTACCAAGTCATTGGCTGCTAATGCCTCGAGAGCCATTCGATCTTGCCCGCACGCTGCGATTCATTCTCAGCCCGCCCGGGCTTCTAAAGGGGCAGCGCTTCCCTCCTCTGCTTGATTACTTCGAGGAAGGAGAATACCGGCGCCTGGCGGACGTCGGCGGGCAACTGGTGCTCTACGGAGTCCGCGAAGAAATCGAGCGGAAGAAACCCGCGCTGCAAGTTCGCATCCTGGCCGGACAGTCGGATGATACTATCCGGCGCGTCGTGGCAACTCAGGTCGAGCGCCAGTTCTCCGCCCAGCTTGACTTGACCCCCTTCTACGAAGTGGCCAAAGCCGACCCCGTGCTGGGCTGCCTCTGCGAGCGCTTTCGAGGCATGCGCATTCCGCAAACACCCACGGTGTTTGAAACGCTGATTTTTGCCGTACTCGAGCAGCAGGTGAACCTGAGCTTTGCACACCAAGTGAAGAAGGCCTTGATTGAAACCTACGGCGGACGTGTGGAGTTTGAGGGTCGCTGCTATAACGCCCTTCCCGAGCCTGCCGCCCTGGCCATCACCACGCCCAGCGAGTTACGCCGCCTGCAGATTTCCGGTCCCAAGGCCCGCTGCCTGGTCGGCATTTCGCGCGCTACGCTGGACGGCAGTCTGGACTTGGAAGGCCTCCGCGACCTCGACCCCGCGCTGGCCCACGCCAAGCTCATGGGACAGAAGGGCGTGGGCCCCTGGACGGCCCAGTACGTGGGCCTGCGGGCGCTGGGGCACCCTGATTGCCTTCCCGCCGCCGACGTGGGCTTGCAGAAGGTGATTCGTGACCTCTACGGACTTCGCAAACAGCCCTCTGCAGATCGAGTGGAGAAACTGGCCAAGCGCTGGCCGGGATGGCGAAGTTACGCGACTTTCTACCTCTGGCTGACCTACTGGGAAGTCAGGGCGTGGAAGGCCAGCCTGATGGAGAGTATCCGCCTCCGAAAGAAAAGGAAATCTTCATGAAACCCACCCCTACAGACCTTGCCCGGCCATTTCTGGCTCAGGCCAGCCGCTTGCTCCTTCAAGTTCATGGGCCGCGCATTGAGGCCTGTGTGCGCGCGCTTTCCCCTGAACAAATCTGGTGGCGAGCCAATCCCGCCTCGAACAGCGTGGGTAACTTGGCGCTGCACCTGGAGGGAAACGTCAGGCAATGGATCGTTTCGGGACTGGGTGGCGTGCCGGACCGGCGCGAGCGCGACAAAGAGTTTTCGCCACCAGGCCCCATTCCCCCCCGTACTCTAGTCGCCCGGCTGCGGAAGGCAATCAGCGAAGCTGACCGTGTGATGCGGAAGCTGAACGCAGAGGCTCTCGCGCGGACGTATTCCATTCAAGGATTCCGTGTTACCGGCTTGCGGGCTGTTTTCCACGTTGCCGAGCATTTTTCCCACCACGCCGGACAGATCATCCTGCTGACAAAAATGCTCGGAGGGAAAGACCTGAAATTCACCCACTTGCCAGGGGAGAGAAAGAAGAGAGAGAAAGCCGGACGTACTCCGCCTCTATGAGCATCCCGAAATTGAAAAGGAAATAATCCTCCCGTTTTCCTTGTTACACTGTTTGCGCCGGGGTCAAAATCCCCCTCCTCCGACGCCCTCGAAGAGGCTTTTCAACAAACTCTAAAGTTGGTGGACTTGTTTGGCGACTATTACCAACGTGCCCGCCGGGACAGGCACGCCGTTGATCGTTTGCGCTTGCACTTCGAAGAAAGGCAGACCCTTGACTAAGAGGCTGGGCTGGGTGCCGTGGCCGCTCAGGGAGGACAAGCCACTCACATTGACGAAGGCAGTCTGGTTGCTGGTCAGGACCATGGTAGGCGTCCCCTGAAAAAGGGTGGGGCAGGGGGTGAATGCGAAAGCCCCCGTCTTATCGTCCTTCGCGACCTGAACGAGGGAAGAGAAACTACCCTGAATGGATTGCAGCTTATCGTAAACCTTGCCAGCAACCACGGTGGTTGGCAGGCTCGGCGGACCCGATTGCCTAACTGGCCCGTGGACAACCACCTCCTGGCCTACCGCGATATTGCTGGGGCCGAAAGGTAGGTTCGCAAAGTTGGCGCTTCTCGAGGAATACTGATAGGTGGTCGAGGCCGTCAGATTGACTGTGCATAGGGTATCGGGAGTCGCCACGAAGCTGTTGTTCGGCTCGACATCACGCATCCAGAGGTTAAAGCTGGTCACGTTGCCACTTGCATTTCTGGTCACCGAGGTGACTGGCCCGATCAATGCCAGTATATTGCTCGAGGGGTCTTCCGTGTACTCGTCCTCCACGGTAGTCGCCACGAAATTCCCGTCGACGTCAATGTAGGCATCCACTTCCATAACGCTATCGGTCACAAGTTGGTTGAGCTCCGAAAAGCCATAAAGCTGGGAAGAGCTGTTGAGGTTGACAGTCACCAGGGGCGGTCCAGTAATGGAGGCAGAGAGTAGTTGCAGGGTAAAACTCCCGTTATACAGCGAAGTGCTGCCTGGAGGCAGAATCGTCACCGAGCGCACAAAACCTACCAGATCGTCCAGTACGCCAAAGCCCTGGCCCTGGCTCCCGGATGCCGTGAGCGGCGTAACGGTGATTTCGGGTGTCCCGGTAACTATGAGCTTTCCAGTCGTCGGATCCGTGGTAATGCTCCCAATCATGCGGAGCATGTCAAAATCGATCTGGATGACGCTCGCTTGGCCCTTGTTGATGACTAGGGACGGACTGATCGGAACCTGTATGTTCTTCAAGGGGCTCAGCGTAAATTGTGCGGTACTGGTGGGAGGATTGGGCGGAAGGATAGTTGGATCGTAGAAAACCAATTGGGGCGCAGTGAGTGTGAGGTAGGCAATGTCGTAAGTTCCGACATTCGCGGGGCTGATGTTGAGCACCGTCGTAAAGTCTCGCAAACAGCCTAGGTTTATTTTGATTTCGGGCGCAGAAGCAGAGCTTGGATTGATGGGGGTGGTTCCAGCGCCAGTCCCGGTGAGAGAATAACCGATGAGAGAAAGATCGGTTACGTTAAACGGGAATGACACAGCATCACAAAGGCCGGGGGTATCACCGACCAAGCTTGTGAGCGAACCCGTTGCGACCGTCGTTGTCGGTGTCGACGATCCACAGGAGGTCAGGAACGCGCCGGCCAGCACAGCCGTCACTGCAATTGTAACAATCCGCTTGAGCATCAGGTCTCGACTCTTTCCCCCTCTTGTGCCCGCGGCAAGGCGACCCGAGCACATTCCGTTCCGCTCAGACCATGAAGCTGAATCCCACCGGACGCCACAGGTCTGCCTACCGGTAACACTTCCCTCAGATGATGAAAAACCCCCCTTGGGTTATCCGGCCTAGTGCTGCGCTTTCCGCTACATTCCAAACTTGCGGGTAGTGGGTCAATTTGATGCTGTAGCGGCGATCCCGCGTCTGCGGGATCGCCACATGGCGGCGTAAAGCCGCCTCTACATCAAATTGACCCACTACCAAGTTGCGAACATACAGTGAATTCACTCGATATGGCAAGAGATATTCGAAGCATTTTTCACTCCTGCAACTGATCTTCTTCCCTCTCCGTGCTCATCTGGATTCCGCTCGGCGGCCATGCGCGCTCGGATTTGTGCCGCACGGTCAAAGATCTCTCCCCGGCTGATCCCTGCTTCCGTGTACATGGCGAAGATATTGTCATCGGGCGTCTCAGGCGGGATGGTATGCGAAGCCGCCAGGATGTACCCGCCACCATCGCTGGTCATACCCTCGATCAGACGCGCGGTGGCTCTTCGCACCTCCTCTACCGTCCCGGAAGGCAAGACACCCTGCGTGTCAATTCCTCCCATAAAGGAAATCTGCTTTCCAAATTCCGCCTTGAGATCCAGCGGATCCATTCCGGGGCAGGTGCACTGCACAGGGTTGAGCACGTCGATGCCTATTTCGATGAGGTCAGGAATGACAGGCTTCAGCGCGCCACAACAGTGGTAGGCGACCCACAGACCCTGCCGCTTCCCCACCGCAGCAACCCGAGCAAGGTGGGGTTTGATCAGCAAGCGCCAAGTCTGAGGGCTCATCATCATCGCAAGCTGAGAAGCGACATCGTCTCCCGTCCAGAGCCAATCCAAGGCGAATTGAGCACAGGCGGCCTGAGACAGCTCGAGGGCGAAGTCCGCACAGCGTCGAAACATCTCATCCGCGAGGTCAGGATCTGTCGCTATGTCAAGCATCGCGTTTTCCATTCCGCGCAGCCGCCAGTACATTTCGAAGGCGCAGGGAGAGACGTCGCAGCCGATAAAGTAGTCCTGCCGAAACTCCATCACGGGAAGCATCAGCCGCAGGAGTTCGGGCAAGTGTTCGGTAGGGAAACGATATCGGAGAATTTCCTCACGACTCGCCTGGGCCAGAGGGAATCCCGTGATTTGATTGAAACCGAGCTGCTTGGTCCATTTCACTCTCCAGAAATCCAGGTGCGATTCGCCTTCACGCTCATGCACGATACCTTCCATCGCGTAGTTGTTATTGACCCAGGTTTGCCGAACGTCATCCCCCATGGCCTCCGCCAGACGTGAAGCCGGTATCTCGAGGAGTCGAGCAAGCCGCTGGGCGGTCTGAGGATGAAACCACATAAAGACAGGAACACGATCGACGGGTTCCCGTCGCAGCGCTGCATGGACGCGTTGTTTACCATTCATTGGCGCGGACACGGAAATCTTCCTTGCATCGTGCTGTGGGCCTTGCTTTGTTGCGTCGAGAACGCTGGTGCGAAAGGGGGGACTCGAACCCCCACCCCTTGCGGGACCAGATCCTAAGTCTGGCGCGTCTGCCAAATTCCGCCACTTTCGCGCAGTTCCATTATAAGGCAAGTCGCCCCTCGGACCCCGTTGGCAGCGAAGTGTCAGCGGAGCGCAGGTTAGCGAGGTAGCCCGCTTGCGCTTATGTTCCGCGGAGCTGGCGGGCCCGCCGGAAGAACGCGGCTGCCACAAGGGTCGCAACGACGCCCAAATACAGGAGAGCATAGCGGCCGGCCTGCGGACCGTTGGCGCTACCGGTGAAGTCGAGCCCCGGGCCCCGATTGAGCGGGCCGGCGTACCACAGCGCGGTGTACAGTCCTTCAAAGAATTTGCTTGTGCCGCTCCAGACGCCCAGCGCCAACGCCAGCGACGGAATGAACAGTACGCCGGCGGCCCAGGCCAATAGACCGGCGCTCTGCCCCGCAAGCGCCAGCCGGACGGCGGCCCCTAGTCCTGTGAGCGCAGCCACCAAGATGCCTGCAATCCATGCCGCTGGGAATTGCCGCGGCAGAATCCGCGCACAAGAGAAGAGCAGTTGTTCGGTGCCGAAACGCGCTTCGCGCGTGCCGAGCGCGGACCACACGAGGATAGGCCAGATCCAGGCGACGGCCAGCAGTGGCCCGCGCGAGATATCCAACGGTGCGGCGAACTGGGCGATGAGCAATCCTCCGGCCACCGCGTACCACCACCAGCGATAACCCTTCAGGGCGAGTCGCAATTCGGCGACCAAAAGACGCCAGGCGCCAGAATGCAGCGCGCCCGAGGCGAGCGGAGTGAGATGGGTGGACGTGGCGATGTGCGGTCGCGCCGTGGCGGATTCCGGCGCCACCCCTGCGGGAGCGGCAACTCCCTCCGACCGAGGCCTTGCGCCCGACTGCCTCCGCGAACTCGCCGGGTCGAACCGGTCGAAAAACAACGCGCCGCACAAGACGAGAGCGAACGCTGCGGCTGTCAACGCCAGACGCAGGCCGACAATTCCAGTAGTCCATTCGATGCCGTTCCAATGAAAGCCAGCAGCCACTCGGACGGACTTATCAGCTACGCTGAGTGAAAAACTATCCACGTAACCCGGGATGCCAGCTCGCGCCGCCGGGACCATACTTTCATGCACGACCCAAAGGCCAGAGGGATCGAGCTGCGGGAGCTCCGTCACCACCGGCAGAACTAAGCCGAAACTCCAGAGAAAAAACCATAGGACGTTGCCGAAACCCCCGCGAAGAAATCTGAACGTCTCGAACAAGAGGGCCAACGCGGCCGTCATCGCCATCGCGGGCAGTGCCAGGAACAGGAAGGGCAAGAGCAGAGCTCGGGCGTGGAAGGTGCGGTCCTCGGCGGCTAGAAGCTGCATGGCCACAGCGGCAAGAGCCAGCACAATAACCATGGAGACGAGCACCGCGAAGTTGCTGAGGAATTTTCCCAGGAGATAGGAAACTTTGGTGAGCGGCGTTCCTGCGAGGATCTCCCCCACCCCCGTTTGGCGGTCACGGTCCACAGCGTTCTTGACGATGTAGAAGCCCACGAGCGAAACAAAAGTCGTCGCCACCAGCGATACCATCGCTCCGATCCACGCCGATGTGTACACCCCACGATAGTCGCCAAGACGCAGCGAGATTCGCCCCGTGCCTGCGGCATAACCCAGGTAGACAGCGAAGAGCAAAGTAATGAGATAACTGTAGCGGCGCACCCGCTCGAGAAAGTCTGCGCGGGCAATGGCATAGACAACACGAAGGGCTCTCATACGGCGGCCTCGGCAGCGGCGCCGTTGCGCTGAGCTGCAAGGGCGGCGAGATAGGCGTCCTCGAGCGACGGCTCCAGCGTACGAGCGCCCGGCCTTGGAGCCGCATCGGCCACTACCCGCGCATGCACACCGTCGTTACGGTGGGCTGTGCTGCTGACGAGATGGCGCTGCCGAAGCGCGGAAAGCTCTCCGCTCGAGACCACCACCTCCCAGACTTTTCCATTTACGCTTGCGAGAAGCGCTTCGGGGACACCATGGACAGCGAGCCGTCCCTGGACGATCAGGGCAATGTCCGTGGCCACGGCCTCGACATCGGAAACAATGTGGGTGGAAAGAATGACGATCCGCTCCCCGGAAAGCTCCGAAAGCAGATTGCGGAAGCGCACGCGCTCTTCCGGGTCGAGGCCGGCTGTCGGCTCGTCCACGATCAGAAGCTGCGGATCGTTCAGCAACGCCTGCGCAATGCCCACGCGCTGGCGCATGCCACCTGAAAACCCTCCCAGAGGCCGCCGCGCGGCATCCACAAGATTCACAAGCTCCAGCAGCTCCCCAATACGCTTTCGCGCGCTCGCCGCGTCCAGGCCTTTCACTGCGGCGAGGTACTCGAGAAATTCGAGCGCGCTCAAATTCGGGTAGATCCCAAAGTCTTGCGGCAGATAACCGAGCACGGTGCGCAACCTGTCAGGATCGTGCTTGATGTCCGTCCCGTTCCATAGCACACGCCCCGCACTCGGCTGGGTGATCGTCGCCAGAATGCGCATCAGGGTGGATTTTCCTGCGCCGTTGGGACCGAGCAGCCCAAGCACACCGGGCCCAAGTTCCAAACGGAAACTGCGCAAGGCCTCTACGTTTCCACGATAGGTCTTGCTGACGTTTTCAATTTCGAGCTTCATGATGGGACAGGGTGCTAAGTGAGGCCCCCTCGTTGCCCTGTGAGCCAACGGATGGTCCGACCGTCACCATTGGCTGTTGGGCGGCGAGTTTCTGAGATTGGGCCTCTAACGTGGCTGCGACATCTTGCGCGTATTTTATGAAGTGGTGCCCTGAAAGCAGAATCGTCATTCCCATGACCAACTTCGGCGGATTCCGCGACCAGCGCCTAAGGATTTGCCACAGGAACTTCCAGTACGCTCTCCGATAGGAGGAGAGGATGCCTTGACGGAAGATTGACCGAACCAAAATGCCAAGTGCGAGCAAGAAGGGATAGGGCGCCGCCCTCTGCTGCTCCCGTGTTTCCCACTGCACAAGCGAACGATAAGCCCGATTGTAAAATGCAGAGGCAGAATATAGGGAGACAAGAGTTTCGCGCAAACCCTGCAACAGAATGGGGAGCGGGAGGAGCGTCCGGAAATTAGGCGGGTCGAAATTGTTGAGCACGGTGTTTTGGTCCAGTAGTCGGCCCTGTTTCAACATTCGGTCGTAGAGCGGAGTCGTGACCGGCGCTTGCAGGAACCCGGCCATGGCCCAGGGGATGGCGGCGCGCTCAATGAAGTCTCTTTGCCGTTCGAAGATATCCTCTGTGTCCGAGTCGAAACCGATGATAAAGCCCGCAGTCACCCAGAGGCCTTGACTCTGGATGAAGCGGATGGAGTCCAACTGATCGTGCCGCAGATTCTGATATTTCTTGGTTTCCAGCAGTGCTTGTTCGGAGGGACTCTCGATCCCGATGAAGACGTAATAAAAGTTCGCCCGCACCATGGCTTCGATTAACTCCGGCCTCTGAGCGAGATCGATCGATGCCTCGGTGTAAAACAAAAACGGGTAGTCATGAGCTACCTGCCACTCTTCCAGGCTCCGGGCCAATTCCAGAGCGCGCTTATGGTTGCCGATAAAATTGTCGTCGACGATAAAGACCTGCTCGCGCCAGCCCAGTTCGAACAAGGCCTCGAGTTCCGCAAGCATCTGACGCGGCGCCTTCGTTCGCGGCTTCCTTCCATATAGTGTAATGATGTCGCAGAACTCGCACTGGAATGGACACCCACGTGAGAACTGCACCGCCATGGAGACATACTTTTCGATCTTGAGCAGATCAAACCGCGGGACCGGCGTCTTGCTCACATCGGGCTTGTCGTGGATGACGTAGAGCCGCTGGGCGGAGCCTCGCTCCAGATCGGCCGCGATCCTGTCGAAAACCTCATCGGGCTCGCCAACGATAACATGGTCTGCCAGTGGAAGCAGGGTGTCCGGCTCACTGCTCGCGTAAGGACCGCCGATCATCGTCCGCTTGCCAAGGGCCCGCGCCCGCAGGAGAGTCTGGCGAATGTCATCTCTCTGCACGCTCATTCCGCTGACCATGACGAGGTCAGCCCAAAGGATGTCACGGTCCAGCAGAGCTTCAAAGCTTCGATCGATCAGTCGTAACTTCCAGCTCTTCGGACAGAGCGCGGCGAGGGTAAGTAGACCCAGGGGGGGATGGAGGGTTTCTTCGCGAAGGAGTTCCATCACTCCAGCAAAGCTCCAGAAAGAGGGGGGGAAACGCGGCCAAATCATCAGGACTTTGATCGCTTCACCGAGAGGAGGAAAGGTGTTGAGATCGCTGCGATCGTCCCTTAGCGCAGATACGGATGGCCTCTGGAAATCGCTCATCTGAGCCGGAATCTCCGATTTCAACTTTATCTCTATCTCTGGCGCAAACCATACGCCTGCCCACCGCTCCTGTCAAGCTCACCGCAGCTCGTGTGTGTGGAACGCAGAAGTGAGGCTTCGGCAATTTCGTCGTGTGGAGCGCGTTACCGAGCGTATTAAGTGCGCTAGGGAAAGGCCCGGAGGGCCGATCCCGCCCTGCGGGATAGCCCAGGGCGCCAGCCCTGGGTCCAGAAGGCCCTCTTGTTCGCGGGAGCCCCAGCGGGGCGAAAGAATAAGGTTTCGACGCGGGAACTCTCCCTGGTTCTGCCGCCCCTTCCGGGGCTTGAAAGGCGCTGGGGCTTGACTTCCCAGGGCTTGCGCCCTGGGCTAAGTTCTATCGCCCGCTAGGCGGGCTCCCCGACGACCTTGCTGCTGCCGCGGGTGGCGCATACATTGTCTTTCATGTATGGTGTGCCAGGGAAAGCCTGGCTGATCTTGTAAGCTGAAAGGAGCTTACCTTGTAATTGCCCATTCAACAAGTAGCCGAGCCAGCGTGGAGCGGAGCGATCCGCCGAGCGAAGCCTGGTGG
>Ga0208456_1000658_pt1 | contig 19241 bp, 11 predicted proteins | sample June2015DPH_4_10_2_FD_184691 | JGI IMG/M metagenome (GOLD analysis project Ga0208456, IMG submission 184691) | Peatland microbial communities from SPRUCE experiment site at the Marcell Experimental Forest, Minnesota, USA - June2015DPH_4_100... | ecosystem: Environmental > Terrestrial > Soil >... | reverse complement strand
TCAGGTAGAACTGGCGCGTGTCATTGGCGCGCTCGATCACTTGTACGGTGGATTGGTATGCCATGTTGGCTATGGTATACTAGCCATATCACAAGTCAAGAACTATTTTGAATTTTTCACAGCTTCTCACGCCGTGGGCTACCCTCTTTCGCCCGCTCCGCGGGCTGATTCCATCAACGAACTTCTGACTCACGACACTAGGTTCGAGCTTTCGGTTGCCGTTTCTCGACTTGCCTCATTGTCCCGGCGCCTGGTTGGGCCCCACAAGGGGTGCCCCTACAAGTTCCCTTATTCTCCCAGGATGCCGTTCAAATGCGCCAGGCTGCGGCGGGCCTGTTCTTCGGTCCCGCACTCCACCGAAAGGACGCCGTTGAAACCTGACTGGCGCAGAATGCCGACCACCTTTTTCCAATCGATCACGCCGTCGCCGCAGGCGCATCCCACCGGCGTGCCGGTCACCTTTCCCCGTTCCGCTTCCGAATGCTCGAGGGCGATGTCCTTGGCGTGGAGGTGCACGAGCAGGTGGCTAACAGCCCGCAGGCCCTCGTAAGGGTCTTCGCCCGCCAGGTAGGCGTTCCCGGTGTCGTAGTTTACACGCAGGTACGGCGACTCCACCAGGGTGGCGATGCGCAGCAGCCCTTGGGTAGACTTGGAAATGCTCTGGTGAGGTTCGATGCCGATGTAAATCCCGTATCGTTCCGCCGTTCGCAGGACCGTGGTGAGGGTGTATTTCATCACCGGAAACGCCTCGTCCATACTCACCCAGGAGGGACGGATGCCCTCGTCGGTATTCACTACCGGCGCCCCGATGGCGGCTGCAAACCGGATAGCCTTTTGCAAGTAGGGCACGCTGATTTCCGGCCGCATCAGGGGACAGTGGGCACTGAGGCCGGAAGCTCTGACGCCGTATTGTTCCAGGATGTCCTTCATCTCGCCCGGATCATCGTCGAGAGAGAAAGAATGAAAGTAGCCGGCTTCGCTGAGCAATTCGCGCCCGTTGTGGACCATCGGCTCAACGTAGCGATAGCCGAGCCGCGCGGCGCGCTCCACCCCTTCGGCAAAAGACTTGTCTTGCGACCGGATGAATTCCATGTTGACCCCGGCTTGAATGCTCATACCTCCCACTCCTTTCGCCAGACCGCTTGGCTTTTTTGTTTGTAAGCGATATTTCCGAGGTGACAGGCCACGGCGCTGTAATGTCCCGCGAGCACGTCGGCATTGGGTTGTTGGCGCGTGCGCATGCACTCCAGCCAGTTGGCCACATGGGTATCGTTCGTCGGCCCGCTGGAGATTTCGCCCAGTTGGGCGTTTTCTTGGCTGGGGATGAATCGGTAGCCGTAGCGGAAGATGGAGAGCCTGCCACCCGTGCCCATGAAGACGATGTCTGCCGCGCCCGCCGGGATCATGTCCGTGAGCGTTGCCTCGAACGTCACGTTCAGCTTCTCAGGGTACTCGAGCGCGAAGTTGATGTTGTCCGCAGTGTCCCGCCCGTCATCGTAGAGATAAATACCACCCATCGCCACCGCCGCCAGAGGACGCTGGAGGTTCAAAAACCAATGCACCACATCCACCATGTGTACGAACAGCCCGCCGGTCTGCCCACCCGTGGAAAAGTCCCAATAAGCAAAACGGTTGAAGTAGCGTTTCGCATCCCAGGGGATCTTGGGCAACCAGGCAAGACAGGCGTCCCAATCGAGTCCGGCGGGTTTCCGCTCGAAACCCTTGGGCACCGGCGTCAAGTAACCGCCGTTGGCGTTCCAGATGGTGCGCACCATGTTCACTTTTCCAATCAGTCCACTGTCAAAAAACTTCTGCTTTGCCTCGAGGAAATGCGGTGTGCTTCTCTGTTGGGTGCCCACCTGGACGATTCGGTTGGTCTCCCGGACAGCTTTCACCACTTTCGGCCCTTGCTCCGGCAGGGAAGTCATGGGCTTTTCCACGAACACATCCTTGCCGGCTTTGCAGGCTTCAATGGTGATGTGCGCGTGGACATGGTCGAAAGTTGCCACGATGACGCCGTCAATATCCTTGCGGTCGAGCAGTTGATGGTAGTCGGGATACTTATCCACCTTTGTGCCTGCGGTATCTTCACCCTGGTCGCGCCTCACATCCCAGATGTCCGACACGGCAACCCAATCGAAATTACCCACCTCGTTGGCACGCTTCATCAGGTAAGTCCCACGCTGGCCTGAGCCAATGATGCCCAAACGGATGCGGTCGTTGGCCCCCATCACGCGCAGGGCGGCAGCCGCTGTGGCCGCGCCCACCATGAAACTTCGCCTCGATATTCTCGTTGACATGGCATTCCACCTCACTTTGGATGAATTGCAATCAGGGGCTCTCTCGTTTCGGGCAGTAAGCTTACCAGAAAAATCGTCGGTTGCAATACTGCCGTGCTGCCACCTACCACCTGGCACCTGACACCTGGCCCCTGCTTTTCCCCACCTACCACATACCGTCTACCACCTACGTCCTTTCTTTTCAGCAACATTCCCGCCTTAAACTCGTAAGTTCCTTTGTTTTCTACGACATTCCCGCTTATCCCCCAGTTTTCCACAGCGGTCCTTTGTTTTCATTGACATCCCCGCATCGGTCGTTCATTTTTAAGAATTCTTTTTTCATTTCCCTTCCAGGCTAAGACTTACTGTCCGTGGGACAGCAGGAATCCTTCCGGGGTTTTCGTCGCACTTGGCACGTCCTCCAGAGCGGCTTAGGGCATCCGGGCCGCACGGCAACAAAGTGTTCCCAGGAGGCCACGACCTCCGCCATAGCCTCAGCTCAGTATTCTAGCCTATCTTGTTCCGCTTGTCAAGAGACATGAAGTCTGTATGACTGGGTGCACGACATAGAAGTGATGCTTTGCAATCAGGATGACAGCAATCCGACCGCCCGGCGAAGAAGTCAGGATCTGAGAATCAGAAGAAAGGGTTTCACGTGCCGGGGCCGGCGGGTGCAGAGAGGTCCAGCCCGGCGTGGCGGGACCACTGCCGCCTGCGTTCTGCTTGCTGCCTACCCACTGACTCCTGAATCTTGCATCGTATGACTTGTACGAGGCGGTATCCCTGGCAGGCAAGCTGTCAAGACGCAGTGCGCGATTGAGAACTTAAACTTAGTCCTGTCCCCCAACCCATCTGCTTTCCCCTATACCATCGCTGCAAAGCGCTCTATTGGTCTCGGCAGCGCGCTGGGGTAGAATCACCCACCCTGGGAGGTGGCGCGATATGAAGCGGTTCACGGAGAGGCAGTACGAGGAACCCATCGGGGCGGAGCGCGAAGTTTACCCGGCTCAACAGGCTGCGGGAAAACGCTCCACGGTTGTCATCCTGAGCGGGCAGGGCGAGATCCTTCGCTGCGCTCAGGATGACAGCGAAGGACTCAGAATGACAGTTTCGAAGAGTTTTTCCGCAACCTGTCAAGCCGCGACTGCCTGGATGAAGAGGCAAGGGCGTTCCGGCGGGATTCGGCTCTGCATGGGGACCCTCTTGGTCTGGCTGATATCCTATTCGGCAGCATGGGCCGCAGAGGGATGGCCCAGGCCTCAACTTGTCCCCCTTCCCATGCAAGTCGAGGGAGTGTCGAATGCCGTGCTGAGCTTGAACGGGACCTGGAAGTTCACCCTTTCTCCGCCCACGGAATTCTGGTTGAACAGTTCCGACCCCGCTGCCTGGCCAGAGGTCAGCGTGCCAGGGGAACTGGTGATGCAGGGTTTCAGGATCAGCCGGGACGTGGAATACCCTTATAAGCGGTCGGTTTTGATTCCCTCCGACTTCAAGGGCAAACGAATTATCTTGCGCTTCGATGGCGTTTACAGCTACGCCCGGGTCTGGGTGAACGGAGTCTTGGTGCGCGAACACCAGGGAGGCTTCACTTCCTGGGACTGCGATATAACAAACCATGTGACGCCCGGCCAGGCCGCGTGGATCACCGTGGGGGTTACGGACCGCTCGGATGAAATCTCCTACGGCAGCAATTACGCCAAGCACTATGTGGGCGGGATTTTGCGGGATGTGAAGCTCGTTGCCCTACCCTCGAACCACGCCACCCGCTTGCAACTCGAAACCGACCTGGACCCGGCCTATAGCGATGCAACGCTCCAGGTGACTGCCGCGCTCGCCTTTGATGGCGCCCCAAGGGCCACCCTGAAACTTCAATTGAAAGATCCTGATAACCATGAGGTAGGCTTGCGGCCCGGCTCGATTGACTTTACCGCGCAGAAAACCGAAGCGCGTCTGGACATTCCGGTGCCTGCCCCCAGGAAATGGGACGCCGAGCATCCAAACCTTTACACGCTGCAAGCCAGGGTAGTGGTGGATGGCGTGGCGGTTGAGACCCTGGAAAGGAAGATCGGCTTCCGCAAGCTCGAGATTCGCGGGAACAAGCTCTACGTCAACGGCAAGGAAGTGAAACTGCGCGGCGCTTGCCGGCACGACGTCCACCCGCTGCGAGGAAGGTCGACTACTCCCGAGCTTGATGAGCGGGACGCGCTGCTGTTCCGCGATGCGAACCTGAATTTCGTCAGGACTTCCCACTACCCGCCCTCGGAGAAGTTTCTGGAGGCCTGCGATCGCTATGGTGTGTACGTCGAGGAAGAGACTGCCGTCTGCTTCGTGGATGCTGAATGGAACGTGTCGCGCCTGGGGAGCCAGTCCGATCCCGATTTTCTTTCGCGCTACATGACCCAGTTCTCGGAGATGATTGAGCGGGACAGGAGTCACCCCTCGGTGCTCATGTGGTCGCTGGGGAATGAAAGCCGGTGGGGAACAAACATCGCGGAGGAGTACGCCTATGCGAAGCGCGAGGACCCAAGCCGGCCGGTGATTTTCAGTTATCCGGGAACGGTACCCTCGGGAACCGCCGGCTACGACATCTGGAGTGAACACTATCCCAAAGTTGACGGCGATTTGAAGAGCCCCGGCGTCCCCAAATTGAACGATGAGTATGGACACGTCTCCTGCTACAACATTGAGACCTTGAAGCGAGACCCCGGCGTGCGGGATTTCTGGGGCGAGAGCCTCCGACTCTTTTGGGATAACTGTTTCGCCTCGGAGGGTTGCCTGGGTGGCGCTATCTGGGGGTCGATTGACGAGGTTTTCATGTTGCCGGACTCACCCGTAGGTTATGGGGAATGGGGCATTGTGGACGGATGGAGGAGGCCCAAGCCGGAATATTGGCTCACCAAAAAGGCCTACTCTCCCATCCATATCAAGGGTAGTCCGGTCGCCAATCCTGGGCCAGGGAAGCCGCTGACTTTGCCAATTCAGAACCGGTTTGACCATACGGATTTCAATGAGCTCACCATCGACTGGAGCGTCGGACTTGAATATGGGACAGTCACCCACTTCAGCCTGCCGCCCCACGCAGCAGGAACGCTCTCCATCCCCGCGCGCGCCTGGCAGAATGGTGAAGTGCTGAATTTGAAGTTCTATCGCCCTGGCAGGATCCTGGTGGATGAATTCAATCTGACCCTGGGCAGGCCGGCCCCGGTTTTCCCCAAAGTTCAGGGTCCCGCCCCGGCGGTGATCGCGGATACCAACACCCTCCGCGTCGCGGGCCCGGACTTCACCATCACGTTCAGCAGGCAGACCGGACTGATCACCGAGGGAATCTTCCGTGGAAGCAAACTTCTGGAAGGCGGGCCGTACCTGAACTTGGGCGCTGTGAGTCTGCCCACTTGGTGGCTGACCAAGCTCAGTTATTCCACCACCCCGGACGAGGCCGTGGTTGATATCAGCGGACGGTACATGGCCGTCCGCGGCGGTGAAGAGCGGGGGAAGACCGAGTTTCAAGTCCGAATAGATGGCGCGGGGCTAATCACCACCCACTACACGGTCTTCGATTTGCCGGAAGACGCGAGTGAAGTTGGCGTGTCCTATGAGCTCTCGAATGATGTGGACCGCCTCACCTGGCGGAGAAACTCCCTTTGGTCGGTCTACCCGGCCGAGCACATCGGCAGGTCCCAAGGCGTTGCCATGAAGCTGAACGGCCACACGGAGAAATACCGCACGCAGCCTGCGCATCCCTGGGCGGAAGACTCGAACAATTACTTCCTTTTCGGGAGCAACGACGTGGGCGAGCGTGGGACCAACGATTTCAGAAGTTTGAAGGCCGATGTCTTCTACGCTTCGTGTGTCTTCTCCGGAACAAATCTCCGCCTGCGAGCGGAATCCGAGGGCACGGTTGCGGTGCGCGCCGGGGTGCGGGCCGGGGGCAAGGTCATCTTCAGTGTTGATAACCTCTGGGGCTACCCTGATTTGGGCTGGGGAAACCTCGCGCCTCCCCTCGGCCTTCCCAAGAGCACTACGAATTCGGTGCGAATGAGACTGACAGATAATGACGACGTCCCCATGACTTTCGAGAACGTTGTGCCCGAAAGCGCTCAGTGAGCCGCTCCTCGTATATGGCCTTTCGTACTCGGGACACACTTCAAAAGCGTCAGGAGTAGGGTCGAAGTATGAATTTGTCCCCCGCCGGTTTCGTCGAGAACTCGCAGAGCACGAGATTCAAGCTGTTCCAGAGATGAGCTGGGCGGGTGTGCGACATAAAAGTGCGACTCCTGCCGCTGGTGCATGACATATTTGCGAAAGCTTACGGCCGCAGCAGCAGGGTGGTCCGGAGCCCGCCTAGCGGGCGACAGAACTTAGCCCAGGGCGCGAGAAGCTGTGAAAATATTGTCGGAGGCGAGGGTCCGCTCTCCCGCAATGCCGCCATTTTGCGGGTGCTACCCACCGCGGCTGAGACTGATTATGGCCACGACATTCGATTACCTTTCTTGGGGTGAGACTCTTGGCCCCTCCCTCTTTCTTTCTCCCTCAGGCTTGGGCTGGCATCAGGCGAACTTTCCAGCGCAGGCGGAACCATTGCTGGATATTGTAAGTGAGGCAGGCCCACAACACCTCACAGCGGACCTTCCGCAAGCCGCGCACGCCAAACTGCCGCAGCCCGAGCTTGGTCTTCAGCCAAAGATTCGAAAACTCCGCCATGGGAGCGCGCAAGCGATAAAGGGCCCGCGCCGCTTCGCTGCGCATCTTGGCCATCCCGCGTACGCGGGACCGCCACCACCGGCACATTCTCGCTGCGAACGATCCTCCGACCCTGCGCCCCCGGACAACACTGCTGGCGAAACACACAATTCCGGCAATCCGCCGCCCGTGCCTTATAAACTTTGCGCTCCACTCCCACCCGATCGTGCTTGGTGGTTTGATAAGGGAGTTGCTTGCCCGCCGGACAGGTATAGGTGTTGGTGGCGGCGTCGTAGGGGAACTGGTCCGGATAAAAGGCCGGGGCGACGCCGCGCTGCTCCAGTCGCCGCGTGGTCGCCTGGGCATCGGGTTGCATCGCGCTCCCAATCAAGTCCACGCCCTTTTCCGCTGCCGCCAGGACATTCTCCCGCGTCGTGTAACCCTCGTCCACCACCAGGTGCTCGGGTTGTCGCCCCGTCTGCCGCTCGATTTCCTCGATCGCCGGCACCAGTTCGTGCTGATCATTGGCCGCCTGCGTCACGCTCGCTCCCACGATGATGCCGTGCGTGGTGTCGGTGGAAATCTGCACATTGTGACTGGGCGCATAGCCGCCGTCGCTCTGTTTCATGTTGCGCGCTTCCGGCTCGGTCTCGCTCACCCGCTGCTCGGACTTCTCCGCCTGCGCCTCGGGGGCGGCTTGCACCTTCTCCATTTCTTTCAGGGCCCGTTCCAGCCTTTCCACCTTCTCCCGCGCCGCCCGCTCGCGGGCCGCCGCACCCCGGCTGGATTCCTCTTGCCGGGGATCGCCCATCTCCCGCACCCGCTCCCGCGCTGCTTCCAGATGCCCGCGCAAGGTCTTCTCCCGATGAAACGAGTTGCCACTGGCCGAGGCTTTCACCTTCGTGCCGTCATGCACCACCCGCTCCAAGCTGATCAGACCCTCGCTACTCAGCACCCCCAGCAACTGCGCGAACAACTCATCCAGAGCCTTTTCGTGCTGGACGCGGAAATCCGCCAGGGTGTGGTAATTCACCACCTCCATCCCCGTCAGCCACTGAAAGGCAGGATCGTACTCGCAGCGCCGCGCCACTTCCCGCGCCCAGCCCACTTTTTGGCTGTAAGCGTAAATCCACAGACTGATCAGCAGGCGTGGGTCATAGGCCGGACGTCCCGCCACCCCCTCCACCGACCCCACCTCAGCCGTGTAGCCCTTCAGGTCCAGTTGGCCCACCAGTTCCCAAATGGCGCGCACCAAGTGATCCGGGCCCACTAGTTTCTCCACGTCGACCGCGTGCCACAGCAACTGGTTCCGGTTCACCGGCTGCAAGCGTGGTGGTCGCGGCGGCTCGGGCTCGCTGGGGAGCGGCTGCGGCTGCCGCGGCAACTCCGTCTCCGTCCACATGCCAGGTTGTTGGCTCTGGCTGGCTTCACTCATGTCGTCTCCTCCCGGTTGGGGATGAATCCGCACGTCGGGCAGCGCGTTTCAAGGTCAGGGTGTACTTGTCTTCCACCACCCAGTCGAGGATCTCGCCTTTTTCGATCTCCATCGCCCGTGCCAAGGGGGCGGGACAGATCAGGTAGTACTGGCGGGTGCCATTGGCCCGCTCGATCACTTGCACCGTGGATTGATATGCCATGCGATCTATCGTATACTAGCGTTATCACAAGTCAAGAACTATTTTTAATTTTTTCACACCTTCCAAGCCCTGGGAAACCAAGCCCCAGCGCCGGTCAAGCCCCGGAAGGGGCGGCAGAACCGGGGAGAGTTCCCGCGTCGAAACCTTTTCTTCCGCCCCGCTGGGGCTCCCGCGAACCAGAGGGCCTTCTGGACCCAGGGCTGGCGCCCTGGGCTATCCCGCGAGGCGGGATCGGCCCTCCGGGCCTTTGCCGTTGCGTACCAGTACGTTCAGAAGCGTGCAACAAATCAAGAAAAATGCCCTAACCTCCACTTCTACGTCGCGCGCCCCCGACCGGACGATTGCATTCAGAGGCGCTTGGCTGTATGTTATCGGGCGGTCGAAAATTGAGAGGGGAGATTCCGGTTTACTTGGCTTGCGCCCCCCAAGACATCGGATTTTTCAAGGGCTGGTAATCCCTCCATCGCGCCACCTGGCGTGGCTTGTTGGATTGAACCAGGGATTCGACATGTATCATCGCTACCACCTTGAGACGAGCCCCGCGCCCGAAATCGCGCCTTTCCCGAATCGCACACGGGTGAAAGTCAGCAAGCGTGGCTTGGCCATGCACCTGCTCAAAGAGCTGGTCCGCCATCGCCGAAACCTGGAAGTTGCACTGAGTCGGCCCTGCGTGTACGGCGTCTTCTCCGGGCCAGTGGGGGGATTCGCGCCTCGGAGCAACTCGTGTGTGGGATGCCTGCGCTGCACAATTGAGTATGCCGAGATGGCCCAGGTACTCCTTAATCCGGAACACCAGCATCTGGGCGACTCGTACTTCACTCCGGACCATGTTGACACGACTTGCTATGAAGCACGCACCGGGAGGGTACCCGTAAAAGGCGCCGGCTACCGAGGCCCCTTCGGAGGCGAAGGCTGGGACGGCATGTGGACCGACATGTCGGAGATCGTACGTCCCACACGCGACGGGATTCACGGCCGGGAGTTCATTTCAACAAGCGTGGATATTGGTCAGAAGCCACCCTTCCTTACTCTTGATGAACATGGGGTAACGACGGGGGAAAGCGTGCAGACTTTTTCCATTCCAATTCCGGTTTTCTTCGATGTGCCGCCGGCATCTATCCACTCCCGCAAATTCCTCGAGATCCTTGTGGAAGCAGCGCAAGAGGCAGGGACGCTGCTCGTCTTGCCGGCCAAGGTGCTCAGCAAATTCGCGTTTCAGGGACAGCAGATTGTTCCGCTTCTGGGCCGCGAGGACGCACACACCCTCCCGAAGCTCCGCTTCACGCCACGCATGATAGAGCTGGAGAGCGGGAACGAAGGGTTGCTAAAAGAAACTCGGGCTCGCTTCCCCGAGGCCACGATCTGCTTGCGCTACGAACTTGCCTCGAAGGAGGAGCTATTAAGGCACTATCGCTCGGGGTTCCGAGTGTTCCACCTGGTGGCCAATTATCATGGCCGGGGACGGAACGGGCGGTTCGTGCTGGAGCTCATCCGGGAGGCGCACAAAACCTTTGTCGAGGCCTCGTGCCGGGACGAGGTGACGCTGCTGGGGAGCGGCGGGATCATCGCCGCCGAGCACGTTCCCAAAGCCATTATCTGGGGTCTGGATGCCGTCGCCCTTGACACACCCCTTTTGGCGGCCCTACAGGCGCAGTTTGTGGAGGAGTGCGCCGACCGGGAGAAAAGCCGCTTCAAGCTACCCAGAAGGCTCGCCGTCGACTGGGGCATCCAGCGCCTCAAGAACTTCCTGACTTCTTGGCGCGACCAATTGCTCGAAGTGCTGGGGGCGATGGGCTTGCGGGAAGTCCGCCGGCTCCGCGGTGAGATGGGGCGTGCAATGTTCCAGAAGGAGCTGGAGCGCGAAGCGTTTTCCGGGATCGAAGGCTATGGCAGTGGGTCAATTTGATGCTGTAGCGGCGAGTTTATCCGTCAACTGACGGACCAAATGGCGGCGTAAAGCATGAAGATACTGTAGCGGCGAGTTTAGCCCGCTCCAAGAACATGACTGGGCGGTGATCCATCCCTTCCTGGAAGAAAATGAGCGGCTGTTTGGAATTCCCGTGGCTTGGCTGCTCGAGGTCGATGGAAAGCCTTCGCTTCCCGCCCAGGTGTACCGGAAAATTCATCCTCGGGCGATCAGCGCGCTTCAACCCGAGGAGGCCTGGGTGAAGATGCACGTGTGAGCCTGTGCCGGCGCGAGGTGTTGTCGATCCCCTCGGCTAACTGTTAACCGCAAGCTGCCGACTCCTTTTGACCGAAGGGTTTACAATTCAAACTCCATAGCCGCCGCGTCCGCAGCAACCGCCAGCGGCTTCTTTCTAGTCTCCTTATCGAAAATGCCTCGGTCCAGCATCCTGCCCCCTCCCGACATTTCTCCGCCGAGGCATTTCCGATCATGGCTAGCGACTACACATCACTTTGCACAACTGAGCAGCCATTTTGGGTGTAGTATCAGCATGTTGCTGGCACGGCGGCGCTCGTTCCTCCTGGCCGGCGGGGAGGAAATGGCTTGCCTCGCGCGCTGCGTGCGGCTGAAGGAGCAGGTGGAGTTGTGCTCAGCGCCGGACGCCCGCTGGATTCCCTTCACCGCCGAGGAGCGGATCGACGCCCGGTGGAGCGGGCTCGTGTGGGAGGCGCGCCGACGCTGTCGCCAAGGTCTTGACGACGAAATACAACATCGCCGCCTCGCGGCTCGGCGCCCAGGGCGTCGGCCCGCTGGCCCCCGTGGCGTCGAACGACAGCGAGGACGGCCGCACCAAGAATCGCCGCGTCGAGCTGGTCAAGCAATAGACACGCGGCGGCGGTGGTCACGCGGGGGATGCTAGATCTCTGCGCAGACGAGGAGGTCGATTCCCGGCGTTCGCCGCTTCCAGCTCAATCACTCATTCTAGGAGGAGCCCATGACAACTTTCATTCGCACCGTATTCGTAGCCTGTTTATTGCTAGGCCTATCCGCACCCTTCGCGGCGGCCCAGAACGAAGACGTGGAGGGAAGCAAGGACCATCCCTTGATTTCGCGATATCCCGGCTCGGTTATCAAGAACTATCTCACCAAAGAGTTCGATGAGCTCACGCTTCCGCTCGGCAAGCTGACTAGCGCGAATAATTTTACCAAGAGCCAGCGTCTGGAAGGGAAGGTCACCCGCATCGTTTACGTGGCGCCCGAGGGACGCTCGGTGCTGGAGGTCTTTCGCAACTATCAAGGCGCGCTCAAGAAGGCCGGGTTCCAGACGCTCTTTACTTGCGGCCCGCAGGATTGCGCCGGGTCGGGGAGCTCGAGTCCAAGGGTGTACGGTACGGGCGACTACGACGATTACTGGGGACCCGACCACGGGATTCGATACGTTTCGGCGAAGCTCGCGCGGCCGGAGGGCGACGTTTATGTGAGCTTGCTGATTGACGACCAGGGCGGGAATTTTCGACCCAATGTCGAGCTCTACGTCATCGAAATGAAGCCCATGGAGTCGGATCTCATCACGGTGGACGCCGCGTCGCTGGCCAACGACATCAACCGCACCGGCCACGCTTCGGTTTACGGGATCTACTTTGATACGGGCAAAGCAGACGTCAAGCCCGAGTCGGACGCGACGCTGAAAGAGGTCGCCAAGCTGCTTCAAGGCGACCCCAAGCTGAAGCTCTATGTCGTAGGCCATACCGACAACGTCGGAACGCTGGCCAGCAACATGGATTTGTCCAAGCGCCGCGGGGATGCGGTGGTAAAGGTGCTGGCCGCCAAATACCAAATTGCAGCGGCGCGACTCAGCGCCCAGGGCGATGGCCCAACGGCTCCTGTCGCTTCGAACGACAGCGAGGACGGCCGCGCCAAAAACCGCCGCGTCGAGCTGGTGAAGCAGTAAGGCATTGCACCAGGCGTTGGGGCTGGTTCGGGAAGCAAATGCTTCTGGTCCACAAAGTGGTGAAATTGGATCTGTATCTGTTGCTAACTGCCAACACGATTCCGGGCGTATCGTCACACGGAAGCTATTCTCGGGGCTGCTCGCAGCGCCTGCCACCAATCTGAAAGTGTCCGTGTTCGCCACTCGGCCAGGACTTCGGATTGACCTTGCGGATTCGTCGCTAAACACAAGGCGACTACCGGGGAGCTATTTCCTCGAACGCCGTTCCTGGGGATCTGAGATTGAGGGCCATTTCTCAGGTTTGCCCACTTGCCGTCCAGATATCTAGGGGGCCAACGAAGAACGTTTCCCTGCTGTCGTTCTGAGTCCTTCGCTGTCATTCTGATCCCGCCCTGCGGGAGAAGAATCTCGCCCTGCGCGTTTTCATGAACACAGGAGATTCTTCGTTCGGCCATGGCCGACGGCTCCTCAGAATGACGGTCCGGAAGGGTTTTTCCGCAGCTTCCTGGGCCGGCCAAAGCTCTTTTGGGAGGATCTATTGTGGCATTCCGGGTGACAAAGTGGGGCCTCGCAATGTCCAAGGATGAGGAAATAACTGGCCCCGGTGCGCGAGATTTTGCACTTGCATCGCAGGTTGGGTGGGAGTCTAATTGAGCCATTCTGGTCGCCAGCCCGAGGATCTCCGGAAGGCTAGGCGTCATGAACAATTTCCCCTCCTGTTTTAGGAGGGGGCCAGCCCTGCACCAGGCGGTACAGGGCCAGGGGGTGGTAAACCCGCGAATCGTCGATCACCGTTGGGGCTGTTCGCTGGCGAGCCGACTCCGAGGCTCTACGACCGCTTGGCAGAAGTCCTGCGCATTCGGCATTGGCGTTTTCTCGTTATGCCGACGGGAAAGGGTTTTATGCAGGTCGGCCTCAACAAGAGTTAGGCGGCCAACTTCGATGCTGACCGTTGGCCGTGGAAAAAAGATATGGAGCGTGAAATTGCCCGCGTGATTGCGCGGAGGCTGGCTGAGCGCATGGCCCCGTCCGACTGGTCGCTGGACGAACTGCAAGAGCTGCAGGAGCGGCTATCCCAGGGCTTGGCTGAGGTCATCAAAGAGCGACTCGGTAAGCCGATCCTCCCAAAGCGCGGCGAGTCTCTGGCCGTGTCCGTCTTGACGCCCAAGACCGCAGCTCTCGCATTCGATAGAGTGTACCGAATACCGATCATTGCGCCAGAACCTGTTCCTGAGAAGGTCGGTTTTTATTGTGCGACACCGCCAGAAATGGGCCTATGGGCGGCTGGCCTCGCGACCTTGGCGGCCGAGGAGGTGGGAATTGAAATAGTGCGGAGGGACATCGGTGAGAAGAGCGCGGCGGAGGAGGAGGAGAAGAGTCTCCGGTTCCTGGTTTCTCAATTCAGCAAGGACCTTGGGGTAGCGCCGACACTCTTCTACCACGCGGCAGCGAGCTGTCAACGAGAGTTCCCGACCGGGAGTCGTCGGGTGCTCGCTGCGTCGATCTCACAAATCGCAATGGTTGACGAAAAGCAACTCACCTGGGAGCAAGCACTCGAGTTTCGAAAGGATATGGACGTTCGGAACAAGTACCGAAGGGTTGTCCGCTGGATCGACGACGAGTTGAGGTCGAAGTCGCCGGAAGAAGTCAGAGATCTGATTGCTCTCAGGCTCGACGACTACGAATGGGCACTAAGGAAGCATGGGATGAAGGCTGCGATCGGCGCGCTCTCTTGCCTGCTGGACCCCAAGTTCCTGGGAGCAACGTCGGCAACAGTCGCTGCAACTGGGCTGATCGCTGGCGGCGCTTGGGCCGCGTTAGCCGCAGCCACCGTGGCGGTTGGTCGGGCCGTCTTGAGCTTTGGTACTACGTACATTGATAGTCTCGACGAACGCCGTCGTAATAACTACGAAGTGGCGTACGTTCACGAGGTCCGCAAGGAGCTTGGGTAGCGGCCGCGGGTGGCGCAGACCCGCCGCGGCGGGTCTGCGTTATGAGATTCAGGGCATCGGATCCATTGCGAGGAGGAAGGGATCTTGCCGGTAGCCGAACCGGAGGCTCGACCACGGGCACGGGTCAGGAGGGGAAACGCGGCGGCGGTCGAAAGGGCGGGCGCGGCGACAGGCGCGGGTGGTAAGGTAATGAAGATGGTTGAGCCCGTAGAAATGCCGTTGCCGTCCCATCCTCACGCTTTACTGCGCCACGACATTGGTGCGCCGCAGACATCAAACCGCGATGTCTGCGCCACCCGCGCCTCCCAAAGATTTGCTTTCTAATCTCGTTGTAGCAATCCCCGCATTAATTGTGGCTTTCTTTGGCACAGGTTATATCCTCAGCGGTAGCTCCCTGCCGAGTGAGGTCTGGAAACGGGTTATAATTACGGCATTCGCTTAGCCTGTCTTTCTTGAAATCTGGCTTTGGCTCACGAAACGCTAGAGCCGTAGAGAGTGAAATCGGCTTGTAAGGGAGTGTGGTCTGTAAATAGCGAGGTCACTCTAACTCACTGCGGCTGAGATTCCATGAATTCTAGTTCCAATGAATTACTTCCAACTGCGGCGGTCCAGGTCTCTCCAAGATTAGCAAGCCTATGGTTGATCCATTCGAGGGGTGGCCATTCTATCCCTGCGACAAGAGTTGGGCGAAAATCCCGATTGGAAAGAATGTATTCAATTCTCAGTGCATTAAGAATTTTATATCGCCTCTGATATTCTGAATCCGGTATCACTTTTATGGTGCTAGTTGATTTCCCACTTTTGAGGTCTTCGCCTAACCCTACAAAGAAATGCTGCGGTGCCGCAGCATGAAGATTTTGCAATTGTGCCGAAATTTTCGATATTCTCGTGGCTATATCCCGTTGAGGTTGTGATACCCGATAAGCAGAAAGGCCAATCAATACCAGCCCAGGCAAACCCACCAGAACAAACAGAAATGCAACTTTTTTCTTGCCGTGTTCTAAAAAGATATGCACCGCATACCACGCCAGAACGAGATTAATCACTCCCTGAGCTAGAGCGAGAGCTATATCCACCATAGCGCAAGGCTACACCGATATATGCCTTGCGTCAATCGGCGGGTGGCGGAGACATCGTTTTGGGATGCCTGGGTTATGAGATTCAGGGAATCGGATCCATTGCGAGGAGTAAGGGGTCTTGCCGGTAGTCGAACCGGAAGCTCGGCCACGGCCACGGGTCAGGAGAGGAAACGAGGCGGTGGTCGAAAGGGCGGGCGCAGCGGTTAAGAGCAGTGACAAGTGGCGAGTGCTGAAAAACAGTGACGAGTGACGAGCAAGGCGCTGCAAAAACGAATCTTTGAAATCTGCAAGGTTGGCGTCGGATTGGGCAGGTCGGTCCCGCCTTGCCGGCATGTGATTATGGATGATCGCCCCTGCTCGGCTGGATTTCGCCTGGGAAACGCCCTATTTGTCGAAGTGCACCCCCCCCTCCCCTGATACCACTTTCGGGTCTGTCATGCTGATCACCAAAAGATACCACGGTGACCTGAGCTTGAGTCGACAGGGTAGCTGGCGTATGATTCTGCGGAAAGATAAAGTTGAATGTGATCATCAACATGAACGCCAAAGAGATCAAGGAGGTTTTTGATGAGGTCTACAATGTGGAGTCGACGGTCATTTCTGCGTGCGGCCGGAGTCGCCGGGACGGTCGCGTCCGCGGCCAGAGGGATGGCTCTCGCCCGCGTCCTGGAAGCTGGCCAGACGGTCGCAAATATGTCACCCGAGGAGGTCGCGCAAAACGAGTTCTACTGGCGAGAGATCCAGATGGACTTCAAGCTGGACCGCACGCTGATCAACCTGAATAACGGCTTTACCTGCCCGACGCCCCGGGTCGCGCTGGAATCGGAATGGCGCTACATGGACATGATCAACATGGCGCCCATTTTTTATCAAGGCCCCATAGCCGATCGCATCCAGACGATCCGCTTGCGCATGGCCGCGGAGTTCGGATGTGACCCGGAGGAGGTGGCCCTGACACGCGGCGCCAGCGAGTCGCTGCAAATCGCGCAGAACGGGATCGACCTTAAGGCCGGGGATGAAGTGCTCACGACCGAGCAGGACTACCCCCGCATGCTGACGACGTGGGACCAGCGCATGCGGCGCGAAAACATCAAAGTGACGCGCCTTCAATTCCCTGTCCCGACGACGGGGGACGACCTTTACGAGCGGTTCGAGAAGGCCATCACGCCGAAAACAAAGGTTTTCCATTTCTGCCACATGACCAACTTGACGGCCCAGATGTTTCCGGTGGCGCGGCTCTCCCGCCTGGCCCGCTCAAGGGGGATCGTTACCATCGTCGACGGCGCCCACGCTCTCGGGCAATTCCCGTTCAAGCTGAGGGAGCTCGAGTGCGACGCCTATGGCGTCAGCCTGCACAAATGGCTGCTGGCGCCGATCGGCAACGGCTGCCTGTACGTTCGAAAAGAGATGATCCCGAGATTCTGGCCCCTGCAGGCAGCCCCCGAACAGCAGGACGATGACATCCGAAAGTTCGAGGCCATCGGGACACACCCTTGGGCCATCCGCGCGGCGCTAGGTGAAGCTCTGGCTTACCACCAAGCCATTGGCGGGGCACGCAAGGCGGCCCGGTTGCGGTATCTAACCCTGCGCTGGGCCAACGCCCTCAAGGGTCATCCGCGCATCAAGATACTGACGGATCTCAGCGAGCCCGCTCAGGCGTGGGCAGTAGCGGCGGTCGACATCGACGGGATCGATGTCCGGGACCTCGCGAAATTTCTGATGGACAAGTACCGGATCATCGTCGTCCCGCTCGTCGGCGGGGCCCCGCCGAACCAGGTTTTTGATTATCAGGCTCTCCGGGTGTCGCCGAACATTTACACGACGCTCGAGGAAATCGACACGTTCGTCACGGGCATGGAAGACGCACTGAAAAACGGCGTTCCTTCCACGCAGGCGTCTCGCGGCGCTGCGGAGGAGTGGTTCGTTTAGCTCGAGTCCGGGTGATCCCGGGCGCCGTGTAGCGCAGAGTCTCGTTCTTCAGAGACTCTGCTGGCTCGTGCGCGAGCGGCACGGCCAGGGGACGGCAAGCCGTCCCCCTACAAATTGTAGGGGTAGGGCTTGCCCTATCCCCCGTGACCCAGGAAAAGGAGGGTTCAGATGAAGCGTTTGGCAGTTTGGGTGGTGGCGGCAATGGCCTTGGCCCTCGTCGCGGGGGCTACGGGGGCCTTTGCCCAGGGCACGTTCAAGATCCCGTTCACGTTCCAGGCCGGCGGCCTAAAGCTCCCTGCCGGCCAATACTGGGTCGCCCAAAAGGACGACGGCCAGATTACGCTGCGGCAGGAAGCGACCGGCAAGGAATTTCAGGTCCCCTTCACGAAGAGGCTGGCGCAGCCGAGTCCGCCTCTCGCAGAGCCCCAGCTTGTATTCGACGTGGTTGGGAACTTCGCGCCGTCCTATACGGAATATGTGACGGATTACGTGCTGGCCGAAGTGTGGCTACAGAGTGCGGATGGATTCCTCGTGCATACCATGAAGGGCGCGCACAAGACCCAGATCATCAAGGGGCAGAAAGCAAAATAGCGGACTGGACTCCCACTCCCGAGGTGCGCTACTCAATCCGCAGTGCGTTCATGGGCGAAATAGAGGCTGCGCGGCTGGCCGGAATTATGGTTGCGAAGAATGCGCAGAGGGCAAGCGCGCTCGCAGCCACAGCCAGCGCAAATGGATCCCAACTGGTAACGCCATAGAGCTGTGCTGAGATCAGACGTCCGGCACCGATGGCCAGCGGCAACCCGAGCACCAGCCCGATCATCACGCGCTTAAAGGCGCCGCGTAGTACCAGTTGGACCACCCTCGCGGGATCAGCGCCAAGGGCCATGCGAATGCCGATTTCGTTCGTTCGCTGCGCAACCGTGTAGGCCGTGACGCCGTACACTCCAACTGCCGCCAGCAGGAGAGCGATAATCCCGAACAAGCCCGCGAGGCTGGCAACTGCACGCTCCTGATCGAAGGAGAGAGCAATTTGCTGCTCCATAGTCCTGACGCTGGTGATGGTCAGGTTGGGATCGACTTCTGCCAATGTCCTCGTCAGCAGCGGCTCAAGCACGCCGGGAGGGGCCCCGGTCACGAGCATGATTCCGCCGATGAAATGCGAGCGTAGCTCGACCCTCTTCAGCAGGTCCTGCTTGTAATCGACACTTTGAGCGAGCGGCACGAAGAACATGGGACGCGCCGGCCTGTCTAAGCCCCAGCCCGCAAACTTCGCGTCCCGCACGAGGCCCACGATACGGAATGTGGCGGAATTCTCGGGCAGGTCCAGGCCGAAGTGCTGGTCCAGCGGGTCTTCGTCGCTCTTGAAAAAGCGCTTCACGAAAGCTTCGTTCACGATCGCCACCGGTTCCATAGTTTCATTGTCTGCGGCGGCAAAGGCCCGCCCACGCAAAACCGCTATGCCAAAGTTCTGAAGATAGTCGTGGCTCACTCGGTCCCATGATGCGCCGGCTTCCTCGCTCATTTTGGGAGCAGGATGGCCAGCCACGTAAATGAGTTCCCCCCAGTTGTTGGTGAGCGGGTTATAGAGCGCCAGTCCACTTCCCCGCACTCCAGGCAGACGATTGAGGCGTATCTCAAGCTCACGGTAGAGCGCGGCCAACTTGGCCTCAGTGTAGCTGGCCGGTGGGTTGTGCAGCCCCACCACCACGCGCCCTTGAACTTGATATCCAAAGTCCTGATGCTCAAGCTTGTTTAGGCTCCGCGCCAGCATCGTCGCACCGGCAACCAAGACAACCGACAATGTAGCCTGCACGATCAGCAGCCC
>Ga0208456_1000634_pt1 | contig 19652 bp, 15 predicted proteins | sample June2015DPH_4_10_2_FD_184691 | JGI IMG/M metagenome (GOLD analysis project Ga0208456, IMG submission 184691) | Peatland microbial communities from SPRUCE experiment site at the Marcell Experimental Forest, Minnesota, USA - June2015DPH_4_100... | ecosystem: Environmental > Terrestrial > Soil >... | reverse complement strand
AGAAGTTCCCAGGGCTTTTTGGACCACCTTGGCGGGCCCATCTGGACGAGAGTCCGCTTCTGCGGCCGAGCCCGGCGCCGCACCAGCCCGGAATTTCCAATGGGCGGGGCATTGCCTGGCCGGAGCGCCCGCTATGCCGGGCATTGGGGTATTTTAGCTTGAGAGACTTTCTTTCCAGCGACGTGGGCATCGGCAGCCTAGGCGTGATGCATGCTGCCCTCGACAGGACCACCCTCACGGTTTGCCACGGAGACTCCAGGGAGCTCGGCTGGATTGCGCCGGGATCAGTCCACTTGGTCCTGACCTCGCCTCCGTACTGGACGCTCAAGGAATATCCCTACTGCGAAGGCCAGCTTGGGCTCGTGGAAGATTATGACGCCTTCCATGACGAGCTCGACAAGGTATGGAGGCATTGCTTTCGTGTGCTGGTTCCCGGCGGCCGGCTCGTGTGTGTCGTCGGGGACGTCTGCCTGTCCCGCCGCAAGCATGGCAGGCATTCGGTCATGCCGATGCACGCCGACATCATCGTGAGGGCAAGGAACATCGGCTTCGACAACCTCACTCCCATTTTGTGGCACAAGATAACCAATGCAAGTCATGAGGTCGAGAACGGGTCCGGCTTCCTGGGGAAGCCCTACGAGCCCAACGCCATCGTCAAGAACGATGTCGAGTTCATCCTCATGCTCCGGAAGCCGGGCGGGTACCGGCAGCCTACCGGCGAGCAGCGGGAAGCGTCCAGGCTTGCAAAGCAAGAGCACCAGGAGTGGTTCCGGCAGATATGGAACGGCCCCAGGGGAGAATCCACAAGGCACCATCCGGCACCGTTCCCGGAGGAGCTGGCGCATCGCCTCGTGAGGATGTTCTCCTTCGCTGGCGATACCGTCCTTGACCCCTTCATGGGCACGGGGACGACTCTGCTGGCTTCCGCCCGCTGCGGCCGGAACGCCATCGGGGTTGAGATTGAGCCGGCTTATGTCAGGATGTCGAAGGAAAGAATCGGGAGTCAGCTGACGACGTGTTTCCGGCGGGAAACGGGCATGGCCAGTCCGCAGCCATCAGAGTGTGGAGGGACTGCCCCGTTGCCCGAGCCCAACGCGGCGGCAGCCTGTGCGCTCCTCTCAAGACAAGAAGCGTTAGGAGGCAGTCTTCTTGCTTCCAGCACCAGAGCTTGACTGGTCCACTTCAAAGCTGCCGCGGAACTCTTTGAACCAACGAACCTTCACCGCCAGTTTCGCAAGGGATGCAACCTCCCTTAGACAGTTCTGCTGGTCCCGATCATCGGAGATGAACTCATCGCAGTAGGGCAGGCAAACCGGCATGAACAGATCACTGCGTCCTGCGGGCTGCCCCCGCTTGCCAGGTTCCCGAATACACCGGTCATATTGGGCAACACAGAGCGCCAGCAGAAGCGCGTGAAAGGGGGGGCACGAATCTACGAATCGCCGAACCGTTTCCTCGTCCGGCGGAACCTCGGGGGGTTGCCTGTACAGCACTTTGCCAAAACCCCAGAAGGCACCGCCGCCTACTTGTAGTCTCGAAACCAGATCGGCAACGGAGGATGGTCGCGACTCTGCGCCGGCCTGGAAGAGCTCCTCGAAGTGATGGCGAGCGTCACGAAATACCTTCTCGAACTCAGCTGCCATATCGGCTGCGTATTTTCTTTGCTTTTCCGAAAGCTCATCGTTAATAAGCTCTCGTAACGCTACCTCCCGCTCATACTCCGGCAACCCCAGCGAAACCCGCCGCCAGTCGAATGATCTGCTCCTCTCGAACTCGGAGATCAATATCTCTATCAATTCATGAAACGGGCGGATGATCTCCGCATTCTTGCCCTTCAGGAGCTCCTTGCAAACATCCAGTAAAAGGTCCCTCTCATCGCCATTGCGGGTAGCAATGATCTCCTCCACATTCGTCGCGGTCAATCGCACCGCGTATCCAGAGTTCAGGGCCGCCATTAACGGGTCCCCCACCTTCCTGTCCACCGCAAGCCTATTGATGACTGACGTGTCGAGAATGATAATGGGTCCGGGGCTCATCGCAACCGTCCTCCTTCTGACCGTTCTTGGGCTCTAACTCACAGAACAACTGTCACAACCTCGATTATAAGGCCGCAGACCGTGCCGGAATGCGTGGTGCAGGCCTACTGCAGAGTGCTCGCCTGCTGTGTATCCATTTCGCACAGGTAACCTAGTTTTGACAGGTAGACTTCAGAAGTAATTGAGAATGGAAAGCCGCCTGGCCGTCAGCTGGCGCACGGCATTGCGGCTGGCGGGATTCAGGCGTGGAGCGGCGTAATCCTGCTTGGGTTGCGAGGAGGTCTGCTTTCGTCGTCTCCAAACGCAGAATTTGCCTCTTGCCACCTTAGCTCTCCAATAGAGCCGAGAGGCCAAAATCGGCGAGTGCTTTCCGGGTGCGCCATCATCCACGCACAATTGCCAAAGGTGACAGGGGGGCCACGTCTACGGTTTGCGGGCTATGCGGCCAGTGGTTTTGGGGCGATTTGCGTGCATCCTCCAACCCGCTCAAATGCTGTGCATCGAGCACGGTGGCGGGTCTCCTCGAAAGCTTTGCGCGTTTGGCGCGGATGCAATTCGGACGCGTGCGCGTGGAGCATCCGCCCCGTTCCGGCCACACTGCTTGACTCGGAACGCACGCGGAGGTCTAATCGGACATGCCCACTGCGCCAGCGAGGCACGGTCGCACTCAACATACGAACCTGCGTGGCAAACCGTCGAGTGCGCGTACGTGGGGCTGTTTGCCCGCACGCTCGACGTAGGCAGGAACCATGCCAGCAAAGGCAATCGAAGATCTGGCTTCGAGACAAATCGCTGCAGAAATCATCAAGGCCGTAGGAGGAGGGAGGTGCGTCGCGTGGGTGGGTTCGGGGCTCTCAAAAGAGCTCTACCCAGACTGGCCTAGCGCCGTGACCGGGCTTTGCTCTGCATGTGCAGTGGAGCCTTTTGACAATTCGCGACCGACACCTACGGCAGATGAGTTGCTCGACAAGGCCGAAGAATGTAAACGAGCGAATGCAAACGCGTATGAAGCCACATTGGCCGGTTATTACGGCGGAAACGTGGTGCAGACTAGGCAAGCATATCTGTGGTTGATGCAGGCACCGTTCAAGGCTTACGTAACAACTAATCTCGACCCTCTTCTGAGTGAGGCAGCTAACGCACTCGGACATAGGTATCTATTTTCATATCCATTACTCCCTGCCCCAGAGCTAGAGCGTTGCACGAAACCCCTGTTCTACGCCCACGGGCACGCGCGACGGGACGGGATGCCCACGGGACGCGACCTCGTTCTGGCTCGGAGTGAGTTCGACCAGGCCTATAGGGGTGTAGTTCGGCTCTTTGTGGAAAATCTATTACTGAATTATCCGATTGTGTTCATTGGTTGTCGACTTTCTGAACCGGACGTACACCAGGTGTTTCGTAGAGTTCACGAAATGCACACACAAATCAAGAACACCTACCCCGGATATAAGATGCCTCCCAGGATCGCAGTACTTCCTGCTAGATTCAAAGAAGTGAAAAGGGAGATGAAGACCGAGGAAATTCGGGATATGACTGAGGAACAAGCCGAGGCAAAGCTTTTTTTGGAGTTAGACACGGTCGTTCTCCGGTATGCACCTGTTGACCGGCGAAAACACTGGGAAATAGAAGACGTCTTGGAAGCGGTTTGTCGACTTTCCGAAGCCGTATCCACAGTAAGTGATGGAAAGGCAGCACCACGATGACAGAATCGTTTTTTAACAAATTGAAAAGAATCGATGCGTTAATTATTTCTGGACCCTCGGCCTGCAATTACGCTAAGGATCTTGCCCCTCTCTTGGTTGATGAACCTTCTCAAAGGTATTTTTATGACAATCTTAGTTCACCAGGTTGGCTGAGGCTTCTCGCTGACGCAGGAGTGTTTACTGAACCTCCGCGTGCAAAGACGATCCCAGGCGAAGGAATCATTTTTCCATTGTGGCCAGCAGGTGGATACCTGAAGCGTATGGCGCCGCTTGCATCGGAAGCTGTGTCTCAGATTGCTCTTACGGTCCCGAATACGAACAATACTCGCGTGCACGAAGACCTGGCTGAAGCTTTGACTTCAGTTCCTGCGGAGTACAGTGCCGGTTGGGCTGTCAAAGAGGCCGATTGGATTGTATCACGCCCCAACTTGTACTTTGGGCTTCCCGCCAAACTGGCCAACCTCTTTATCGTTTTGGCGAAGGGGCAACAAGTTGGCCCTGCACTCCAGTTGGCTGCATCGCTGTTGACGGTCCTTGAAGATCCAAGGCACAAAGAGGCGAAAGCCGATGAATCACGGTTTATTAACCTCCTAGAGCCGCGGGCCCAATTCGACCTTTGGGAATACGAGCAGATTTTGAGCAATAACATTCCGGAGCTTGTGGAGGTCGCCCCCCAGCAAACACTCAACCTACTTTGCGACCTCCTAGACCGTGCTGTTCTTCTTTCCGACCGCCGCGGAGCTGAGCGCCGCCCTGAAGACCTGTCGTACATCTGGCGCCCCGCAATCGAAGAGCATCAGCAGAATCTCAACCTAGGGCTCAAGCACCTTCTTGTAAGTGCCGTGCGCAACACTGCTGAGAGAATCGCTAGGAAATCCCCTGATTCCTTGCCGGCTCTTGTGCAGCGCCTGGAGGAGCGCGGCAAATCGTGGCAGATCTTTCGACGATTTGCGTTGCACCTCCTGTGGTCATTCCCTGATTCGGCACCGGACTTGGTGCGGGAGCGCCTTCTCGATCGGCAGCTGTTCGACGATGCGGCGATGCGTCACGAGTATTTTTTGTTGCAGAAGGAGTGCTTCGACTGCTTACCCAGCGAAGATCAGAACAGGATCCTGATGTGGATTGAGGCGGGACCGCCCAACCGGGAAGAACATAGAAAATCTTGGGAGAAGTTCATCGGTAGGAACGTGACTGAAGAGGAAGACGAACGTTACGCCAGACAGTGGAAGCGTGACCGCCTCGCTCCATTGGAGCAATTTCTCGACGAGTCGTGGAAGGCAGTCTACGCCGCTTTTGCCGCTGAGACTGGCGCACCAGAGCATCCGGAGTTTGTTTCCTACACTCAGCGTGCCTGGGTTGGGCCGCACAGCCCAGTAGCTCGCCAGGAACTGAAAGCGATGTCGCCCAAGGAGGTCGTTGGCTACCTTCGTGCCTGGCAGCCCTCAGGCGATCCGATTCATGGTGCAAGCATGGAAGGGCTTGCTAGGGAGCTCACATCGGTGGTGACGGAAAAGGCCAACGAGTACGCTGAGGCTGCCGCCGAGTTCCAGCACCTGACCGAACCAACTTATATTCGCGCTCTCATCGAGGGGATTCAGCATGCGCTAAAGGAGACACGGCAGTTTCCGTGGAAACCGGTGCTCGACCTTTGTGAATGGGCCGTGACGCGCGCGAGAGACATCGCGGGTCGCACGGCTGAGTTCTTCGAAATGGATCCCCACTGGGGATGGACAAGATCGGCGGTCTGCAGGCTTCTGACTGCTGGGTTTGTTTCCGACGAGAATCGCATCCCTTTTGAGATGCGCGAACAAGTTTGGCGGGCGATCGAGCCAGTGACCTACGATCCTGACCCCACACCTGAGCAGGAGGAGAGATACGCCAAGAGTGGCATTAAGGAGGAGCATCGCGATCAAGGCATCAACGTTCAAAGCAATGATCCCCTTACAAATGCCATTAACTCCGTACGGGGCGTGGCAATGGAAACCGTTGTGAGGTATGCCGATTGGGTGCGGAAAGGATTTGAAAGGTCGGGCGATGGAGGCGTATTGCTGACGCAGGGATTTGATGCCATGCTCGATGTGAAGAAGGTTCTTGAAACGCATTTGGACTCGAACGCGGAACCCTCAATCACGATCCGCGCGGTTTACGGTGAGTACCTTCCGTTCCTGCAACATTTGGACCGGAAATGGACCGAGGAAAACACTGCGCGCATACTTCCCAGGAATGAGCTTCAGTTTTGGCATGCCGCCTGGGATACCTACGTTTGCTATTGTGCTCCTTATGACGACGTGTTCGAATGGCTCAAAGAGGAGTACGCGTTTGCGGTCCAACGGATCGGCACGCACAAACATGAATGGGGAAACCCGGAGGCTCCGGACCATTCCCTCGCCCAGCACCTGATGACTTACTACTGGCGAGGTAAACTAGACGATCAAGGTGCTCTCCTTGACGCCTTCTATCATCGAGCTGATGGCAAGCTGCGTGGGCAGGCACTCAACTTTGTGGGATGGAGCCTGCGCAATACCAAAGAGCCAATTCCAGGCGAGATCGCACAGCGACTGAAGACCCTGCTAGAGAGGCGGGTGGGCGCGACCAGAGAACGCCCCGAAGGTGGTGCCGAGGAACTAAGGGAATACGGGTGGTGGTTCGCGTCCGGGAAGCTTGACGACGAGTGGGCTGTCAATCGCCTGTTGGACGTGCTTCGGCTCGTCAAATGGGTCGAGCCAGACCACATGGTGGTAGAACGGCTTACAGATCTATCGAGGGCCATGCCACTTCAGTGCATTCAAGCGTTGACCATGATGGTGGAAGGCGATGCAAAGGGTTGGGGCGTCCTCAGGTGGCGGGATAAGGCGAAGGACATAATTCGGGCGGCACGCAGGTCTGGCAATCCGGAGTCGCGCAGAATGGCAGAGGATCTCGTGAATTTGCTCGGCAGTCGAGGCCATTTTGACTTCGGAGAACTACTGAAGGAGCCCATCGCGTAACGGGGGCTGGCAACTGAGCCGCTCCAATCCTAGCCGCCCACCATCGTCGGCCCAGATGCCGCACCCCCCACGAGGAACTCGAGGCGGGTTCGGGCGCTCAGCCGGGCGCCTTACCTGTACAAGTGGCCAACTGAACCCGCCAGCCGCCGCTCTGCCACGCACTGGACTGCTTCTGGGCGAATGGTCGCCGACACGAGGGTTACTCTCCACTTGTTCGCGGAAGGTTTATTCACTCGCCTCACTGCAAGTTACGGCCGGATGGATTCCGGCGTGGAAGGGCGTTTCTCATTCCAAATCCCGCTTAAGTTGTGGGTTGGGCAGTTATCGACAGCTATTGGTAAACCCTTCCCGGCCTACTCGGGAGTAATGCCGAGGCTGATGGGAGTCCCGCCCCCCTTCAAGGTACGGGCGTGGCGTTTTCGGGGCGGTACTGTCCTGGAGGGACACGCGCACGTAGTTGGGCTACCGGGCGGTTAGATTCGTTAGAACATTCCGTGCACTCTGAAGTATCTCGTCGTATGTTGCGATGTGTATTCTTGGACGAAGCAGATCATTAAGCTGCTTCAACATCCGTTGCTGGGCAGCAGTCATTTCCCGTGTTCTGCCAATAATTACTAGGCCTCTCGGAGAGTGTATGCCCGGGTATCCGTGGGAATGGGCATACGCGATGTTGTCTTCGACCCAACTGAACCAAGAAAGCACCTGCGCCAAGGCATGTGACAATGCGGCGGTTGGTTGTGGATAGTCCGTGAATACACGGTCCCGGGGCTTCTCAATTTCCACGAAAATGTACTCATCGTCCAACCGCCTCACCACGAAATCGGTTGCGAACATCTCGCCAAGCACCTGCGAGGGGATAATTTCTGCCGCGAGCGGATCAAGTACCGCGGGGTAACCCTCGAAAAACGATTGGTACACATTCTCATCTTCGTCCCGCACGATGATCTCCGAAAGCTCGTCACAAATCCCGTCGCTGATGTTCAATACGGACTTGGAGATGATTTCCCAGAGGAGAGCGTCTCCTTCGGACCTTAACGGACCCAGACTCGAGCTGGACAAGATCTGGCCTATTGCTACCCTCCGGCGGGCAGATGTCAAAAGCCCTCGGATTAGGCTGGTGAGGAGTCGCTTTGCCTCGGCTTGCGTTCCTGGATCTTCCAATACTTCCCGTATTCGTAGTTCGAGCCGGTCCTGCACATGATCATCCAGGTATGTCCGCGCGAGCTCTACCTGTGCCAATCCCACATCAGCCTTTCCAAGGGCCGCAAGAAGGAGTGCCCGCTGCGCATCCCATGCTCCGCTTGAATTCCCGGAGGCAATCTCGAACAGCGATCTCACGCCGGGAATGCCGTACGCGAGAAGCGAGTACACGCATGGGACTTGGAGGTGCATGTCGTCCATAAATCCTGAGGGCGCATGCTCCGCGAGCTGCTTGTGTTCATTGATGAGTCCAACGTCAAAAGCGGTGATTATGTCTTTCAGCTTCTCGATAAAAGATCGAGTCTTTGGGTCGAATCGCTTCAGGTCCAGTTTTTCCATGATTGCGATGTTGACGGTGAACACCCGAGCCGGAGCTTTACCGGTTGAAGATTCTCTTCTGGAGCGGTTTACTTTCCTGGAAGCTTGCCCTCCCATCGTGCTGCAATTGCCTCAATGTCTGGAAGCGTCGGTTTAGCGTTGGCCCACTCGCGCGTAAACGGAGGATCATCGCTCCGCGGACGCGGGTAGACAGTGCTGATGCGGACCTGCAACGGCAGGGCCACGCAGTCGCCCAGCACTATGGCTTGTTGCTGCGCCAGCGCGGGGAGCTGGTCCAGGAGTTCGCGGTTGATTCCGCTGATCACGCTTTTGAAGTATTGCTGGTCGTCCGGGTTCTGGATACGGTGGACGATAAAACTATTGCATTGCGCTAGCACGGTCCGAGAAAGCTCACCGGGGCGCTGGGAAGCAACAACTAAGCTTAAGCCGTACTTCCTCCCCTCCTTCGCGATCTTTTCGAACACGTCCCGGGCACGCTGCTGACGCTCAAGACGAGCATCAGCGGGTATGTAATGGTGGGCTTCCTCCAAGATAATGACGACAGGAAACTTTCCCCGTTCGGGGTTACGCTGCATGAATTCTAAGACAAGTCTCCCGACCAGCGCCGTAACGTTCTCGAGAACTTCGGACGCGAGCTGGCTGAGGTCGAGAATTGTGACTTGGTGAGAGGCGACAGGATCCGGGTTCTGTTTCAAATAGGAATCCTTCCAAGGTGGGGGGGCATCCGTGAAGTGCTTATGAGGTTCGAGCCCGAAGAGAAGCCTTAGAAATGAGGCAAGTGCCTGCGCGAACGGAGGAACCCGGAACAGGAATGCATAACGAGGGTCCTGGCGGGCCTGCTCCAGCCGGAGTTGCAAAGTCCCGACATAATTGCGCAGGTTGGGATTTCGCTCGGCCTCGCGGCTTAAAACATCGTTAAATACTGTGGTGACGAACTCGTCGAAGTCAAAGTGAACAGGCGAGTCGACACCCACTGGCGTACTGCTATCCCCCTTAAGCGCAGTACGATCATTTACCAACCTTTCCTGAGTTCTCTGAAGTTGCTCGCGAATTGCATTGTTTGCAAGCGCGTCAATCGGTCCGTCTCCCTGTACACTGGTCAACATTATCTCGGTGGCACTCGTATACCCCGCCCAGCTCTCGGCGAAGCCCGCCTCGGTGAAGACTGCCTGCTTGTTTGCCAACAGTTTTCTGAGTGGCTCCAAATTGCGCTCACGCATGTTTTTCCGGGCGTAGAACGCAGCGTTGCCGGCCGGTGGGTTTTTTAGCGAGGAGTCGATCTGGTTCAACGAGTCCTGGATCGTGCTAAAGATGTGTAATTGCGACGCCTTTACTTGTCCCGTTGCACGTGCAGCACTGATCGCCGTAAATAGAAGCGGCGCCTGCGCGCCCTCGCCCGGACGGAAGAAAGCGTTGTAGTCGACACTGTTCATGAACCAGTGCGGTATCCACAAGCCGCTGGGTTGATCGCCATCATTTCGGAGAACCAGCCTCTTATAAAGCGGTGCCCCATCTATTCCCGTAAAGGCCCGCTCGTACTCGTTGTTGGTGTCGAAAATGATGAAGTGCGCATTTGGCATGCCGCGGTCCAGGACTGCCCGGATCAGGGCCGTGACTGTGCAGCTCTTGCCCGATCCTGTGTTCCCAAGGATTGCGGCGTGCTTACCGAAGAACTGGTCAATATCGATGTTAACGTCGTAGTCTGTAAAGACCGGTGACTTACCAATTGTGACGTGGTGCGGATCGTGCGTGCGAGCCTTATCGAAGATAACGTCCAGATCTTCCTCGCTGGCAAACCAAACCGGGTTATCAAGTTCGGGGTACCGCCTCACTCCGTACTCGAATTTCTTACCGTCGGACGTCTGCATGAGAGTACCAACCATACTGACCCACATCGTCCGTCTCGGCCTCGCAATGACAAGCATTTGGCGGTGCTGCAAGGTCGCTTCGGCATCCTCCGCCATGTCCAGGCTGGTGACGATGGCTACGACGCGTTCACTCCCCACCGGAATGATAACGAAACTGTTTATCACAGCAATCGCATAAAGGCCGCCCGAGCTGCTCTTGACGTAGCTGCTCGTCTCAGGCGCGAGTTCCACAAGGGCCTGATACGTTTTGACCTTGACAGTCCGTCCTATCGTTCTATCTGTTGACATGGGTCACGCAGGCGGTTGATCCAGCGGGAACGCCTTTCGTACCTCCTCGCGCGCGTTAGCTTCGACATTTAGTTCGGTGATATCAGGCAACCATTTTGTGCTGAAATCTTGAATGGTGCCTGCGCCCCCCGTGTAGTTCCCCTTGGAGTCCTTTTCCGCCCCAACAATTATTACGATGCGCTTGCTCCCAATTTGCCTGAGCCGCCACACCTCATGGCGGGCATCGAGGGATTCACCTGCGTTCGGTGAGACGATTTGCGGAGTCACAATTATCAGTACGAAACTCGGAATGCTGAGGGCCTGGTAAATGAGACGATTAATATGGTTATCTTGGAATTTGTAGCCAACAGTTAGAAGTACGCTTTGGGGCTGATGGATGCTTGCGCTAAAGTGGCGAAACATCTCTGCGTATGGATATCCGTTCATCTCGGTTAATTTCAGCGGTGAAGGGTAGATCATCACGTCGCCGTATTCGTTTTCTTCGGGGATAGTATGGCTGATGACCACGTCCCCAGCAGCCGTAAACCGACGACGCCAGTTGATGCTGCCGTGGAGTTTGTAGAAATGCAGAACGCGATCCACCCGGCTCACGCGTCCTTCTGTTGTTTCCCCTGGGTAATACAAATCGTAATGGTAGCACTCCGTTCGGAGTGTACGGTTAATGGTTCCCAAAAACCCATCGAAGTACAGCACGCCAAGGTTGTCCAACGCACGCTCGAGCAGTAGGTCGTAGTTGATCGTGAAGACCTTGGCCCGGGGAAGGTTTGTGCTGCGCAGGAGGACTCGGCGAAGAAGTTCTTCATGAAATTTAAGGCTCTCATCGGGAGTCGCGTTGAGTGCCTTGCATTTGTGGAATAGCCATTTCTTTACAAGGTGTTCGAGACATTGCGCATCTGTCGCCGACACTTCCATTCCTTGGAACGCGGTCGTTTTTTGCAGAATCATCTCGTTTGCCTGGACATTAGCTAGCACCGTGAGGAGCGGCTCAACTCCAAGCACACCCTTGTCAGGAAGAAGCTGGGCCAAGAGAGTTAGCGCCCGCGTCTGGAGGCCATCGTCGTTAAGGCGGTAAGGTGCTGTGTCGAATTCGGGTAAGAGGTTCGACACGTCATCGATCCTTGATGAGCCAAGTGGAATGCTGCAACCGTTGCCTATCAGGAGGGTCAGGTTGCGTAATTCGAGGTATTGACGGAGACGCTGGATAAGCCGCGCCTTTTCCTCTTCCTTGTCCAGAGGAAAAGCTTGGGCTCCAAGGTAATATTCATTTGCGCTCATCTTGGCAACCTTCCAACATCGAACAATGACTGAATAATACCAGCGTATTTAACACCTTTGCAACAAGTTGAACCTCTCCGATTCGAAGCACGCAGGCCACAAGTCCTGGTTGCGAGGGAGGGCTTAGCACAACCGGGTCTTTGTCCTGAAAGGTCAGCCACCTGCAATATGGCCGCTGCCTCAGATAGACCCTGTGTGACGGCGCAGCGTTTAGTATTACCGATTCCTGGCGACAAATCCCCTTCCGACTAGTCATTCTCAGGTGATGGATATCGCCGGCAGCGGATTGGGCCTGAAAAGTCGCCTTCCCATCGACTGACCTACCGCTGGGGTTGGATTCCGAGTTGGAAGGGTGGTCGTTCCCAATCCGGTGAATTACCGCCTGCGAGCACGACCGCGTCCGCCCGACCCGTGGCCCCGCCTGCCGGAGCCCGCACCCTGCCCGGGCTCAGCCACGGTCTTGACCCGAAGTTCACGCCTCGACACCGGCCTGACGCCGGGCATCATCCCGTTTCGCCTGTCAGTACCCGAGGCATTCCCCGAAGTCGTCCATTCCGGCCGGGTTGGCATGGAGCATGGCCAGCATGCCTGCCATCACGCGGAGCGTGACATATTCACGGAATTGCGCCGACCTGCACCCCCAAGGGCGCATTGGCGGGCGGAACGGGTACATGTCGAATATGTCCTCAAGACCAGTGGCGGCGAAATCAAGGAACATCACGATGAGGTCCTGCGCCATGTCGTCCATGTCGTCGTCCGACAAGTCAAGTCCCAGGCGCTTGGCAGCCTCCCCGACAGCCCGCCGCATGCCGTTCGGGTAGCGGGCCAGATATTCCCGTAGGCTCTTGGGCGGGACGAAGCCCGGCTCGGCGTCCTCCTCCCAAAGGACTCCGAGATCAAGGAGCCAGCGTGCATCCTTCTCCAACAAGGCGGGAATCACGGGTCCGGGGGGCGGTGGCGGCGGGAGAGAGCTGGGGAACGGGTCGTCAAGGTGGCAACACTCTATGCCCATTTCTTTCAGAAACTGTTCATCACGGCGGGTCATACAATTCCCTCTGACCATGACATACATTGGCCGGCAGGGTCCCTGGCGGAGATTATTAAGGAAGAAACGCTGCATGGCCCTTTTGGAAGGCACGGCACCTCGTCACCCAAGCTCCGCTCGGACAAGTCCAGCTCGGACAAGTCCAGCGTGCCGGGTTGAATTCTAAGGCGTATAATCTCTCGGCATAACCACTGGGAGGCGACGAGATGGCCAAGACCAAAGTGTTGACAATCACGGTTCAGAATCAGCCCGGCGCAGTCGCGGCGATCGCGAAGGCACTGGGGAGCTCGAAGGTGAATATCCTGGCGCTCTTGGGAACGGCCCAAGGGGCAGCCGGCACAGTCCACCTTGTGGTCGAAGACGCCAAGCGAGCAAAGAAGGCCCTCGACGAAGCCAAGCTTGCATACCAGGAAACCGGGGCGGAGCAACACGAGCTGGCGAACAAGCCCGGGGCGCTGGCGCAGCACTTGGAGAAGCTCGCAGCAAAAGGCGTCAACCTGAGCTCGGTCCATGCCACGGCCGTGAAGGGTAAAAAAAAGGCGGTTGTGGTCTACACAGTAGAGGCCCAGGCAAAAGCCAGCGAGGCACAAGCCGCAGCTCCGGCCGCATAGCCGGGCTTAACGCCACGGCTCGCATGCGTTTGCCGGTTGAGCCCAAAACTCCTCGGACTCAGCCGCGAAGGGCGGCGTGTGTCCGTCAGGAAGGGACTTTGTTTTTGCCTGTTTGCCCTGTCGACGGAAGCTTGTCGTCCGCAAGAACTCGGGACGGGCCAAGATGTGACGGTTACGCCCCAGTCGCCTGAACCGTTATTGGATTCCTCTTTCCTCGTCTGCGTAGCGTCGGCAACCTCTGGGCTTGATGGTAAAAGTAATGAGCTCGCCGGGGTTCGCCCCCATACTGTGCCCGGCAGGCTTCCTCCCACGCCGCATAAAAATCTTCGGTATTTCCCCTCACTGCGCCGGATTGTTGGACCGGAATTCGCGGGCGATTCGGGAATCTGAGTACATATTCCCCAATTTCATCCCGGATGATCCCTGTCTGCTCCATCCATCACCTCCGAAGTCATAGCTTCAGGATCTGATGAACCAACAATAGCAGCGGGGTATGACAGGGTTGGTCATCACATGTGGCCAAGGCCTCTACGGTGGTCGACCAGAATATGTACCCACACAACAAACGGGAAGACGTCCATTTTGTCCCTGCTATTGCGGTGACCATCCCTGACACACCTTAGGTGTATGCTCTTGGCAAGCGGCCCCCGCGTACTGGCGCGGTCTGGCACGCAGTTGTGATCTTGCTAAACCGGAGGATACATGGGGCTCTCCAAGTCGAGATTCATCGCCGGATTGCAGTGCCTCAAGCGTCTGTACCTGGAGGTTCACCAACCTGAATTGGCGGGTGAACCCGATGAACAATCCATGGCGGTTTTCGAGCAGGGTTACGAAGTGGGCCGATGGGCGCAGAAGGCATTTCCCGGCGGAGTGCTGATCGAGGCGGGCCCTGAGGAGATGGACGGAGCCCTAAAGCAAACCGAGCAAGCCGTGGGAGACAAGCAACATCCCGCCATCTTCGAGGCGACTTTCACGCACGACAACATCCTGGCCAGAGTCGACATCCTGGAGAGACTGCCCAGGAACAAGTGGCGCCTGATCGAGGTAAAGTCGTCCACCAGCCTTAAGGATTACTACCTCTACGACGTAGCCATCCAACGGCTCATCCTCGAAGGCTTGGGGATAAAGGTTGTTCCCTGCCTGATGCACCTTAACCGGGAGTACGTCTACGACGGGAAGCAGTACGAGTTGGAGAAGTTGTTCGTTATCCGGGATATCACAAAAGAAACCGCGGCCCTTGAGCAGAAGGTGAAGGATCTCCTTCGTGAAGAGTGGAAGGTGCTCGCGAGGGCCAAGGTGCCAGATATCGAGCCGGGAAGCCACTGCGGCAACCCCTTCACCTGCGAATTCTACGAAGTCTGCAACAAGTCCTTGCCGGTCGACCACGTTGCCAACCTCCCGGGCATATCGCCAAAGAAGCTGGAGGAGCTGGCGAGCCAGGGAATTGAGTTCATCGGGAAGATCCCGAAGAACTTCCCTCTGACTGAACGGCAGAGGCGGGCGTGGGAGTGCGCAAGGACCGGGAAGCCGTGGTTCGGAAAGGGACTGAAGGAAACTCTCGCGGGGCTGCGCTATCCCCTTTACTTCATGGACTTCGAAACCCTGGGAGTGGCTCTTCCCCGATACGCCGGGATGTCTCCTTACGACCAGATTCCGTTCCAGTGGTCGGTGCACATCCAGCGCAAACCGGGAGCTGAACTGGAGCACTATGAATTCCTGGCGGACGACTCCGATGATCCGCGGCCGCAATTTGTCAAAGCCCTTTGCCGGGTTATCGGAAAGAAGGGGAGTGTCCTCGCTTACAGCAGCGGGTTCGAGTCAGGACGTCTTGGAGACTTGGCGGAATGGCTGCCTCAATACAAAGATGAAATCGGAAAAATCCAGGACAGGTTGTGGGACCTGCTGCCGGTCATGCGCGCCCATGTCTACCACTTGGAATTCCGCGGCTCTTACTCGCTGAAGAGTGTGTTGCCCGCCCTGGTACCCGACATGTCTTACGACGGGATGGAAGTGGCCGAAGGCAACGAGGCAGGCCTTGCTTGGGAAAAGATGGTCCACTCTGAGGTGGGAAGCGAGGAGAGAAGGGGGCTTGAAGACGCCCTCCTTGCTTACTGCAAGCAGGATACGCTGGCGATGGCGCGCCTGCTGGAAGTTCTGCAAGCAGCATGAAAGTGCATTAATAGAAACCGGGCTGACGAATTCTTGGACGGGTGGCTCAGCCCACTAGGAGTTAACCGAATGCCACCACCCAGAGGAGGCTTTATGCAACTGATCACCGATGCTATTTCCAGTACTAGACTTGGCAAACCCAAGACATTTCGAAATCTCACGATCTTCCCGGTCTTCGGCAAGGTGATTGTGCCGGACTACGTAACCTTGGACGAAGCTCTGACCAACAAGTTTGCCAAGGTTACCGAGGTGTCCGAAGGCGGCAGTGTTCCGGAGCTGAAATTCATCAACGACAGCGACTACCCGGTCTTTTTGATGGAGGGCGAAGAACTAATCGGCGCCAAGCAGAACCGCACGTTGAATTTGAGTATTCTCATTTCGGCCAAGAAAGCTGTCAGCATCCCTGTTTCCTGCGTGGAACGCGGCCGCTGGGCACGCCATTCCGTGGATTTCTCTGCAGCACCGCGTGCTCAATATGCCAAAGGTCGGGCTAGGAAGATGGCGCAGGTTTCTGCATCGCTGCAGTCCACGGGGACCAGATATTCGAACCAGGGAGCGGTCTGGCAGGACATCGACGAGAAATTCCACAGGCTGCAGGCCACTTCCCGCACGTCGGCCATGGCGGATATATTCGAGCAACACTCGGCGGGGCTGGAGGAATACGTTCGTTCCTTGCCGCCAGAGGAGGGGCAGGTTGGGGCAGTCTTCACGATCGAGGGCAAGGTGAGCGGGTTGGAGCTCTTTGACAGCCCCGATACCCTGAGAAAGCTCTGGCCGAAGCTCATGCGCAGTTACGGGCTCGACGCGCTCGACCGGGCGGGCATGACTGGTGAGAAAGAAGAGGAACCACCTGATGTGGGGCCGAATGATATAGAGGCATTCCTCAAGAATCTAGTGGGAAGTGAAGTGAAACAGTATCCGGCCGTTGGAGAAGGAGAGGACATCCGTCTTTCCAATGTAGGTCTGACCGGCGCCGCCCTGGCAGCGCGTGGCCGCGTCATCCACCTCAGCGCGTTTGCAATGTGAGGAGAAACCGGAGCGCCCAGAATTGGCCGCCAAGCAGGGGCTGCGATGGAAGAGCGATGAAACCAGTGCTGAAGACGAGTGAATCGGATCCACTGAGAATCGACCCGGTGTCGATGGATGGCGTCAAGGGAAGGATCGGCCTAACCTTCTGCCCCGGCAAGAAGGACAAGTACAGCGCTAGGGGCCCATGGGACCGTGACTTGGGAGCTGATCTGAATGTGGTCCAGTCTTTCGGTGCGGTTGCGCTCGTGACATTGATGGAAAACAGTGAACTCCAAGAGGTGAAGGTTCCTCCTGAGGAACTCAGGGCCGGGGCTGCGGCACACGGACTAGAATGGCATCACCTCCCGATTCAAGACTTGGACACCCGCGATGAGCACTTTGAAGACCTGTGGACCTATTCGGGCATGCGACTCAGGAAGCTGCTGGCCCACGGCCGGAACGTGGTCGTCCACTGCCGGGGAGGGGTGGGGCGGACAGGCATGGTCGGAGCACGCCTGCTGGTGGAGCTTGGCCTTGAGCCTGTGGAGGCAATCCGCCGTGTACGGGCGGCGAAGCCCGGGTCGATCGAGACACGTGACCAGGAAAAACACGTTCTGGGGTGCAGAAAGGTCGCGTCGCCGGGTGCTGGCCTAACTTATGCCGAGAGATTCCTCGGTTGCCTGCTCGGCGGGGCAGTTGGCGATGCGTTCGGTTATTGCGTGGAGTTCCTGCAATTGTCCGAGATCCGATACGCGTTCGGTCCCGAGGGCATAAAGGAGCCGGTCTACCAGGAAAGGAAACTGATTGTTTCGGACGACACGCAGATGACCCTCTTCACCCTGGAAGGAGTCCTGAACGGGCTCAAGGAACCGTCACCACAATTGCAGACCTTGGTGGAATCCATCCGGCTGTCCTACCTCGACTGGCTCGCGACACAGGGAACCAGCTACAGCGATGCCCGGAAGAGGAAAGACAGCTGGCTCGCCCATTGCGCCGAACTGAATGTGCCGAGGGCCCCCGGAACGACGTGTGTGTCGAGCTTGATGCACGGAGGCCACGGCACTATCGAGAACCCTCTAAACGACTCTAAAGGCTGCGGAGGCGCCATGCGGTCGGCCCCGGTCGGCCTCTTCCGCCGCTTCGACCCCAAGCTAGCATTTGAACTGGGCGCACGGTCTGCCGCGATCACCCACGGCCACCCAAGCGGCTACCTCAGCGCCGGGACGGTGGCAGCGATTGTCCGCTGCCTGATGGATGGCATGGACATTCACGCCGCCACAGAAGAGAGCTTGCAGATCCTGGAGGGATGGGACGAGCACGAGGAAACTCTCCATGTGGTTGCGAAGGCTCTGGATACAGCGCAGTTTGCCTCAAAGGATCATCCGACGGCCATTGATGCCATCGGGGGCGGCTGGGTGGGAGAAGAGGCTCTGGCCATCGCCCTGTACGCGGTCCTAGCAGCAGGCTCGTATGTTGAGGCCACCCGCATTGCGAGCAACCACGACGGCGACAGCGACAGCACCGCGTCGATTGCCGGGCAGCTATGGGGAGCCTGGAAAGGAATCATGGGGATTCCCTACGAATGGATTACTCGCCTGGACGTACTCGTGCCGTTGGTTCACCTTGGGCGGCGAGTATTTGCACCTTTTGCGCCTAATGGATAAACTAGGCACAAAATAGTAGCGCCAGGCACGGGGAAAGTTATGGCCTCTCATGCGGCAACTCACTCCCTGGGGGAATCACGAATGGATCAGTCTGTGGGTTGGAGAGTTGGTTTGCACACCGTCCGGCCTGGCTACAAAAAGCGGCACGGGCGGATTATTACCGTTCATGCCTTGACGAGCATCGATATTCAAGACGTTGTCAGGCGTTGTAAGGCTGAGGCTGGTGTCATCCGGACTCAGTTTCGGCCCGAGGATAGCTTGAAGGATTTCAGCAACATCCATGCCAGAAGGGCCAAATTGTCATGATCACTAGGATTCAACTGATCAGGAACGTTGGCCAGTTCGATTCAGTTGCACCGGCGCCGAACCTCCAATTGGCACCACTGACATTGGTTTACGCCGAGAACGGCAGGGGCAAGACGACTCTTGCGGCCATTCTCCGCTCGTTAGCAACTGGCGATCCGATCCCTATCGCGGAGCGGCGTCGGCTCGCGGCGCAAAACTTCCCACACGTCGTCGTCGAGGCTAGTGGTGGACCGCCCCTTGCCGTATTCGAAAACAATGCCTGGAATCAGACGATCCCGAATATTGCAGTTTTCGATGATATGTTTGTGGATGAAAACGTTTACTCCGGCCTAGCAGTTGGATCAGACCAACGCCAGAATCTTCACGAGTTGATCTTGGGAGCTCAGGGTGTGGCATTAAACGAACGACTTCAACAGTTTGTGGATCAGATCGAAGTTCACAATACGGCGTTGAGGACAAAAGGTGCTGCAATCCCTGCGTCAGAGCGTGGCTCCCTTTCTGTGGACGAGTTCTGCGACCTCACAGCTCGTGCGGACATTGACGGGGCAATCCAGGCTGCGGAGCGAACACTAGCTGCTGTCAAAGAACAGGAGCCCGTTCGCGCTACTGCACCGTTCGACGCTCTGACCCTGCCTGCCTTCGATGTTGCCGCCATCGAGCGCCTTCTCCAGCGTGATCTGCCCGAACTGGATGCCACCGCCGTTGCTCGTGTCCAAGCCCACCTCGCTGGTATAGGTCGCAACGGGGAAGCGTGGGTAGCGGACGGAATGGAGCGGATGAGCCAGGTGCCGGTAGCTGGGATCTGCCCCTTTTGCGCACAGGATCTTCGTGGCTCACCGGTCATTGGTCACTACCGGGCCTACTTCAGCGCGGCTTACGCGACGCTCAAGAGAAACGTCGCGGATACTTTGGCGGCAATCGATCGTACCCACAGTGACCAAGTACCGGCAACTTTTGAGCGCGCGGTGAGATTCGCCAGTGAGAGGCGCCAGTTTTGGTCCAGGTTCTGCGATATACCAGCTATCAGTATCGACACGGCTGCCATCGCACTAGATTGGCGAGCCGCACGCGACGCGGCGCTAGCACAGTTAAACGCAAAACAAGGCGCCCCCCTCGAAAGGATGTCACTGACAAACCAGGCGCGTGCGGC
>Ga0208456_1000628_pt1 | contig 19789 bp, 16 predicted proteins | sample June2015DPH_4_10_2_FD_184691 | JGI IMG/M metagenome (GOLD analysis project Ga0208456, IMG submission 184691) | Peatland microbial communities from SPRUCE experiment site at the Marcell Experimental Forest, Minnesota, USA - June2015DPH_4_100... | ecosystem: Environmental > Terrestrial > Soil >... | reverse complement strand
AAATGGCCGCCGCCAGTTGGGGCTGCCGCCTTCCGGCACAAACACACCACCCTTTCGCTCCCGCCCGCCGCCAGGCGCGCCAGCAAGCGCCCGCCGAGAAATCCGCTGGCTCCGGTTAAGAAGATCGAGCCTGCCATTTGCAAAGACATTTTAGCACGACGGGAAAGGGGCAAGTAGTCGAGAACTGCCGATTTGCAATTGACCCCGCCACGGGCTCTTTTGGTGGGAGGAATGCAGCAGGGGCCCAGCAACAGGAACCAAAGTCAGCCTTCTGGCGTGGAAAGCCGGCAGCAAGCCGCCGCGCTCCAAAGGGGCGCGAATCCTCCCGGACAAGTTTGTGTCTAATGTGATATATTAACGTCGTAGGTACTAGTCTTCCAGGCGTAGCGCGCGGTAGACTGGCTAGACGCATGGACAACCGCAGGGACAAGCTGACTGCCGCCGGCACCCCATTGCCTCCCCGGCCCTGGATCTGTTCGGCTAGGGCCGTAGCCGTGGGGATTTTTCTGACTTGCTGGATCGTCTTTGCGGTGCACCTCGCCACCAACAGGGTGCGGGAAATCTATCTGGCGCTGGCCATCGGCGACCACTTTTCCTTCCGGGTGGACGACTACGCCAACATGCATTCGGACCTTTTCGAAAAGAAGGGGTACGGATGGCACATTGGAGCGAATCCCGGAGCGTCGATGCTGGGAGCGGTGCCCTACTTCTTGAGCCGCCCGCTGCTGGACAGCATCGTGCGAGCGGTGAATCGCGCACGCGCGGCGAAGGGGCAGGAAGCGCCGCCTCAATACAATTCGCCCTGGCCTATGGCGCGGGAGTTCTACCGGGAAGCCTGGCGCCGCGGATACGACATCAAATTCGGCCTGGCAGCGATCGTGATGCAGGTGTTTTGCATGGCTCCCATCTCCGCGCTGGGCACGGTGGCCATGTTCTATCTGCTGCGCCGGCTCTTCGGTTCCGACCGCACCGGCTTCTGGTTGGCTTTGCTTTATGCGTTCGGCACGCCGGTGTTTTTCCGCACCGCCTTTCTGAACCGTAACCTGATTCTGGGGCATTTCACCTTCATGGGGTTTCTCGCTGTGTGGAATCCCGACGGCAGCCCTCGCTGGTCGGAGAACGTCCACCGTTTTCTGGGCGGCGTGGCGGGACGGGCGGCCCTGCTCACAGTGCTCTCGCGCATGAACGGCCAATACGGCGACTACGCCGCGATGGGAGTTTCCCCCTTGCCGATTTTTGCCATCGTCGCTGCGCTTCTGGCGGTGATCTGGTATCGAGGGGCCGGCGGCGGTCAAGCCGCCGGAGCTGCCGGGGCCGCCGGGGAAGGCTCCCTCGCTGGCGCGGTTCCGAAGAACCAGCGCCAGGACGATGCCGAAGTCTCTGTCGATGTCGTGATCCCGGTTCTGAATGAAGCGCATGTCCTCAAAAGGAGTGTCCAAACGCTGCTGGCGTTCTTGCACGACCGTTTGCGATACCGGTGGCACGTGGTGATTGTGGACAATGGTTCCACCGACGGCACCGATCAGGTCGCGAAACAACTGGCGGCGGCGCACCGTGAGGTGCGGTTCATCCACTTGCCCCAGCCGGGGCGAGGGCGTGCCTTGCGCCAAGCCTGGCTGCAAAGCCAAGCCGACGTGGTTTGCTACATGGATGTGGACCTTTCGACTGGGCTGGATCATATTCCCGAGTTGCTGGGGGCCATCGCTCACGAGGGTTACGACGTCGCCACCGGTTCCAGGCTGAGGCGGGAATCCCGGACGAGGCGATCGCTCAAGCGCGAGATTATTTCGCAAATCTACAACCTCCTCGTCAAGGTGGTTCTGGCCACCCATTTCAGTGACGCTCAGTGTGGCTTCAAGGCCGTGAGCCGCCGGGCGGTGGATGCGCTGGTCCCCCAGATTGAGGACCAGTCCTGGTTTTTCGACACCGAGTTGCTCGTGCTGGCTGAAAAACAGGGTTATGGCATCAAGGACATCCCGGTGGTGTGGGTGGATGACGACGACAGTCGCGTCAAGATCATGAAAACCAGTTGGGAGGACATTAAGGGCATCGTCCGCCTCCGGTGGCACTTGTGGAGCGCGCGGTTGGACTCCGGCCCGGCGGCGAAATGACGAACTCACTCTCAGGGCGGTCTCCGGGGCTGTCGTTGGCCGGTAGCGTTCTGGTGGTTGCGGCTGTTCTGGTATCGAACGCATTCATGGAGCAGGCGTTTGGGCGGGCTCCTCATTCGCTGGCATGGGGTCCCGCGCTATTCCGGGTTTTTCATGCTCGGTCTCGGCCCGAGGGGGCGGCCCAGGAACTGAATGTCTTTCTTCTCCAATACGAAGACGCTATATCGTTTCGCCATCCTGCTGATCCTCGGAATTGGCGTGGCACGCATCCTATCCACGTACCACGAATTCGGTCAAACCGCCGACGAACCTTCTGACATAGTTTGTGGGATGCAGTTGCTGCAGGACCGACTCTACTTCATGGATGTGAAACACCCTCCCCTCGGCCGGATCGCCCTGGCGCTAGGGTTGTACCTCGAGGGCGCACGGCTGTCAGGGCCATTGCGTGACTATGGCACCGAACCTGGCAACAGGATTCTAAATGGTAATAACAACTACTGGCATAATCTAACGCTCGCGCGTCTTGGGACGTTGCCTTTTTTTGTCTTGGCTTGCGTCGTAGTTTGGTCTTGGAGTAACCACCTTTCGGGTAAGCGGGCCGCTTTGCTTTCGCTTCTCCTCTTCAGCCTGCTTCCCCCGGTTTTAGCCCACGGCAGTCTCGCCACGAACGATATGGCTGGCGCTGCCACGTTGTGCCTCGCTCTGTACTGCTTTACTTTGTGGATGGAGAACCCTACTTGCTGGGCGGCTGCAGCGCTGGGAGTTGCCACCGGACTCGCGCTGGCGTCCAAGTTCTCAGCGCTCCTGTTCCTGCCCGGCTGTGTGGCCGCCCTGACCTTGCTCTGTCTGGCCGTCGGCACGGATTCTCTTCGCCACCGCCCATTCTGGAAGATAGCATGCCACCTAGTCCTGTCCCTGGCAGTCGCGTACTTCGTCCTTTGGGCTGCGTACTTGTTCACCCTAGCGCCGCTTCAGGCGTCCCGGCCTCATGCCGCTGTGGATCGGCTGTTCGGAAGGCACCCCATGGTACATGACGCCTTGTGTGCAATTCTGGAGACTCCGTACCCGGCTGGGAAAGTGGCTGCAGGTGTTGCCGCGTTGGCTGGTCAAAATAAGGCTGGGCAAGTTTCGTTTTTCCTCGGCGAATGGCGACGACACGGCTGGTGGTATTTTTTCCCGGTCATTTTCCTCGTGAAGACTCCCTTGCCATTTCTCCTGCTTGCCGGCATCGGGGCCGTATTTCTCGCGCGCTCTTTCAGGCAGAAAGGTGATTGGCGGACAATCCCTCCGATCTTGTTTGCTCTTGTCGTTCTCGGACTGTCCATGTCCAGCCACATCAACATCGGGTTGCGCCACATTCTCGCGATCTACCCTCTGCTGTCGATCGTGGTGGGGTACTCCGCATCGGAGCTTTGGGGTGCGATTCGGCGGCCGATGATCTCCCGATCCGTTGCCGCGGCTGCTTGCGCGTGGCTGGCTACATCCTCTGTTCTCGCGCACCCAGACTACCTTGCCTATTTCAATTGCTTTGCTTCCGACCGGCCTGAGCGGATCGAGGTGGACTCCGATCTAGACTGGGGACAGGACTTGGCTCGATTATCGGAGTGGTTGCGCGCGCGGGGTGTGCAGGATGTTGCCCTCTCCTACTTTGGAACGGCTGATTTGACTCGTGCCCAACTTCCGACCTTTCATGAGCTTGTCCCGTATCAGAAAGTCAGTGGGTGGGTCGCGATCAGCGCGCGCAATCGAGTGATTCCCAGCCCATTTATCGCCATACCTTCACCTCCAGGCGTAGCGCCCTTCTACTCTGTTCCTGGAAACTTCGACACTATCAAGCCGGGGAAGGGTCCGTTTGCGTGGCTAATGGCCTACAAGCCGCTGGAAAAGATCGGCAGCTCGATTTTCGTTTACTACATTCCTCCGCCGTAACGACAAGAAGCGCAGACGTACAGGGAAACCCTTCTTTATGCACTACAGGCGAGAACAGCTCGCCATGCCGACACGGGGTCATTGGCACGGTCGTTTTGTGGGAGTTGCCCTCTTCTTGCTTGCCGGGATTGGCGCGGCCCGAATCATATCCACGTATCACGTCTTCAGTCAGACGAGCGATGAACCAGCCCATGTAGTAACGGGTATGGAATGGCTTGAGCGTGAAACCTACACGTTCGAGCCGCTACATCCCCCGTTGGCACGGGTCGCCGTTGCGCTAGGCCCTTATCTATCCCGACTCGGGTTGACCGCTCAAGAAGACATTTGGAAAAACGCCGACATCATCGTGGCTGGGGATTCTTTCGTGGAAAGCGTCACCACTCCTACCGCGCAGTTGACGACCTCGCTCCTCGCGAACCTCCAGGGTAATGTGGTCGCCAACCTGGGACAGTACGGTTATGGTCCGCTGGAGGAAATGGCGGTGTCAAAGCGTTATGGATTGCCGTTGCGACCTCGTACAGTGTTTTGGATGTTCTTTGAAGGCAACGATCTGAAGTATGTGATTCTCTATAACTATGTGACGGACGAGCGAGGTAAACCGCCGAATCCCTGATCAGCCTTTTGGGAACGCTCGTTTACCAAGAACGCCCTCGTGCGGCTCAGGGTGGAGTTCAGGCTCCTCTTGAAGCCCTCCGGCTCAAAGTGGTCCGCTGTGGTCGAGGCGCCCAACGGTGAGACGCGAACAGTTTACTTCCTTTATTCTTCGCCGCCGCTCAGCCGCCAGCACCTCGGTGCCCTGGACCAGACCGCGCTCACTCTTGCGACTGCACAGCAACTCTGCGCCACTCAAGGGGCTCGCCTTGTTTTCGTGTTCGCACCGGAAAAGTTCAGGGTATTCCATGCGTTCTGCCGGTTTCCTCAGAAATCGGAATGCCGCAACTGGATCCCCAACGACATGCCCGCGCGTATGGAGAGAGCGGTGCGATCGATTTCGGCCGACATCGGATACCTGGACCTCACTCCTTATCTCGTGGAGGCGGCGAGGAGGGGTTCGGTCCCCTATTGTCCTGCCGATGACCGCTGGTCACGGGAGGGGCACCAAATCGCCGCCAAGGCGATCAACAATTACCTCTTGTCGACACGTGAATCGGTGAAGGCATCTGGTCGCTAACGCGGTAGCGCCGGTATCTGGACAACCGCCACAGGGTCAGGTATATTCATCTCTCGAAAGAGCCTGACCGAAGACGGCAAAGGCCAACGTGTCGCATCCAGGGCCTTGTGACTGCGCTTTGAGCGGTTACGGTAAGCGCCTCGACAGTCGTGGAGGGGCTGAGCGGCATGGCTTCATATTTCTTGGCATTCGTTTGGGGCATCCTCATTCTCTTGTCTCTAATCGGATGGGGCGGTGTCCTCAATCGCCTTCTTGTTCCTGGAGAACAGACTGACTGGGGGCAGCGAGCGGCCTGGGGCCTGGCGTTGAGTGTAGTCGTCGGCGGAGTCCTGAATGTCCTATCTTGCATTTCGAGAACTACGGTTCTGGTCTACCTGGGATTAGGCACGACGGCGTGGGCAATCGACTCACTGGTTCGACGACCTTGGCGCTTCTCCCCCCTGGCCGTGCAGGACGGCAGCCGCAAACCACTGTTTGTCGGTGGAGTGCTGATTGTTATCCTGCTGGCTCTGATTCAGTACGCGGGCACGATCTCGGTCGCCCGGTTTGACTATCCTTCCAGCCCCGCTGGACCGGTCCGCTTTAATCAGGCTGATGATTTTCAGGCCTACTTCGTGTTCCCGGAGAAAATGCTCGAGTTGGGTTCGATTGGGCGCGATCCCTTTTGCGCCAGGCGAGTGGAATCATCGCTGGGGGGCCAATCGTTTCTCGACACCTTCGTCCTCAGTATCCTCCCGGTGCAAAACTTGCATATCCTAGACCCCGGATTGGGGCTGCTGCTGATTATCGGCCTTCTCTGGGGATACTTCAAAGAGAGAGGCACCCCGCCGGCGTGGTCTCTGGCGCTCTTGCTTGTGTTCGTGTGGATGGACCCTCCGACTGTTAATATTGCCAGCCTCTACACCGGGATGGCCTTGTTCGTGAGTCTTTATCGGACGCTGGACTGGAAGACCTTGCCGGCCAGCCCCTTCCTATCAAGGACTCTCATTATTGCTCTGACCGCAGCGGCCATTTGCTCGCTCAAGTCCACATTCATCCCGGCCTGTGGCGTGCTACTGGGGTGTAGTCTTGTCTGCTACGTCATTGGGCAGAGTTTCAAGCGGACTGCGCTCGCCGAGCTTGCGAGCACCGCCGTCCTGGTGGTCGCCTTCGCCTTGCCATGGATGACTTCGATGTATCACTCGTCGGGCACCCTGTTGTATCCGCTGCTGGGAACGGGATACCATCAGCCGTTTCACTGGCTCACCATTTCCAGGGGCGTACGATTGCTTTCCAAGCACCTCACTGACCCGTCGTCGGTTGCCCTCGCGGCACTGGGCGTCTTCTACCTGATCTCCAGGAGGTGGGAAATCAGCGGCCGCGAAGCGGTCTTGTCCCTGTTGTTCGGAGCCGCCGCCGGGCACGTGGTCATCATCCTGGCCACCGGAGAGCCCAGCAATTCCCGCTACTCCTTTCCTTTCGTTTTCGCCGCCATCCTCGTCCTGATAAGCGAAGCCGCGAGTTGCTCGCCAGCGGCGGGGCAGAACAAGTGGCAAACTTCGGGGCCGTTGGTTGCGATCGGCGTCGCCCTCTTCCTGGTGGGATCGACTTGGTTTCCGTCCAGAATCCTCTACGCCGAGTGCCTTCAGGGAGTCAGGCGGGGGATCCAGCGCGCGCCCTTGGTGCCAAGCCCCGAGATAGCAGCGTATCAGCATCTTCAGCGGTCGATTCCACGGGGAGAAGTGATCCTCACCCGGCTTGAGAAGCCTTTCCTGCTCGACTTCAAGCGCAATACCGTCTTTCTGGTTGACTATGCGGTGGCGAGCCCGCCGCCCGGCATGCCCCTCTCAGAGGGGGGCGAAGCGCTGGCCCGCTACTTGACCTCCCAGTCCATTCGTTATGTGGCTTATTCCTACACCGGCGAGGCAGACCGTCGCGCGGTTGTGGGGCACGACATCTATTCCCCTTTTACGCTGAACCAGATCGAGCGCACCTTCGACTTTGAGGACGACTTAGAGCAACTCTCAAAGACAAGACGACGCATTTATGACGATGGTCACAGTTTTGTTTTGGACCTCCTAGAACCAGGCGCGAGTTCGCCACCGAACTGAATGCCGGACAGGCAGCGATTGGACGCTCTGGGATCAGCGTCATGGGTTAGGACTAGCACCCCCGCCGGCGCTGAGGATCCGAGGCATCGCGGTGAAGGCCGACTTGGCGCGAGAGCAGGGCAAAGGAGGCGATGTGGATAAAGTAAGGCCGGTTGCTGGTACAACCGCGGAGGCCGCGGAAATTCCGTGGGCTGAGCGCACTTGCGATCGTGGAGGCGAGTGGCGGCGAGCAAGCCAGAATGGAGTCGTGACCTAACTTTCATGTTGCGCACACATTCCTGGTGAGTGAGAGGTCACGAGGCAGGCCGCATGTTATACTCTGTTAGTCAGCGGGTCATGTGGGAAGGAATGTTCTGACACGTGCTTCCTGAAAGGACCGAAACCGAACCTCTGCCAAGGCTCACGCGACCCACCAGTGTCCTCAGGCCTGAATATGTCCGCCGGTCTCTGCTCATCCTCGCTTCCGTGCTGTCCGTTCTTTTTTCGTTGAGTTCGCGGCTCTCGTCCACGTCATCGATTTCCGGGAGCTGCTGGGGGACAATTTTACCTGGTGGCCTATCTACGCCGGTTGGATCCGGAGTTGGCTCACATTCGGGGCCCAATCTCTGCAAGACAAATCGGGGTATGATCCCGGGTGCCGGAATGCCAAGTCGAGATTCCGGATCAATGCGTTCAGGGAAGGGGTTATATGGCTCGGTCGTACGCGACGCTCTTGACGCTCGTTTTCGCCGGTAGCGGCTTGGCACCGCTCGTTACTTTACTGGCTAGCCAGTATAGGAGTGAAAGAGTGTTCCCGTGGCACTCCTTTCCAGCCTACGCGCTTGCCGCATTGGGTGTGCTAGTCGCCTCAGTTGGACTGCGGTTTCTTCTGACTAGGCTGGAACAGCACCTGGACAGAGCGGGAGTCGAACAAGCTGCATTCCTCCAAACCTTGTCCGAGCGATATGTCAATGTGAGCATTTTCGCCTCCGCGGCGCTGAGCCTGTTCCTGGAACTTTCAATTATTCGTTGGCAAGCCGAGGTGTTTCCGTTTCTCGCTTTTTACAAAAACCTCTCCCTGCTCGCATGTTTCGCCGGCTTGGGCCTCGGTTACGCGATGGGACGTCGAAGCCGCATTCCCCTGTTCGTCACCGTCCCACTGTTCTGTTGGCAATTTGCACTTATGACTGGTATGCGTTACGGTATGACCGGGGAGCAATTCAGAAGCCTGACTGTTCTCCCATTTCCCGAACAGTTGAACATGGGGCTCGCGGCTGTGCCTCACTTTTATTACGGGCTTCAGACGTACTTCGTGCTCTCAGTTCTTTTCATTCTTACCGCACTAGCTTTCGTGCCGATCGGCCAAGTGTGTGGATCGCTAATGGAGCGTCGTGAGAAGCTAACCGCATACGGCTTGAACCTGCTGGGAAGCTTGACCGGCGTCTTGTTGACGTTTCTAGTCAGCGGGTTCTGGCTCCCGCCGACAGTCTGGTTTCTAATTGGCTTCTCCGTCGTGTTGTTGTTCCATGCACGGCGACAACTTCTATGGGGGGCGGCTTCGGTTGCCCTCGCCTTGGTGGTTCTGGAGTGGCCGGTGCAACCCGCGTGGCAAAGTATACATTCTCCCTATCAACTGCTTGAGGTGGGACACAGGGAAGATAATGGCTTGATGGTGGTTCGGGCTGCCGGTCACTACTACCAGCGAGTACATGATTTCACGCGGCTTAATCAGGGCGACACCCAGGCTCAACAGACACGTAATTACTACGATCTGCCCTATCGAGCGTCGCCTCAGCCGGAGAACGTGGCGGTGGTTGGCGCGGGCACGGGAAACGACGTAGCCGCGGCGCTGCGCGCCGGAGCAAGACACGTGGATGCAATCGAAATCGATCCTGCCATTCTTATGCTGGGCAGAGTCGGGCATCCCGAGCACCCGTACTCTGATCCTCGCGTGCGTACGATTACGAATGACGCGCGGTCTTACCTGCGGACTACCAATCAGCACTACGATCTAATCGTCTATGGGCTGTTGGATTCACACACTCTGCTGAGTCAGGCGTCCAGTGTGCGGCTCGATTCCTTCGTGTACACGGTGCAGGGGCTGCGGGAAGCGCGCGCCCGGTTGAGACCGCACGGCGTCGTTTCTGTTGCTTTCGCCGTGCTCAACGATCAACTGGGCCGCAAGCTCTACCTGATGCTGGAACAAGCCTTTGACGGACGCCCGCCCCAGTGCATAGAGGCCAAATATGACAAAGGCGTGGTCTTCCTCGAGTCGGAGGACAAAGGGGCGTTGATATCGCCGGAGCCCCTCGCTAACTTGGGTTTCCGGGATAAGACCACCCTGTACGCCAATCCCGCCCTGCGCGCAGATGTCTCTACCGACGACTGGCCATTCTTGTACATGCCGGAACGCGTCTATCCGATTTCCTATCTGGTCATGGTGGCTCTTATCTTCATACTGTCTCTAGTTCTGATCACGAACTTTCTCGGCGAGAGACCCTCCCTGGGGCATTTCCCCTTTTTCCTCCTGGGAGCAGGATTCATGCTCGTCGAGACAAAGGGCATCACTGAACTGGGCCTTACATTCGGAAACTCCTGGCAGGTGATCGGTGTCGTGATTGCTGGCATAATGGTTATGGCGTTCCTCGCAAACTGCGTGGTGCAGTGGCTCAACATCGAGCGACCGCTCCTCCCTTACCTGTTTTTGTTAACAACGTTGGCAGCCGGTTGGTGGATCGCACACGCAGGTGGACTACCCTCAACATGGGCTGGGCGTGCAGGAACCGCAATCGTTCTTACGTCGCCCATGTTTTTCTCAGGAATTGTATTCTCTACTCTTCTGAGGTCCCGAGGCGAAATATCAGGAATAATGGGCATGAATCTCTTCGGCGCGATGTGTGGAGGATTATTGGAGTACAACTCCATGTACTTCGGATTTCAATTTCTCTATTTGATGGCCGCCGGTCTCTACCTGCTCGCGTTTCTATGGGAGGTCGCTGGATTCAAGTCTGAAACCTTGACCCTGAGGACAACCGCAGCGGGCGAGCCCTCCTAAGGCTGAAGGGCAAGAATACGGTTACGGAGGAGACGCGACCATCCTGTGCTATCTGACCGGCGACGCCAAAACGGCGGCACGCGAACTACAGCGGGCCACCGAGTTGCATCACCGACCGCTCGACATGGATGATCGTGAGGCAACTCCGCTGCTGAAAGAAACCCTCGAATTGAACCGGCCCCGAGCAGTTGGAAGCTCATCGGCGCCCTTGGCGGGATCCCCCAATACTCAAAATGGAACGACAGTGCATGAGTGACTTCCGCAACGGCCCCGGGGCTGCACTTGTCGTCCCGGTCTTTAGCGAACGGCCGACAGCAGTTTTTGACAGCGGGGCGTACGTTAGCCAGAATGGGAAGGCGACGCCCAGAGGCGCCGCAGTAGGAGCTTTTGCTCTTGCCATCTGAGTCGGGCCCGGGATGAGGACGCCTTGACCCCGTCAACCTGCCCGGCGTGGCATTGTGGTTCTTGCCGGGAAGAGTGCTGAGGCGGAAAACAATTCGGCCGGGCAGCGCAAAGCTTTACGATCGCCTGGTAATTCCCTGGCTCTCCCGCCTGGAGCGGCTGTGGGAACCACCTCTGGGGCAGAACCTTCTGGCCATAGGACAAAAGGAGGGCGCGCCGGCATGAGTCAGGGAAAAGGTCCTCGGGTTTCCGTTGTCGTACCCGTCTTTAACGAACGGGCGACCATCGAGGAGATTCTCCGTCGCATTCAGGCCGTGGATCTCGATAAAGAGATCATCATCGTCGATGATGGATCGACGGACGGCACGAAAGAAATCATCGCCGCGTTGGCTGCCCGCGCCGCTCCGAACCTGCCAAGGCTTCCCCAGAGTCGAGAGTTGCGCGCCGACAATGTTCGCGTCTTCTTCCAAGGACGAAACCAGGGAAAGGGCGCGGCGCTTCGCCGTGGCTTTCAGGAGGCGCGGGGAGAAATCGTGATCGTGCAGGATGCGGACCTCGAGTACGACCCGCAGGAGTACTTTGGCCTGATTGACCCCATCGAGCGTGGCTTGGCGGACGTGGTTTACGGGTCGCGATTCCTGGGAGGACCGCACCGGGTCTTGTTCTTCTGGCATTCCGTCGGCAACCGACTCTTGACCACCATCTCCAACATATTCACCAATCTGAACCTCACGGATGTATGGACGTGCTACAAGGCCTTCAAGCGCGAGTTGCTACAGGGCATTAGTCTGCGGGAGGACCGCTTCGGGTTTGAACCCGAGGTCACCGCCAAGATCGCCAAGATCAACTGCCGGGTCTACGAAGTTCCTATCTCCTACCAGGGCCGCACTTACGTTGAAGGGAAAAAGATTACCTGGAAAGACGGGATCTCGGGCCTCTGGTGCACCTTGCGATATAACCTGTTCGAGTGAATAGACCCTGATCTCGTCCCCCCTCCTGGTTCAGGAGGGGGCAGGGCATGGTCTTCCGCCGCAATTTCGAATGCTTGAACGATGGGGCCTTGCGGTTTAGACTCGTGCGTCGCGAAACTTCCGTGAGTAATAGTCAGCCCGAAAGCCAACCCGTCACGGACCCCGGCCGGCTGCTCCTGGGAGCCTACCTGGGTCACCTTTTGGTTCCCCTCGTGTTGGTGGTGGACTCGCTCCGGATTGCCCTTGCAACCGCGCACTGTGGTTTGGATGTTTTTCGAAGGCAACGACCTCGGGGATGTGATTTGGTATCGCTATGCTATCCGTCACCAGCCCAGCTTCAGGCAGGCCTTTGTCAAGCGTTCCTTCACGAGAAGCGCCGTTAGAGAGGTCAAATGGATTCTTTCCGGCCCTGCCAAACGTTCGGGCGTAGAGCACTCCGGACTCATCCCGATGTTGAACGGCAAGAGTCGCACAATGTACCTCATATATCGTTCCGGGCCGTTTACCAAAGACGATCTCAGCGCCCTCGATGAGACCGCGCTCACTCTTGCGACTGCACAGCAACTCTGCGCAGCTCAGGGGGCTCGCCTTGTATTCGTGTTCGTACCGGAAAAGTTCAGGGTATTCCATGCGTTCTGCCAGTTTCCTCAGAAATCGGAGTGGCGGAACTGGGTCCTCAACGACATGCCAGAGCGTCTGCGGGGCGCTCTAGCATCGGTTTCTTCCGAAATCGGATATCTCGACCTGACTCCTGACCTCGTAGATGCTGTGAAAATAGGGGTGCTCCCCTATTATCCTGACGATGAACACTGGACACCGGAGGGGCACCAGATCGCCGCCGCGGCCATCGATGATTACCTCTTGTCGACGCAAAGCCGGTAAACGATTCCGTTCAGGAGACCCCCGTCATGGCTCCAGACAACCTCTTCGAGACTTGGCCGCGCCTGATGAAGCTCATCCTGGTTGCGGTGTCCCTCGCCTTCAGCGGGGCGGTGTTCATCGCCGCCGACTGGCTTTAAAGCGCCCCTGCTCTGAAAGCCGCCGGGCGGAAGCTGACTCCACCCCCTGCCGTGTCACACGGCAAGGCGGGCAACTGTCGGGTGCCTGACCCGGTGCGCCACCACGCCTTTCGGCCCAACCGCGCCGAAATTGAGCGCTGGGGTAGGGATTGGTACGAGGTCTTTACGAACAGTCTCGGCTTTCGGGACGAGAGGATCAGGCAGATTCCGCTTGCCGATAAGCGGCCCCGGCTCCTCATTCTGGGCGATTCTTTTACGGAGGGCATGAGCGCTTGGCGAAGATGACTCTCCTTCTCGAGACGGCACCGCTCGCCAAAGCGATAAACCCAAGGCGCGTTATCCCGCCGGTCGCCGCGCCACCCTGACGACGATCATGGCTCCCTCCAGATATTCACATAAGGCACGCCGAAGCGTGCCATGATCTCAATATCTGCCATCTCGACAAATGGCACACCCAACGTCTTCTGCTCGTTTGTGGGGTGTGCCATTTGTCGAGATGAAGAGAGGCAATGGATCGACGCCAGGTCGGTAAAAGATGCAATTCTTGGCGAGGTACATCCGGTGATCGCTAGCGCGCGGCGGTGTTCGCTCGTGGCGGAAAACGACTCATCGGGGGACGCGTGAGCCCCTGAATCATGAGCCGAACTGAGTGGCGAGTTCCCTTTAATTAACCACGGGTCGCGCCAGTTAACGTCTCACGAGTATGAGAAAGAAGGCTACGCCACTCAATCGCGATTCTTGGGGAGCTACTTGCTTACGGCTCACAATTATCTTATCATCCCTTTTGGAGGATAGGGCGAAGGCAAAGGTACTCTTGGTCAAGAGGCTGCTAATCCAAACCGTCCAAGCCGACTGTTGGGGGGCCGCAGGATGAGACCCCTTTGGCGTTCGATGAAATCTCATGTTATGCGCCCATGGCTCAACATCACGTTATTCTCTAGGGGGTGCCCCATGAGGGCAAAGATACTGTGCCACCGAGGGCCGCTATTCGAGGTGCTCGCAGCGGCACTCTTTGTGTTTGCAATCGACTGCGGGGTGGCAGGCCAGCTCGTCTTGACTGCCCCTCAGAGCTCAACCTTATCCATCGCCACGCATGGGTTACATCTCGCCTACGTTGAGAAGCCCTACCTGGCAGTTCTAATAGCAATGGGCGGTACGCCGCCATACGTGTGGGGCGTCAGCTCAGGGGCACTTCCTCCCAAGCTCTCTCTCCACTCGACCTCCGGCCGGATTAGCGGAACGCCCACCCAGGGTGGCCAGTTCACTGCCAAGATCACCGTGAAGGATTCGAGAGGCGCGTCTGCTTCCAAGACTTTCAATCTATCTGTCTTCGAGCAGCCGACCGACAAGTACGGGGGCTTGGTCAATAAACGCTGCCCCGACGGGCCCCAGCAACATTTCTATGTGCAAAAGATCGGCAGCCGCTGGTACCTGTGCACCCCGGCCGGAAATGCTTTCTGGATGAACGGGGTTTTCGACACTAACGATGTCAATTCAACCGACTATCAAGGGATTAACTACTACAACCTGGTGAACACCAAATACGATGCAGGATTTACCAGCAACGGAACACTGAACTGGGCGCTCAGCGCCAACCGCAGGCTGCAAAGCTGGGGTTTCAACACCCACGTGGAGGCCGGCATCATCTATGTCCTGCCCACCACCACTGACAAACAGTGGGCAACCGGTGACAGTACGAACCCGATTCACCTGCCTTTTATTGGCAAGATCCCGACGACTAGCTACAGTAGCTTTAACCTCAACAACTACGCTCCAGGTCCCACCAAGAATACTCTGGGCAGCTTTAAACTCTCGGTGTTCAAGGGCTATATGGCCGGAGCAGCGGATGTTTTCGATGCCAATTTTGCTGCCTGGCTGAAGGGCGATCTCGCGCACGATTCCAGTGTCATAAATTGGTATTCAGGTCCCAACCATGATTACCTGATTGGCCTTTCAGGGGACGAATCGGATAATACAGGCGGATTCCGCGCCGGCTCCGACTTCCAAACCGTAAACAACGGGGTCTATCAGGGTGGGCACGCGGACCCGCATTGGGGATGGATCACCCTCATTACGACTCCCGTCAAGGCGGCAACTGCCAAGGGGAGCACACCCGCCTCGCGTGCGCCGAGCGACATCGTTTATGCGGACACGCAATTCTACAGCAAGACGGAACTCGCCAACTGGTTACAGCAGACAGGAGACAACGGCCCCGGCTACGCTTCCATTGCCGCTCTGAATGCAGCCTGGGAATCGAACTACGACAGCTTCGGTTCCGATGCTACAAGCTACACGGGAGAAGCCTGCGCGACGGGGAACGGCACGGCGGGGCCTTACACGTGCAGCCTGGCCCACACGCCGGCAACCCCTTTGACCGTGCAAATCTTCGTTGGCGGAACGCTCACCGCCGGGGACGACGGTGCTGGTCCTCTTGCCAGTTCCCCTACGGGCGCGGGCAACTTCAGGCAAAATGGCCGGACCTCACCGCTGGGTACCATGACCTATGCGACGGGGGCGGTCTCTGTAACCTTTGCCACTGCGGTCTCCAGTGGGACGCGGATCACGGTGAGTTATAAGACAGGGGGATGGGGGAGTGGCCACGGCCTACTGGACGAGGACGGGACCTGCCCTGCCAGATACACCTCATACTGCTGGGTACCGAGTGATGCTTACCTGCTGGCGGGCGCAACCTCTGCCATGAAAACCGATCTGGACAATTTTCTCTACCACTTTGCCAAGGAATACGCCAGTGTGCAAAAGGCCCAATTCAACGCGGTTGCTCCTGGGGTTCTCCTTATAGGGCCAGGCGTTCTGGGCAGCTATTCGACCCCGGCGCGCGGCCCGGTCTTAAAGGCTTTCGCGGGGTATGTGGATCTAATGATGATGCCGACCATTCCCAGCAACAACCCCTTTGGAAAGATCACGGACGACCAGGCGCGGATGGACTATATCGCTCAGTACGCGGGGGACAAGCCTTGGTTCAACTGGCAAGGCTTTTGGGGTCAGGCTGATTCTTACATGTCGGTCTATCCCGATCCGAGCCCCATGTTCAACACCCAGGCGGCGCGGGGACAATACTACCAGACTTGGATGAACAACATCCTCACGGCGACTATTTCGTCGAACTGTAACTGCTCTTCTGCGGGGACTTCTCCCATTGTAGGCCTAGGTTGGTGGCAGTATACGGACTCGCAGGCAGAGAAGGTGAACTGGGGTTTGGTCACACTTCGAGATGATCCCTATGATGGCGTCTCTTCCAGCACATGGCAGGGGTACGACTCATGGGGCTGTCCAACGGCCTGCCTGGCAACCTTTGGCTGCGAACAGGCTACCTACGGTGACTTCCTTGACGATGTGACAAACGCAAATCTAAACGCCCTCAGAGTCCTGACTTGGGCGCGGCGGGAGGTTCCAGTCGGCCCGATCTCGACCAGGGACCCCTTTGGCGCCCGATGAAATCTCATGTTATGCCCCCATGGCTCAACATCGTGTTATCCTGTGGGGAGGTGCCCCATGAAGGCAAAGATACGCTGCCACCGAGGGCTGCTATTCGAAGTGCTTGCAGCGGCACTCTTTGTGTTTGTAATCGACTGCGGGGTGGTAGGCCAGTTCGGCTCGACTTCCCCTCAGAACTCAACCCTATCCATCGCCACGCATGGATTACATCTCGCCTACATTGAGAAGCCCTACCTGGCAGTTCTAACGGCGATCGGCGGTACGCCGCCATACGGATGGAGCGTCATCCCAGGGGGACTTCCTCCCGGGCTCTCTCTCCACTCGACCTCCGGCCAGATTAAGGGAACCCCCACGCAAGGTGGCCAGTTCTCGGCGACAATCAAGGTAACGGATTCGAGCGGCGCGTCTGCTTCCAAGACTTTCAATCTTCAAGTCTTCGAGCAGCCGACTGACAAGTACGGAGGCTTGGTCAGTAAACCGTGTCCCAACGGTCCTCACAAACATTTCTACGTGCAAAAGATCAACAGCCGCTGGTACCTGTGTACCCCAGCCGGGAATGCTTTCTGGATGAATGGAGTCTCCGATACCGTCAACGACAACGCAACCGACTACCAAGGGATTAACTATTACAACTTGGTGAACACCAAATACGCGGCAGGATATACCGGCAACGGAACGCTGAACTGGGCGCTCAGTGCCAACCGCAGACTGCAAAGCTGGGGCTTTAACACGCACGTTGAGGCCGGCTCCATCTATGTCCTGCCCACCACCGGCAACAGTCTGTGGAGAACTGCTGACAATACGATCCCGATTCACGTGCCCTTTATTGGCCAGATCGTGCCCACGCGTTACAGTAGCTTTAACCTCAACAACTACGCCCCAGGTCCCACCAAGAATACTCTGGGCAGCTATAAACTCTCGGTGTTTACGGGGTGGATGGCCGGGGCAGCAGATGTCTTCGATGCCAATTTCGCTGCCTGGATAAAAGGTGAGCTCGCTAATGACGGCATTGTCAGAAACTGGTATTCAGGTCCCAACCGTGATTACTTGATTGGCATTTCAGGCGACGAAGCCGATGATACGGGCGGATTCCGCGCCGGCTCCGACTTTCAAACCGTAAACAACGCAGCCTATCAAGGTGGGCACTCGGACCCGCATTGGGGATGGATCACCCTTATTACGACTCCCGTCAAGGCGGCGACTGGCAGGGGGAGTACACCCAGCTCTCGGGCGCCAAGCGACATCGTTTATGCGGACACGCAATTCTACAGCAAGACGGAACTCGCCAACTGGTTACGGCAGACGGGAGACAACGGCCCCGGCTACGCTTCCCTCGCCGCTTTGAACGCGGCCTGGGGGTCGAACTACGACAGCTTCGGTTCCGATGCTACAAGCTACACGGGAGAGGCTTGCGCGACGGGGAACGGCACGGCGGGGCCTTATACGTGCACCCTGGTGCACACGCCGGTAACTCCTTTGACCGTACAAGTCTTCGTGGGTGGGAAACTGATCGCGGGGGACGATGGAACGGGTCCTCTGCTTAGCACCCCTAGGGACACCGGTAACTTCAGGCAAAATGGCCAGACCTCACCGCGGGGCGCCATTACCTATACGACGGGGGCGATCTCCGTAACCTTTGCCACTGCGGTTCCCATTGGGACGCCGATCACAGTGAGTTACCAGACGGGGGGATGGGGGACAGGTCACGGCCTGCTGGACGAGGACGGGAGCTGCCCCGCCAGGACTGCAAGCTGCTGGGTGCCGAAAGATGCTTACCTGCTGGCGGGCGCAACCTCTGCCATGAAAACCGATCTGGACAATTTTCTCTACCACTTCGCCAAGAGGTACGCCAGCCTGGAGAAGGCCGAATTCAACGCAGTTGCTCCTGGGCTTCTGTATCTAGGACCAGGCACTCTGGGCAGTTGGGGGACTCCTGCGCGAGGTCCAGTCTTGAAGGCCTTCGGCGAGTATGTGGATCTGATGTATATGCCAACCATTCCCACCACCAACCCCTTTGGAAAAATCACGGACGACCAGGCGCGAATCGACTATATCGCCCGCTATGCCGGGGACAAGCCTTGGTTCAATTGGCAAGGCTTTTGGGCTCAGGCTGATTCTTACACCTCAGTCTACAAGGACCCGGACGCCATGTTCCACACCCAAACGGAACGGGGACAATACTACCAGACTTGGATGAACAGGATCGTCACAGCGACGGTTTCGTCGAAGTGTAATTGCGCATCTGCGGGGACTTCTCCCATTGTTGGTATGGCCTGGTGGCAGTATACCGACATGCGAGGAGAGCGTGCCAACTGGGGCTTGGTAACACTTCGGGATGACCCTTACGATGGAGTCTCTGCCACTACTTCGCAAGGGTACGACTCATGGGGCTATCCCACGGGCTGCCTCGCAGCCTTCGGCTGTGAAAGAGCCAACTATGGTGATTTCACGGATGAGGTCATGAAGGCAAATCTAGAAGCCCTCAGAACCCTGGCTCGTTAGAGATCAGCCTTGCTTGGCGAATTCCCGCAAGGAGGGGACCGCCAAGGCTAACCCGAGAACGCGCAGTGGCGCTTCCTTTGTGTATCCGACGACGCCCGCAGGTTGCAGAACCTTAACCGGGTAGAGCAACTACGGCTGCAGTAGTCCTACCACTTCCGCCACCGGCAACGCCAACTGAATCGCCAAAGGAATCTCGCTGAATAAGCGATGACACTTCGCCCCTTGCTGACTCTCGATGTGAAATGGTCTTTTCACCGCCACTCCTTTTTGGACATTTGGCTACCTGAAGGCGGTCACGCCTTCGGGAATGAGAGTCGCCACTTTCCACGAACTACCAGACAATTCCAGTATTTCTTACTGTAGCCATTTCCGCCTTTCTCAGTACGAAAGTACTGCCGCCCTAGTCTCTATGAGAGTCGTGCCTTTCTAGAAACTACCTGACAATCCCTGCATTTCTACTTGTAGCCACTTCCTCTGCCACATTACGGAAGTACTATTGCGCTGGGCTCCTTGAAGGCCGATAACGACTCTATGTGGAGATGTCGCTCCACACGACAGAGAGGTCAGATCATAGGAGGCTCGCCGTGGAAGCCATTACAAATATTTGTAAAGCCCTGCTCCGCTTCTTGTCCGTCCTGTTCGTGGTGGCGTTGGTCGCAAAGCCACTTCTTAGTAAGTCGCAGCAAAGCATAACGCTCAGCATTTCCCCGAAAACCGCCAGCGTCAGCCTGAGCAAATCATTGCAGTTTACTGCCACGGTGCTCAACGCCACTAACAAGGCGGTGACTTGGTCAATATCCCCTAATACCGGTGCGGGAACAATAGGTCAGACCGGCAAGTATTCCGCCCCGGCCGCTTTACCCTCGCACACGACAGTGACGATTACGGCCACCAGCCAGCAGGACATTACGAAATTGGCCTCGGCTACGGTAACGGTTACCTCGAACGAGAGTGTTTCTGTGAGCCCTCAGAAGCCGACGGTTAAACTCGGTGGCCAGCAGTCGTTCAAAGCGACGGTGAGCGGCAGCAGCACGAACAACGCCGTCACTTGGAGCGCCGCGTCGGGAACGATTGGCACGTCTTCCGGCCTCTACACTGCCCCGG
>Ga0208456_1000622_pt1 | contig 20004 bp, 22 predicted proteins | sample June2015DPH_4_10_2_FD_184691 | JGI IMG/M metagenome (GOLD analysis project Ga0208456, IMG submission 184691) | Peatland microbial communities from SPRUCE experiment site at the Marcell Experimental Forest, Minnesota, USA - June2015DPH_4_100... | ecosystem: Environmental > Terrestrial > Soil >... | reverse complement strand
AGTCGTAGCTTCTGGCCGCTCTGCGTTCCGGGTGGAATCTTAATCGTGGAGGGCCCCACCAGGGTCGGCACTTCCACCTTCGCTCCCAGGGCCGCCTCCGATATGGTCACCGGGACTTTAACGTAAATGTTGTCGCCCTTGCGTTCGAAAATGGGATGGGGCTCGACCTCTGTGACAATGTACAACTCACCCGCCGCCCCTCCGTGGACGCCGGCATTTCCCTTTCCCGGTACGCGGACGCGAGAGCCGGTATCGACACCGGGAGGTATGCGCACCTCGAAAGACTCGGGTTTCCGTACGAAACCCGATCCGCCGCAAGCCTGGCAGGAGCGCCGCTGGCGGCCCGTTCCGCCACACTGTGGGCACGTCACGGTGAATCGCATCGTGCCTGCTTGGCGTGTGCCCTTTCCCGTTCCGCCGCAAGCCGCGCAGGTGATGGGAGCGCCTCCCGCAGATCCCGTTCCTTTGCACGTCGGGCAGGTCTCTAGCCGCCCGATGGTTATCCGCACCTGCGTCCCACGAATGGCGTCCCAGAACCCAAGGTGCATGTGATGTTCGAGGTCGCCTCCCTTTTGTGGGCCCTCAGCTTCCTCTTCATGCTCGCCTGAGCGATTGAACAACTGCGAGAAAATATCCCGAAAGCCTCCGCCGAAGCCTCCGCGCTTTTCGGTTTCTGCATCGCGGTTGTCGAAGTTCGAGAAATCAAAGCCCGAGAAATCGACTCCCGGAGCGCCAGCACCCGTTGAAGCGCCCGGCCCAGGACCGCCGGGAGGAATATTGGCGGAATAGAAACCGTATTGGTCATAAACCTGGCGCTTCTTGTCGTCACCTAGGATTTCGTAAGCCTGCGATAGTTCCTTGAACTTTTCTTCTGCCGTTTTGTTTCCCGGGTTGACGTCAGGATGGTACTTGCGCGCCAAGCGCCGGTAGGCCTTGCGGACTTCCTGCGGCTTGGCATCGCGGCTTACGCCCAAGATCGCGTAGTAATCTTTTTGTGTGCCAACGGGCATGGGATTAGCTGCCAGTTCCTAGAACTTCTTCTCGACACGAGAGGATTTCTTCTCGCGCCAATAGTGCCTCTGCGTCCTCCGTGGCCCGAAAAGCCTAACACAGAGGCCACTGAGATCCTCCGCGCTCTCTGTGTTGAGCCTCTGGAGGCTTGGAGATCACGGAGGAGCTCTCTCTTGGCCTAGCGTCATCGCGCCACATAAACGGGTTCCGCTGAATCCAAGATATGCCGGCGGCGAATGTAATTCTCGCTCCGCTCGATGGCACTTGGCTCCACCAAGTCCACCTTGCGACCCAGCATCGTCTCCAGTTCGTTCTGCATCTCGACCACGTCCATCAGACTCCACCGGGCGTGCGGCTCAAAGCTCACTAATACGTCGATGTCGCTGCTCGACCGGAAATCCTCCCGCAACACGGAACCGAACAGGGCAAATTCAGCAATCTTCCACTTCCGGCAGAATTCGCCGATCTTCACTTCAGGCAGTGCAATTTGGATCATGGCATGATCCTGATTCTTTAAGGCTGCCACCTTGTGCCCTGCAACCCTTGCCCTAGTCCCCAGCCCCTAGCCTTTCAGTTCCTCATTTTCGCCATGATCGGGCCCAGGTGGTCAGGGCACCGGGAGCGCAACCATTCCTGTAATTGGCGCTGGATCTCCCTGGCCACAGGAGTATCCATGATGGCCTGATCCAAACCTAGCTCCATGAATTGCCTCCAGTGGCATTGCGGGCATTCCACTCCCATCTGGGCTCGATGTTCCATAAGAGCAGTTCACAGTCTACAGTCGAGAGTCGAGAGTATCGACTTTCTTCCTCTTGGCCGTAGACTGTTTCTATGTCTCTCCCTCCGAAAAATAGCTGCTGTTGATCGACTGCAGTACTTTCAACTGTCGACTCTCGACTTTCGACTGTAGTTCTCAGTTCTTCTTCTTGTCGTCGCTATCCACCACTTCTGCGTCGATCACTTCGCCATCGCCCTTCGATTTGCCCGCTGGACCCGCGGCACCGCTGGCCGAGGTTGAAGCTCCAGGGGCGCTGCCAGGGGCCTCTTGCGCCGCGCGCGCGGAAGAGGCCTGCTTGTACATCGCTTCTGCCAGCTTGTGCGAGGCTGACGTCAGTCGGTCCACAGCCGCATTGATCTTCGAGATGTCGCCTTCCTGGAGTGTTTTCTTGGCATCTTCCAGGGCGGATTCAATGTTCTTGGCGTCGCTTTCAGAAATCTTATCGCGGTTTTCCTTCAGCAGTTTCTCCACGGAGTACACCATTGAGTCGGCCTTGTTCTTGACTTCGACTTCTTCCTTGCGCCGCCGGTCTTCATCCGCGTGCAGCTCGCCTTCCTTGGTCATCCGCTCCACTTCCTCCTTGGCGAGCCCGCTCGAAGCGGTAATCGTTATCTTCTGTTCTTGACCCGTGCCGAGGTCCTTGGCGGAAACGTTCAGAATGCCATTGGCGTCGATATCAAACGTCACCTCAATCTGTGGGATGCCCCTCGGCGCAGGGGGAATTCCCACCAGGTGGAACTTGCCCAGCGTCCGGTTGTCGCGCGCCATCTGACGCTCGCCTTGCAGGACATGAATTTCAACCGAAGTCTGGCTGTCCGCAGCCGTGGAGAAGGTTTCATTCTTTCTTGTCGGAATCGTGGTGTTGCGTTGGATGAGCGGAGTCATCACGCCGCCCAGGGTTTCAACGCCCAGTGTCAGGGGAGTAACGTCCAGCAGCAGCAAGTCCTTCACTTCGCCGCCCAGCACGCCCGCCTGCACCGCCGCGCCCACCGCCACCACCTCGTCCGGGTTAACGCCTTTGTGCGGCTCCTTGCCATAGAAAAGGTCCTTGACGACCTGCTGCACGCGCGGGATGCGCGTGGACCCACCCACTAGCACGACCTCATCAATCTTGTCTGGAGTCAGACCAGCGTCGGAAAGCGCCTGCTTCACCGGGCCCACGGAACGTTGGAAGATGTCTTCGCACATCTGTTCGAAGCGCCCCCGGCTCAACTTCAGGTTCAGGTGCTTTGGACCCGATGCATCCGCAGTGACGAACGGCAAATTGATGTCACTTTCCAGAACCGTCGAAAGTTCCATCTTGGCTTTCTCCGCAGCTTCTTTAAGGCGTTGCAGCGCCATGCGGTCCTTGGAAAGATCGATGCCCTGGTCCTTGCGGAACTCGTCCACAATCCAGTCCATGATGCGCTTGTCGATGTCGTCGCCACCCAGGTGCGTGTCGCCGTTCGTGGACTTCACCTCCACTACGCCCTCTCCAACCTCAAGGATTGAAATATCGAAGGTCCCGCCCCCGAAGTCGTAAACGGCTATTGTCTCGTCCCGCTTTTTGTCCAAGCCGTAGGCCAGCGCAGCCGCCGTGGGCTCGTTCACGATGCGCAGGACTTCCAAGCCGGCAATCTTTCCGGAGTCCTTGGTGGCCTGGCGCTGAGAGTCGTTGAAATAAGCTGGGACGGTGATGACCGCCTGTGTCACCTTCTCGCCAAGGTATTGCTCAGCCGAATCCTTCATTTTCTGAAGGATCATGGCGGAGATTTCCGGAGGCGAGTATTCCTTACCCTGGGCCACCACTCGAACCTCACCATTGGGCCCCGCCACAACCTTGTACGGGACGGTTTTGATTTCGCTCTGCACCTCATTGAACCGACGACCCATGAAACGCTTGATCGAATAAACAGTATTCTCGGGGTTGGTGACGGCCTGCCGCTTGGCCACTTGCCCAACCAGTCGTTCGCCGGACTTGGTAAAGGCAACGACCGAGGGGGTGGTGCGTCCCCCCTCAGGGTTAGTTATGACGACGGGATCCCCGCCCTCCATTACTGCCACTACGGAGTTGGTGGTCCCAAGGTCAATTCCGATTATCTTGCCCATATCCTGAATTCCTCCTCAGTGAATGAGTGCCCAACCAGGGTTCACTACCACACTCAACAATTTGGATGGCAAAATCCATCCATTAGCTTCACCCTATAATGAAAGTTGAGTACGCGAATGTCAATGGAAATCTGCATTGCCTTTTTAAACCACTAAGAATAAACCACTTACCTGAAAACTTAGAAAATCGCTCAAAATGGGGTTGTATGAAGTTAACAGGGTTGGACAGCATTCTCGCTGCGAATAATCAGACTACCCCAGTCTGGTTTTGGTTTATGATTGAATCCAGGGAGGTTAAATATGCCTGGGAAAACTCACCAGCCCCAATATACTGCTGAACACGCCGGTGCAGGGGTTCACGCAAAGCTGCCGGAAATCGAGACTTGGCCCAACCAGTACAGTGGCTATGACATCACGATTTCGATCCCCGAGTACACCTCCATCTGCCCGCGCACCGGATTGCCGGACTTCGGGACCATCACCATTCATTACCTTCCCGACAAGCTGTGCTTGGAGTTGAAGTCATTGAAGTACTATATTCTTGCGTACCGAAATTTGGGCATTTTCTACGAGAACGCCGTAAACCGTATCCTGGATGATGTCGCCCGCGCCTGCCGCCCGAAGTGGGCTGTAGTGCGCGGCGAGTTCTCCACACGCGGCGGCATGCGCACTACCATCGAGGCCCGCTACCCGAGGAATAGCAGATTGCGGGCGTGAGGTGTAGCCCGACAATGTGAAGAGCGCGGCCTTCGGCCGCAAATGACGACCAGGGTTTCATTGGTGATTGGTGATTGGCGATTGACGATTGAAAAAGTGGTGTGGCAGCGCCTTCCAATGTCCATCAGCCCGCCACGGCGGGAAAATCGACAATCGGCAATCGACAATCGCAAATCGCCAATTCCAGTTAGTCCAAGTCAATTTCCTTGAGGGGAGGTCCGGCAGGCACGCCTTTGGTCTTCTCGAGCGCCTCTTTGAATCGTCGCTCGAGTAGTTCGGATTTGATCTTTTCCTCTTCGGCGCTTTGTTTGAAGAGGCTTTCGCGGCGCTCAGCTTCTTTCTTGAGGAGTTGAGAAGCGTGATCCAAGTCGGGAGCTTTGGCTGGTCTTGGCGGCGGTTCGTGGAAGAGAACCTTACCAAGCTCTGTGTCCACTTCCAGCCGCGCCCCGCAGCATGGACACACAATTGCCGCTGTTTTTCGCCTCTGCTTATTCATCCTGGTTTCTTATGATATACGCCGGGAGGTCCCGAGTCAATCCGCGGCTCTGTGCGTGGCGGCAAACGAGTCGCCACGTAGGCCCACCATTGCTAGCCGGGGCTTATTCGTTAAACACCAACCACGTGGATTGGGGCGGAAACTCCCATTGCGTCCGCGAGCACATTTCCTGGAATTCCTGGCTCGCCTTGAGGAAGTGATGGAAGCGCAACATCCAGTCGTCGTAGGGAGACCGCGCCAGGCTGTGAAGTCTCGCCGCTCGCGCGAGCTTTGTCAGGACCCTCTTTGGCCCGCAAGCTATTCCCCTGGGAAGCGGCATCCCGCCAACTCCAGTTTCTCTCCCAAGTTGTAATGCGGCAAATGCCCTGTATCTTCACATAAGGTTAAACCGAAACCTGTCGAATTCCAAGAGGGTGCTCAAACCGAGCCTTGACTTGTTGTAAGGCATCGGGTTATGTTTCTAGATTGCCCTTGAGGGCCGAAATCTAACAGGGAGTGTGGCCGTTTGAAACGGACCTTTCAACCTAATCGTAGGCGCCGAGCCAAGACACATGGATTCCGCGTGCGCATGAGGACCCCGGGAGGCCGCAACGTGTTAAAGCGTCGGCGTCTAAAGGGCCGTCACCGCCTGACTCCATAAGAGCTCATTTGGCATCTCAAGCTTTTCCCAAGAGTTTCCGGCTGCTCCGCCGAGGCGAGTTTCGGCGAGTCTATGACCAAGGGCATCGCCGGAGCGCCCCATTATGCACGGTCTTTATTCGACCCAATGGGTTACTGCAATCTCGTTTTGGGGTCACCACACCAGCGCGCCTGGGGAATGCCGTATTGCGCAATCGGCTGAAGCGCCGTTTGCGCGAGGTATTTCGACTGCACCGCGCACATCTGCCGGGCGGCTGGGACATACTGGTGAATCCCCGCGAGTCGGTGGCAAAGATCCCATTTCGGACTCTGGAAGGGGAAGTTCTGAGGCTTTTCCCCAGCCAGCCTCCGCCGGGAGTTTGCGAGGAGTTGCGAGCCAAGTGAAGTTCATTACGCTGGGTCTGATTAAGTTTTACCAGGCTTGCCTTTCTCCGCTTATACCGTCTTCCTGCCGTTTCTACCCGTCTTGCTCAGCTTACGCGTATGAAGCGGTTGAGAGGTGGGGCGCCTGGCGGGGAATTCATTTGGCGCTTGGCCGGCTCACGCGCTGCCGGCCATACGGGGGCCAAGGGTTCGACCCAGTGCCCTGACTTCACGTTTACAGTTGCCGAGTGTGGAGTGTTCGGAAGAAAATCGAGTGATTCCATTCCTGACCCCGACGCCCGGAAGCTGAGATTTGAGGACCTTTCGTGGACCAAGAAAAGCGGGTGCTGGCGGCATTCGCACTCTCCTTTGTGATGCTGTTGCTTTGGCGCGTTTTCTTTGTTAAGGAACAGCCCCCTTCGCCATCTTCCAAGTCCATTTCTACGGCGCAGACCCAACCGGCTACGGAGAAAACATCCGCCGCAGTAGTAAGCCCCCGGCTTCCTCCATCCATTCCGGTTATTGAAGGCAGTAAGCCAGAAGACATCGTCGTCGAAAGCGACCTTTATAAGGTGACCTTTTCCACGCGGGGGGCCGTCGTGGAGAGTTGGATACTCAAGAAATACCGCGACGCAAAAGAAGCTCCTCTGGATGTCATCGATGACGAGGCGTGCGGAAAGCTCGGCTTCCCCATGAGCCTGAGCGTTGCCGATGGCGAGCTGGCGAGCAAGCTGAACTCAGCGCTCTATGTTGCAACGCCCTCCGGCATGCCGCTGAAGCCACCCGTCAAGGTCGAGTTCACCTACAGCGATGGCAAGGTGCAGGCGCACAAGGCTTTTACTTTAGGGACGAATTATGAGGTCCACGCCGAAGTAAGCGTAGTTGAAGCAGGCCGCTACTTGCCCATGGAGATCGCATGGCCGGGCGGGTTTGGGGACCACTCCCTGTTACCCGCTCTTATCAATACCCATGCGCTAGGTGTTTACGGTTCCGTGGGTGATTTGAGTACTGTGGCGCAATCGAAACTGAAGGCCGACCGCTTGGTCCCCGCCCCATTTCAGCTCGCGGGCTTGGAGGACCGCTACTTCGCAGGAATCTTCTTGCCCGATTTTCCGGACGAGACCTTTCGGCTTGGCCGGCAAACCTGGACTCCCACGGACTGGAATGGGAAGGACTCTGATAAGCCCAGCCCGCTCTTTGCACAGTTGGGGCAGGCGCAGCCAAAGCCTCTGGCCTTTCGGCTGTTCGTGGGGCCGAAAGACCTGGAGGTGCTGCGCGCCGAAAAGCCCCCGCTGGATTCCCTGGTGGACTTCGGATGGTTCGCCTTCGTTGCCAAACCTCTTTTCCTCGGCCTGCGCTTCATCTACGAGCGCTGGGTGCACAACTACGGCTGGGCGATTGTGCTCCTGACCGTGTTGATCAACTTCGCATTGTTCCCGCTGAAATTGAAGAGTATCCGCTCGGCGCAGGAGATGCAGCGCATTGGCCCGCTCGTCAAGAGCATCCAGGATAAATACAAGGGTACCAAGTTCAACGATCCACGCAAGCAGCGCATGAACGAGGAGGTCATGAAGCTCTACAAGGAGCACCACGTTAATCCCCTGGGCGGGTGCTTGCCGATGGCCCTCCAAATGCCCTTTCTTTACGGCTTTTACCGGGTGCTTGACCTGCCTATCGAACTACGTCACGCTCCCTGGATACTTTGGATCACGGACCTTTCAGCGCCGGATAGATTCCATCCCTTTGGGATTCCGCTTCCTATTCTGCCCACGGTTATGGTCATCACCATGTTCATAATGCAGAAAATGACTCCGGTGGCCAGCGCTGATCCCGCCCAGCAACGTATGATGATGTTCATGCCGATTGTTATCGGCATCATGTTTTATAATTTTGCCAGCGGCCTCGTTCTCTATTTTCTGACCGCCAACATCGTGGGGATTTTGCAGCAAGTTATGATCAACAAATTGATGCCCATCCCCCCCCAGACCCCCCCGGCCCCAGCAACACGCCCGAGGTGAAAGATCGGCCTTCGATGGATATGCCGCCTGCCGCGCAGACCTCAACCCACGGGCTGGAGAACTACCTTGCAGCGATTGACTCTCTTCTGAATCAGATCATGCAACAAGGCGGGTTTGCGCTCTGCTTTGCAATTCACCCCCTGCTTCAGGACCCCTCGGACCTCGAGTCGCCGGAGTATGTGGCAGATTTTACGGGCGCGGACGCCGACCTCCTCTTGGAGCGGAATGGAGCCCTTCTGGACGCCCTCGAGCATGTAGTTCTGAAGGCGGCGCGATTGCGGGAAGAGCACCTCGGCATAATCGCCTTCGACTGCAACGACTGGCGGCGCATGCGCACGGAAGAACTAAAACTCACTGCGCAAGTCGCCGCAGAACGGGTGGTGGAGAGCGGTGCTCCCTTTGCCTTAAGCCCCATGACCCCACGGGAGAGGCGCATCATTCATCTGGCGCTGAGAGACCGGCCGAACCTCCGCACCGTAAGCGAAGGCGTGGGCCCCGAGCGCAGAGTTGTGATTCTGCCGGCCAGACCCCCGTAGGGGCGGCCCTTCTGGCAGGCTTGTGTCAATCCGTCAACGATGGCCTGCGGCTCCGCCACCTGATGTGCGGAAAGGCTTCGCCTTTCCGAAGGATGTGCGTCCAGAAGAACTTGCTCCGCGCAGGCTGGAAGGCTGAGCCTTCCAGCCTGCGCGGAGGAGGAGAAGGTACTGGCATTGCGGAAAGCCGGAGGCTTTCCGCACATCGGGGCGGCAAAGCCGCGCTGAGGACCCCCGTCAACTGCAAGATTGGACAACCCTGGCCTTGACCACGAGGGTTGCCCCCTACCATGCTGCATGAAGACACCATCGTGGCCATTGCCACGCCGCCCGGCCGCGGCGGCCTGGGGGTGGTGCGCCTGTCGGGAAGTCAGGCTATCGAAATCGCCACTAGCCTCATCCGTTTCCCGAACTTGCCGCTGGAAACCCAGCGGGGCACGCTGGGCGAGTTTTGCGATCCGCAGGGCGACAGGGTTCTGGACCAGGTTGTGGTCACTTGTTTCCGACGCCCTCATTCCTACACGGCGGAAGACGTCGTCGAGATTTCCTGCCATGGCGCTCCGGTAATCCTTCGATATCTGGTGGAATGCTGCCTTAGCCGAGGGGCGCGCGCTGCCGAGCCGGGCGAGTTTACCATGCGGGGGTTTCTGAACGGGCGCATCGACCTGACGCAAGCAGAGGCAGTCCGCGACCTTGTCGAGTCGCGCACGCTCTACCAAGCCCGCGTGGCGGCACAACAACTCGAAGGCGCTGTCTCCGCTCGCCTCAAACCGCACAAACAGGTTTTGCTCGAACTCATTGCCAGGTTGGAGGCCGGCATTGACTTTGCCGAAGACGATGTGGCCGTGACGGAGTGGCAGGAAATAGTCGCCCGCACTGACAAGCTCCGCACGGACCTCGATCGCTTGGCGCAAGGCTACGCCTACGGCAGGATTGTTCGCGAAGGACTGACCCTGGCTATTGTGGGTCGCCCGAACGTCGGCAAGTCGAGCCTGTTCAACCGCCTCTTAGATGAAGAGCGAGCTATAGTGACTTCGACGCCGGGGACAACACGGGATCTGGTGGCCGAAACCGCCAACCTCGGAGGCATACCGTTGCGTTTCGTGGATACGGCGGGCATCCGTCACACGAAGAATGAGGTGGAAAGGATCGGCGTGGAGAAGTCCTTTCAGGCCATCGCCGATTCGGACCTGCGCCTCCTGGTGGTTGACGCCTCCGAGGGATGGACCGACGCAGATTCGATTTTGTTAAGCAGAGTGCGCCCACTGGGTGCGCTTCTGATAGCCTGCAACAAATTCGATCTCCCTTGCAGGATTTCGAGCCAACAACTCGAAAGTGCGCTCAGCGTTGAGCCGGAGGTGGCCGTTGTCGCACCGCAAGTCGTTTGGACGTCAGCCTTGACCGGGGAAGGAATACCGCAACTGAGGGAGAAAATCCTGGAGATTGCCGCACCGGCGCGCGACCTGGGCCCGGAGGGTGAGCTCATCACCAACTTGCGCCACCAGCAACTTCTCAGGGATTCGCTTCAGGCGCTCGCCAAGGCCCGTCAGGCTGCCGAGCAAAACGTGCCCCACGAGATGCTTCTAATTGATCTGTATGAGGCCCTTCGCCCGCTCGATCAAATCACCGGCGCGACGTATGTCGATGATGTATTGGATATCATCTTCTCGACGTTTTGCGTGGGGAAGTAGCGCAGGTCGCGTTCTCCGGAGCAGGTCGTTCTCCCCCATCTACCGCCAGGCAGTAAGCAGGAGGCAGCCGGCGGAGAGCAGATGCCCTTCAGTCTGACTCCTGAATCCTGTTTCTTTTCAACAACATTCCCGCTCTCGACGGCTAACTGCCTTTGTTTTCATAGACATTCCCGCTTTGCCCTGGGCTGTGAAAAGCCGACCTTTTGTTTTCATAGACATCCCCGCGTTGCTCCCTCACTTTCTAAATTACTACGGTCGCCGTGGCAAAGGGCAGGCAGTGACATATCGTCGATATGGAAAGAAGAATGGGGGAGTCATCCGCGAGATCTCGGCGCTCATGGCAGAACAGCCTAGCATCACATGGTAGGCTACCATATTATGCGTAGGTTGTCAAGAGTCCTTTTTGAGGCGGGTTGGTAGCTCGCGCCCCAGCCCCGACCTGCCGTGGCGAATTCGCTAGCGAGACTGCCGCCTGAGATATGATATCTTTGCGTTTGCGCTGAAATTGTATTCCGATCTAAATTGAAAGGAAGGACGAGCATGGACCAAAACAAACCTGGAAAACCCGAACCGCACGCCGTCCCGCCCTCCCAGCGCATCGTGTCGGTAGACGCCTTGCGCGGCTTCGACATGTTCTGGATTGCCGGCGGCGGACCGTTGGTGATGGAGTTCTGCAAGCTGTTTCGAAACCCGCTTCCGCCCTGGCTGGACCGGCAATTCGACCACGTCGTGTGGGAAGGCTTCGTGGGCTGGGATCTGATCATGCCCCTGTTCCTGTTCATCGTGGGAGTGGCCATGCCCTTCTCGGTGGGCAAGCGCGTCGAGCGTGGCGACAGCCGCGGCAGTATATATCGCAAGGTGGTCTATCGCGTGGTGGTGCTGTGGATTCTGGGTATGATCGCGCAGGGGCACCTGCTGGCCTTTGACTCCCACAACCTCCAGTTCTATAGCAACACCCTGCAATCCATCGCCGCCGGGTACTTGATTTCCTCGATCGCGCTCGTGGAGTTGCCGATAAGTGGGCAGGCGGCGCTGGGGGGCGCGTTGCTGGTGGTTTACTGGGCGCTCATGCGGTTCGTGCCGGTGCCGGGCTACGGCGCGGGCGTTCTCACCCCGGACGGCAACCTGGCCATGTACATCGACAAGGCGCTGCTCGGCCGCTTCCAGGACGGCACCCCGTACACGTGGATTTTGAGCAGCCTGGTCTTCGGCGCCACGGTGCTGATGGGCGTGCTGGCCGGGCACTTGCTGCGCTCGAAGCTGCCCGGGACGCGCAAGGCGCTGCTGCTGGCGGGCGCGGGCCTCGGGTGCCTTGCGGGCGGCTGGCTTTGGAGTTTCGCCTTCCCGATTATCAAGCACCTCTGGACCAGCTCGATGGTGCTGTGGTCAGGCGGCTGGTGCCTGCTGCTGCTGGCCCTATTCTACTGGCTCATCGACGTGCTGGGCTACCGGCGCTGGGCGTTCCCCTTCATCGTGATCGGCATGAACGCCATCGTCGCTTACATGGCTCGGGACGTCATCGACTTCACGCAGACCAGCCACACGGTGTTCGCCGGCCTCGCCGGACACCTGGGGATGTTCGGCGACTTCCTACTGGCCTTCGGAGCCTTCGGCGTCCTGTGGGTGGGCCTGTATTACATGTACCGCAAGCAGACGTTCGTAAGAATCTAGCAAGCCAAGGCCCTGGTCTTTCATTTCTTGATGCCGTCCTGGAACTTCATGCTGGCGTGGCTGCCATTGCAGAAAGGCTTGTTGTCAGAGGCTCCGCACCGGCACAACGTCACTCGGTTGCGCGTCTCATAGCGCTTGCCATTCGCGGATTCGATCGGAATGCCCCCTCGAACCCAGAGCGGCCCACTGCATCCCAGTGCCGGATCTTCGACCACGCCAATCGAGGCAGGTAGAGGTTGCTCGATTTCTTTATGCGTTTTCTTATCGTGAATGACCAAGCGGCCCGACGGACAATGCATCGCCTCGCGGATCACCAGTTCACGGACCTCGGGCTCATCGGTCCTTTCCATGAGCGACCAAATCTTTCCGCCCGGATCGCAGAACCGGGCGAACGCGCAGAGGTTTTCAGCATCGCTCAGAACCAAGGTGGGCCCATCAAGGGTTTCTGCCTGCCGGGCGTAAGGCACGCGGCTCGCGGTCTCACGGCCATCGAACCCGATCTTGGTATGCGAACCGTCACAGAAGGGTGCGCTCCGGGAATGGCCGCAACGGCAAAGCGCGTAACCTGGCTTCGCGTCAAACGCTTTGCCTTCCTTCCATTCCCAGGACATTCCATCGCTGTTGGGGGTGATGACCTGACGCGCGAGAGGTACGTCTCCCGATACCAGATAAGGACCATCCTTGCTCACCACAATTTTTCTCTCCTGCCCCAATTCCGTCATGTGCGTGGCTCCTTCATTGCGCCTTCTTGATAGATGAGATGGTACCCAGGATTAGTCCCATGCGGGCGGCTTCAGTGGTTCGCGATGGCTCTCGACGGCGGCGGCCACATCCTTGGCGAAATTCTCATCGGGCGTGGCCGTCGAGCCGTGCTCTCGGGCGAGGCGAAGAGATTCAGAGAGCAGCCGGACATGAGGTTCGGCAGGACGCACCACGGCTACGGGCCGTGTGCCGTTCTTGATGACAACTTCCGCGCCCTCGCGCCCTCGCGCCAGCAGCGACGTGAAGTCGCGGGTTGCTTCCGCTTCCGACATGTCGATCAAGTGCTTGGCCATATCCTCATTATACATCGCTAGTTTCAATCGGGTAGATCGTAGGTGGTAGATGGCATGTGGGAGTCCTACGGTGGTAGGGGGTAGATGGCATGTGGGAATTCGCCCCCACCTACGACCTGTCACCTACGACGTTCAGCGAAAACAAGATTGCCACAATCGCCGACCCCAACGAACAGGGTCTGCGCCAGCCCGCGATTCTCTTGAGGCAGGAGAAGGGCATTGATGTCCGACTGGCTCTCGATGTGGTTCGAATGGGTCGGGACCAGGCTCCGCATCAGACGTAAATGAGTTCTTTTGCGCGTTGTGTTAGAGTAGTCGTGACAGGAGATGTCTATGAGGAACCGGACAAGCGAAATGCCAACAGCGGCCGAGGGGGAGAGTTTGCCGCCCTATGAGCCGCGCACTTCGATGGGGAAACGCCTTTGGGAAATTCGGGGTCAGATTATGTCCTCGGGGGAAAGGCCTCTGGGGTGGGATGAAATTGAGGATGAAGTCTCCGAACAACGCAACGACCCCGGGATTGAGAAATGAGCAAGCTGACCTTTGTGGATTCGGGCGTCCTAATCGCCGCAGCCCGCGGCGCCGAAGAGGTTGCCCGGCTTGCCATGACTGTGCTCGATGACCCCGACAGGACCTTTGCCTCCAGCGCCTTTGTGCGGCTCGAAGTGTTGCCGAAAGCCCTTCGCCATCACCGGGAGAGCGAGGCGCGGTTCTACGAAACTTTCTTCCAATCCGTGAGTGCCTGGGCGTCAATCGGCGAACCGCTTGCCAAGGAAGCCTTTTCGCAAGCCAGGAACTCTGATCTTCACGCCATGGATGCCCTTCACATTGCGGCAGCGCTTTCTGTCGGGGCCGAAGAGTTTATCACCAGCGAAAGATCAGAAAAGCCGATCAACAAGGTCACTGCCATTGCCGTTCGTACCATCCACCCGTTAAACCGATGATCGCTTTGCGCCATCCTCGATATGAGCGGACAAGGCCCGGCGTCCCTCGTCGGTCCAGCCTTCCTCGGCGTCCTGCGCTTCCAGAGCGCGGCGGAGCACGTCTTCGTTGCTCGTATAGCCGCCGCTGGAAAGGCGTTTGTTGATGAGCGTCTCAAGGTCAGGTGGGACGTTTAATTGCATGACCGGCTCTCAGTTTTCACTTCCTATGCCCTCAGGATACGGTAAAACCTCGCGGGTTTCAAGTTAAGTAGTGGGTCAGTTTGCTTTTGTCTTGACATTGTCGGGCAAGAGCGATAATCTGAATATCACAAGGAGGAGCCATGCGGTCAAGAGCCACGCGTAGCGAAAAACTCGACCTGCGACTTACGCGCCAAGCCAAACGGACGCTCCAGGCAGCGGCGGCGACTTCCCGTCGCTCCGTCAGCGAATTCGTGCTCGAGAGCGCGCTCGCGCGTGCCGATGAGGCGCTTGCGGATCGTAGGATCTTCAGCCTGAATAACGTACAGTGGAAAGCGTTCTTAGCTGCCCTCGATGCGCCCCCCCGTCCTCTGCCTCGGCTGGAGCGTCTCTTAAAAGAACCGGGATTTTTTGATGCCGGGTCCAATCAGTGAGCGCTGACCGACGAGTGGAAAAATTGTGCCCCGAGCATCGGATCGAAGGCTTCGATTGCGGCCGGGAAGAACTGAACCGATACCTGTTGCGCTACGCTTGGCAGAATCAGCAGGCAGGCGCCGCGCAGACATACGTTGGACTGGTGGGGGAAACGGTCGTCGGATACCATACCCTCGCTGTGGGCCATGGGACCCGCGAAGAAGCGCCCGAGCGTTTAACTAAGGGCTTGGCGTGCCATCCGGTGCCCGTCATGCTGCTGGCGCGTCTGGCAGTAGACCGTCGCTGGCAAGGTCAGGGGATCGGTAAGGCACTTTTGAGAGACGCGATGCAGCGTACGCTACAAGCGGCCGACATTGCCGGCATCCGCGCCTTGGCGGTTCATGCCAAAGACGAGGCCGCCAGGGATTTCTACCAGGAATTCGATTTCATCCCTTCGCCGACCGACCCGATGCACCTGTTCGTCCTCTTGAAAGACGTCCGCCGGATTATTTCGGGGTAAGCCTGCTTCCGCTGCATTATTGCGGGTTCCAAGCGTACACTGATTTAACGGCGTGGCAAGCGACAGTGGGGATGGTTCGCCATCCCTTCCAAGCCCTCGCGCTACCTGCTGTTTCTCGTCACTAGCCACTTGTCACTGCCTTTTGCAGCTCCCACAAGTTCCTTCGGAAAATCGCAGCCCCCAAGAACAGGGTCCGCGCCAGCCAGCGTGTCGCGCGTCAGCGACTAATTCCATCCGTTTTCAGGAACAGGCCATGGATCGGGAAGACCGAGCAAAGCCTTCGCGCTCTTCCCCGCCTTACGAATGACGCGGTTGTTCAACACGACTCTCTGCGGCAGGGGCCAAAGCGTCTCGTCGAGGGGCAATATGGCCCACGGATTATGAATTAGCTCGGGCGTGTCAATCGCGATAGTCCATGGGTTAAGCTGCGCCACTATCATGGCGGCGCTTACTGTACAATTTCGTGCCCCATCCGGCCCCATCCACGCGCCGTTGGGATCTCGCAGATTCCATATTGTCTTTATGGTGCCATCCGGTTGAAGGGTCGCTTTTACGCTCTCTGTGCCCATGAGTCCGTCCATTATGTCAATCTCATGGCAGAACTCACTCATAACGTTTAGGGCGACGATGAGGGGATAGGACAGCTCCTTGTACTTTCTTGCTTTCAGGGAGACCGCGTCCCGAATTGCCATGCTTGCACTTCCAGTTACCGTTTCTGGCAGAATGATCCCGAGCGTTCGGATGCCTTGGCGGCCCCGATTCTCGGTGCCCTTGGGTATGGCCTCGAACGTCACCCGGCATCCGTCAAATGGCAACTCTACGGACGGGTACGCTTTTCCCAAGGAGCATTCCGCGGCGACTGCATCGGGATCGAGCGTACCAAGCCACGCCTGTAGTTTCCTGTTCAAGTCCCGCTTTGGCAGAGATTCCGACGGCGCGCCAATCGACTGGATACCCAGGAAGAAGTTAGGGCTGTCTAGATCGTTCACCTTGTCGTACATGTCTGCGGTTCTGGCCTCGGCTGCCTGTTCCTCATTTGGGGAGTATGTTGCCGTGACTTCCATATAAAACTTGGGTTGCGAATCGCGCATCACGAGGAAATCCGGATGCGTACGGACGCCGTCGACCGGTGGGTGGGCAACCGCCTGATAGCCCATACGGTGAAGCATTTCATGCACGTAAAGTTCAAAAAACGCCGATCGATGTTCCGAATTGATCCTCGACCTAAACCGTCCTCGAAGGTCGCCCTTAGCTTCTGCAGGGAAGCGCTCAAACCAGTTCTCAAGTAGGGCACGAATTGCGCAAATGGGCGGCCGGGCGGAGATGTTGTGGTATTTGAATTGAGACTCGTTGTACCACATCGGTCTGAACTCGACTCGGGGGATGGAATCAAATAACTGCACTTGGCGCCTCCACGCGGGTAGCCACAGTCAGCGCATTCCGGACCGTGGGCTTTTCTCCTTTCGTGCCAACAATGGAAGAACCCACGGTGAGCAAACCACTGACCGTAGCTATTCCGCTCGGCTATTTGGCATCGGTCTTTTCTCGCTCCGCTGCGAGTAGTCGCGCCTCTGCCAAATCGATGCGTGCTTTATGGCCGTGCTTCTGCAAAAGGTAGAGGAGTTCGTTGCCGCTGAGCAGCGTAATCGGTTTATCCTTCGCGAATTCGTATGCGTCGGGACCATAGTTGGCGGTGGTTACAAGAATGCCTTTGTTCGCACCTTCGTTGAGAATTGTTCCATACAGGTCGCGGACCGCTGACACACCTACGGTGTTTGTGTACCGTTTGGCCTGAATGATGATTTTCCCGCCTCTTATTGGGTCAGGGTCGAAAACTACGGCGTCCACGCCACCGTCCCTGCTAGCTTGCGTGATTTTAACCTCGCCGCCCTCGCTGCTAAATTCTTTCTGGAAGACCTGACGAATGAGGTGCTCGAAGTCCTCCCAGTCCATGGCCGCTAGATTTGCCGAATCGTCGAGATGTTCCATTACATTTTGCGGCTGGATGAAGCGCTTATCTTCCTTGTTGAGCTGTAGGATCGGCCTGACCGGCGATAGCGCTGTTAGCTTTGCAGCGGAGATTCCTTTGAGCTTTTTGAAGCAAGCCTTCGGGTCAACTTGACCCAGGTTGATTTCGAGGAATTCCGACCTACTTGCCTGAATCGTCAACACGCAGGCGTTCACTTCTTTGCCTGTCGCCTTGTCAATCGAATTCACCCACCCATTGAACACTGCGGCATCGAGTGCCTGCGCTTCATCCGATTGGAAAAGCTCGTACATCGTTCTAAGTGCGATTTGGTACAGAACGACGTCGTAGGTCTTGTTTAGCCAAGAGTCCCCGACGGCGGCGGGCTGGATCTCGTCCCTGGTTGCAACGTACCGATATGCCTTGAACTTGGGCAGTGCTTCGATATAAGGGAGTGAATAGTCTAGCACCAGCATGCGGGTCTCAGCGATGTAGTCCAATTCGAATCCAGAGGGAAATGTCTCGGGGTACTCAGATGCGTTGAGCACCATTTCGCAGTATTCCACGACGGCAGATGGTTCACAGCGCAAATATGTAGCTCGCTTATTATCTATGGTGGCATTCCGCTCTTCTTGATCCCTGAGCCAGCTTGCCTTCTTTGCTTCCCAATCCGCGACCCGGCGCTGGTACCCCTCCATCTGCCGCTTGTTCCAGCCCTCCACCTCTCCCCTCTTCACACGCCAAGCCGAGTGGGCAGCCTGGAAACGTTGCTCCGCCTCGGCCATGCGCTTTTCTCGTATGGGGGTGAGCAAGCCTGTGAGCCAATTCAGCTTGGGTGGATACGCCATGCGGAGGGGTTCCGAAGGGATACTTTGAGGCTGAGGGATAGGTGGTTTGGGCGCAGGATAATGGGAGTGGTCTTTTAGTTTTGACCAGTCAACACTGTGAGTGTTTCTTACCCCGTCTTGGAGTAGATTCTCGACAGCAGTTATCGCTTTCGTTGCCTCTTCTGTTTGCTCTTCTGCTAACTGCTTCCGCAATTCCTTGTTGAGTGTGGCTCTTTCGCGCGCTCGTTCGCGGGCTCGTGTCGCCTGAGTCCGCTGCCATTGCTCGTCCCAGGTCTTCTGTTGCAGGGCAGCTTTTAGCTCAGCTTCTCCCCTTGTCACTCCTCTAACGACGCGGAACTTGTTGAGGCCCGGATGGCTGACCCGCACTTCCCACACGTTCCACCTCCCTATTTATGATGGTTAAATTTACTCCTGTGGTGACACTGTATCAAGTGTCAAATACCTTGGTGGGTAGTGCGGACCCGTTTTGCAGGTCCGCGGCTTTTGGTTGTCGATAGGGGACGAACCCCCCTTGGGTCGGTCTATGTTTATCATCCAGGATTCATAATTCACCTTTCATCATTCACTCTTCACAAATCTCTCCGTCCATGCGAGTATTACCTTCCAACCCTCATTACCGAGGTTCAAACCGTGGCCAACCCAGAACACTTGAAGATTCTAAAGCAAGGGGTCGATGCTTGGAACAAATGGAGGGAGGAAAACCCGGGGATAGTCCCGGACCTTGGGGGGGCGGACCTCATGGAGGCGCACCTCCGCTGGGCGGACTTCACTTCGGCGAACCTGGGTGGCACGGACTTCAGCGCTGCAGACCTCCGCTGGGCGGACGTCACCGTGGCGGACCTTCGCGGGGCGGGCTTTCACGGGGCGGACCTCAGCGAGGCGGATTTCCGTGAGGCGGATCTCCGCGGGGCGAACCTCGTCGGTGCTCACCTCCGCTGGACACACCTCCGCAGGGCCGACCTCCGCGGGGCGGACCTCAGCCGCGCCGACCTCACTGGCGCCGGCACCTATAAATCGGATTTCACAGACGCTTGCGTCAATGGGACCGTGTTCGGGGACAACGACCTCAGCACAGTGAAAGGGCTTGGGACATTGCAGCATAAAGGCCCCTCGACGATCGGCATCGACACGATTTACAAATCCAAGGGCAACATTCCCGAAGTCTTCCTGCGCGGCGCGGGCGTTCCCGAGGACTTCGTCACCTACATGAGGTCCCTCGTCGGAAAGGCCATCGAGTTCTACTCCTGTTTCATCAGCTATTCGAGCAAAGACGACGGCTTCGCCCAGCGGCTGCACGCCGACCTTCAGCAGAAAAACGTGCGCTGCTGGTTTGCGCCCGCAGACTTGAAGATCGGCGACAAGTTCCGGATGCGCATCGATGAGTCCATTCGCATCTATGACAAGGTCATGGTGATCTTATCGGAGAACTCGATCCGCAGCTCCTGGGTAGAAGAAGAGGTTGAAGCGGCGCTGGAGAAAGAACGTAAGCAGAACAAGCTGGTCCTCTTCCCTATCCGCCTGGATAACGCCGTGATGGAAACCGATCAAGCCTGGGCCGCCAGCCTCCGGCGCACGCGCCACATCGGTGACTTCCGGGCCTGGAAAGATCACGACCCATACCAGAAGTCGTTCGAACGCTTATTGCGCGACCTCAAAGCGGAAAGCACGTAGCGTGGACTTTACGTTCACGTCCGCGCTGCACTTGCTCGCGCGTTCATGAAAATGTGGCAGGGCGAGATCCTTCGCGGAGTTTACCCTGAGCGGCAGGGCGAGATCCTTCGCTGCGCTCAGGATGACAGCGAAGGACTCAGGATGACAGCGAGTAGCCACGGTGTCGCCACGGCGCCGAGTTCATTGCCCAAATCAGGCGCGTCGCCAAGCAACTTGGTTTTAGAGCCTAGCGGAGCCTGATTCCCCCGTTATACTAAAAGATGGGGTAGTTGCATTTGGTGACACTATATGCAAGTATAGCTGCATATGGTACAGAGACACTTTTGGTTACAACTCGTTGAACGGGCTTGGCGGGAGCGGCCGGTGGCCTGGTTGGCCGGGGTGCGGCGCGTGGGGAAAACCTG
>Ga0208456_1000618_pt1 | contig 20089 bp, 11 predicted proteins | sample June2015DPH_4_10_2_FD_184691 | JGI IMG/M metagenome (GOLD analysis project Ga0208456, IMG submission 184691) | Peatland microbial communities from SPRUCE experiment site at the Marcell Experimental Forest, Minnesota, USA - June2015DPH_4_100... | ecosystem: Environmental > Terrestrial > Soil >... | reverse complement strand
TACCCATCGTTCCTCCTAGTCCATATTGAGCACGGTGAGGCTGTCGCTCTTGACCTCCCATGCGAGGTTGTCCCTCGGGGCCACGAGGCCCATCGGGTGGTTGACGTCCCAGTTGGCGGCCTCGCCCGTGGGGGCCCCCGTGTTGTCAACGACCTGTATCCACTTGGCCGGGTCGTTGAGCTGGCTGGTGCCCTGGCACAGCCACTCCACGGTGCCGTCGCTGGTCACGTCCCCCTTATGGGTGCCGAAGGCCACGGACGCCCCCGAGGCACCGCCCTGCGTGGCGAGCTGTAGGTTGCCGTTCGGGTCGATGATGTACTGCCCAGTATAGAAGTCGGCGTTGGCAGCCCAGCCTGCCAGGCCCACGGCATAGGTCCCCAGGTTGGGATAGGGCAGGGGGTAGTATGCCTGCCATACGGACGGGGACGGCAGGGGCTTCCAGTACACGGGGCTGGAGGGCGGCGGGTTACCCCTGGTCTTCTTGAGCGCCCGGTACATCTGGTACCCGCCCGTGGGCGGGCTGGGGGAGGAGGACTGGACAAGCGCCCCACGGCTGTAGGCCACAGAGGGGTCCCAGACGGCAGGGGCGGACTGTAGCACGAGCCATTCTGCCTCGGGGAGGGTAGGCCTCATCATCCTGCCGTATGCCGCCAGGGTGGTCTTGGGGTGCTTGACGTCGTATATCGGGGCTATCCACAACATCGGGTCGAGGGGCGAAAGCTCGACCTGCTGGATGATTATCCTCAGGGTGTCGGTTATCCTGAGGCTGATGTCCTCCTGCTCGCTGAAGACCGTCGTGAACTCCAGGCCGACATGGGCGGGTTTCGCCAAGTCGATGGCCTGGTAGAGGCTCTGCACTATCTCCTGGAGCTGGGCTAGGTTCTGCACGTCCACCAGGGGGTTGCTGCCCCCGACGTTGACGCTGACCCTGATGGCGTTCCGGTCCGACTGGTCGTATACCCCCTGCCCTATCTCCTTGTAAAGCTCCTCGACCACGATGCTCTTCCCCGTGTAGGCATAGATTACGTCGGCGATAGACTGGGGTATGGCCCCCTCGTTGTACGCCCTCAGGAGGTCCACCAGCATGTCCCTGTAGCCCACCGGGTTGTTGAGGCTGTTGTACGGCCCGGTGAAGTCCCCCTTGTCGAACTGGGCAGGGTAGGGGTAGAGGCGGCTGATATAGAGCGGGAGGGCGAACCTGCGCTTTATGTCCGGGGGCGTGAGGTACTGAGGCTCCTTGGAGGCTATGCCGTACTGGTAGTCGTAGTCCAGGCGGGCAAGCTCCTGGGCTATGGCCCTGAGCAGGGTACCCCAGAGGGGCTGGTCGTTGCGGGGGGAGTAGTAGTTGGCCACTGCCTGGAGGAGGTAGAACAGGCGGGTGTCCTCCAGCAGGAGGAGGGACTCCCTGGACTGCTGGTAGAGGAGGTCCGGGCTGTTGTTAGAGGCCATCCTAGCCCCCCGAGGCAGTATAGTTGACGGTCACCCTGCCCGCAGTGAAGTACTCGGTGCTGCTCAGCGTGATATCCTTCGCCGAGCTTTCCCCCCATACCTGGTAGGTTACGAAGTAGCTGCGCAGGGAGGGGGTGGCCACGTCCAGGGGGGCGGTGATGATGACCCTCTGGGCATAGGAGGGGCCTAGGGGCACGGAGTAGTCGTGGACGCCATCGTACTTTGGGACGAGTATCTGGTCGTCGGTGCCGACGATGTAGAAGGAGCCGTCGCCCGAGGACTTCTGGGGGGTGATGGCCGAGGACAGGAAGCTCTGGATGGAGGCGGTACGGGAGTAGGCCTGCCCCTGGTACAGGAAGCCTACGAAGGCGTCCACGGGGCCGCCGGACGGGACGGTGGAGTCGGGCAGGACGGGCAGGGCAGTGATGAAGCTGTTGGCGGGTATATAGCTGACTACCTTGCCCTTGACGCTGACCTGGTTGAGGGGGGCAAAGGCCGGGTCGGAGCCTAGGGCCGTCCAGGCCGTGCCCGTGGGGATTATGAACCCGATGTCGTAGCTGCCGTCGCTCTTGGCGCACTTGATGAGCGGTATGCCTACCGACTGGACCCCCGTGACCCCCTGGACCTGGGTGACTACCTCGGACTGGTGGAGGGTGCCGGAGGCATTGTCGAGCGCCCTGTCGATGGCAGTCCTTATGCTCGGGTCGAGGGCGTCCGGGGACTGCCCCTGCTCCAGGGTGACAGTCAGGGTGACGTCCACGGGGTTGGCGACCATCGCCTTGACGAGCACGTCGGCCGCCGCATGCTTGGTCTTGGACACCTTGCTGGCCAGCACGGGGACGAAGGAGGGGAACTCGGTGGCGACGTCGAAGGCCTCGGTGTAGAAGTAGGACACGAGGACCTGGGTGCCGTCCGCCAGGATGGGGAGCCGGGTGATGGAGGCCGACCCGGACGCCGGGTCAACGGAGAGGGTAAAGTCCACGTCCTCCCGCAGCACCTCCCCTCCCTGGGCGATGGTGACCTTGATGTAGCGGCTGTCGTGCATGGTGCCTGCCCCCACCAGCCCGGTAGAGGTGGAGAGGTCAAGCCCCGTGATATTGCCCTGGGCGTCGTAGGTATAGTTGCCGCCCCAGCCGTCCAGGGTGAGGTCGGTCCTGCCGTAGCTCTCCGGGAGCCATGTATTGTGGACGAACCCCTGGTTGTCGAGGGGGCTGGCCACGCTCCCGACCAGGGTCTGGGACTCCCCGGAGGCGAGGCTGAGGCGCTCGTAGACGGTGAACTGGTTGTAGGCGACCACCACCTGCTGCCCGTCCTGTATGGCGCTGCCCGTGGCGGTGCCGGTATCGGAGGCCACGGGGTAGGTGCCGGGGTAGGGGTAGTAGGCCGTGAAGGCGCTGCCGGTGGAGGCGGACACGGCGACGGTCTGCCCGTTCAGGAACGTGGCGTTGGTAAGCCCGTCGAGGGTGACAGGCGCTCCAGGGCCAAGGTTGTTGCTGCACCCTACGGTCAGGATATTGTTGGCTATGGCTATGGTAAGGATTCTCCTGGGTACCGCCTGGGCCGCCAGGGCGTAGGAGTGGTAGGGGCCGGCTACGACGATACTGTAGTCGCCCGTGGGCCCGAAGGCATAGAGGGTGGAGAGGTCCAGGGAGCGCACGGAGAGCACGTTGCCGATGCACAGCACGTCGCTGCCGTTGTTGTAGGAGGACCCGACCGGGACATCCATGCCCGTGTCTATCGGTACGGGCTGGGAGAGGCTGGCGGTGATGGTCTTGGTGACCGGGGAGCTGTAGGATGAGGACACCTGGACCTCGTCCCCTGCCTGGTTGGACCCGCCGTAGAGCAGGAAGTCGGAGGTACGCACGACCTTGAGCAGGGCAGTGGGGACGGTGCCGGTCTGCGGCCCTATGGCGGAGTTGGCCGCCACTATCGGCTGCTGCGAGGGGGTGCATGCGAGGGGGGAGGCCGTCCTGGCGCACAGCGTGAACGTGGCATTGGCCTGGGACGCCCCCAGCACGGCGGCAAGGTTGGTCATCGTGACAGGGGGGGAGACGCTGCTCATCATGGGCAGCCTTGCCAGCGTGGCCCCGCTGCCGACATAGTGGTAGGGGGTGCCGTTCGGGTCCAGGATTACGTACCCGTTGGCGCTGTCGAACTGTGCCTCCAGGACGTCGAGGAAGAAGGAGCTGGTAATCCCTGCAACGAGTATCTCCACGCCCTGGTACAGGGGCCACTCGGTCTGCTGCCCGATATACAGGCGGAGGAGCGTGGCGGAGGCGTTGGCGACGGTGAGCGGCAGGTAGGTGGTATGCTGCCCAGGGGTCCCGGCGTTCCCGTACTCGAAGGCGACGGTCTGGTCGTTCTGGGAGGAGGATACCCCCTGGCAGTAGATGTCCACGCAGCCGAAGACGTGCTTCTGGCGGATGGGGTCCCAGTCACGCAGCATCTCGATGTCGCCGGCCGCCACCACCTCCGTGGCCACGATGCCGGGCGTGGACATGGCGGCGGTGAAGTACCCGTCCCTGGTGCCGGAGTCAACCCCCGTGACCTCCCTGGCGGCTATGCGGGAGGCGAACTTGGAGTTTATCTCCTCGTCCTGACCGAAGATAGCAGGCACGAGGTTGGTGACCCCCCAGCCGGAGGGTGCGCTGGAGCTTATGGTGTTTACCGTCCCTGCCCCCACGTTGGTGCTTGCCCCCGACGTCCGGCAGGATGCCGGGATGCTGACCGCCCACCATCCGGCGACCGGGTCGTAGAAGGAGGGGGCAGAGTTCGGGGTAATGGAGGCCGAGCCTGTCGTGACAAAGGTCAGGGAGGGGGTCACGGAGTCGGAGGTGGTAGTGCAGAGGATGCCTACCGGGAAGGTGCTCGTCTGGGTAGGCTTGACATAGGTATAGAAGGTCAGGGTGACAACGGAGGCGGTTGCCCCCCCACGGGTCAGCCCTGCTGCCTCGCCCAGGACGTCGAACTGGCGGTCGATGAGGGACTGGGTGTCGGCGGCGTTGAGGCCGAAGGCACGGGCTATCGACTGCTTGATAGGCGAGCTGTTGAAGTCGTCGCTTATGCCGTCCCCGTTGGCATCGTCCACCTGGCTTATCGCCGAGACGGACCTTGAGCAGCGGTCGAACCACTCCCTCACGCTCATGTTGGACAGCTCTATGGACACGGGGTCTATGAGGAGGTCCCTGGCCTCGGAGCGGGGGGACAGGTCGAGGTCCGGGTATAGCTGGGTGACATAGCTTATCATCCTCCCGGCGATGTCCTCCTTGCGCTGGAGGGCGAGGAAGTCCGTGGGGCTGACCAGGGAGAGGTTTACGAACCCGCAGGCCAGGGGGCCGTTCTGCTGGGACTCGAAGACGGCGCTCGTGCTCGGGTCCTGCACCACCGTCGAGAGCATGGCGTAGAACTGCGTGGCGTTGTTCACCGCAGAGGGCGGTATGTCCACGTAGTTGAAGGTGAACTCCTGCGTCTGGTTGGTGGTGGTGACGACCTGCACACCTGTCTGGGGGTCGTAGTTGGTCACCGAGTCGCTGCTCAGGACCGCCGTGCTGGTACGGCTGACCTGGCTGGTGGGGACGATGTCCCCATACTGCACGTAGGGGGGGTTGACGCCGGCCGGGTCGGTAGAGAGCACGACCCTGGTGCCGATGGTGCCGGGGAAGGAGGGCATCAGCCACTCTATCCGGCAGGCGACCTGGGACTTGTAGGAGTTGACCCCCGAGGGGGGGCCGATGACTGCGCTGGTGCCGCTGACGAAGGGTATGACGGTGAACTGGACGGTCGGGGACACCTCGTAGAACCCGATGTTGCCCCACACGACCCCGTTGTCCTGGGTCACCACGCCCGCTATGCCGGACTCTACCGTGCCTGCGGCCTGGGTATAGGCATATGGGGTGGGGAGGATGGCCGTGAACTGGGTCGCCGAGGCAGTCAGGACCGTGACCACGGTGCCGTTCAGCCAGGGGGCGAGCTGGAGGCGGAGGAAGGCTACCCTGCTCCCTGGGACGAGGGTATTGGCGGCCGTGACGGTAAGGGTGGTCTGGTCGCTGGCCACGTTTACCGCCGTGACCTGGAACACCTTGTCGTAGGCGACCCCCGAGGGGGTGAAGACGGCAGGCTCGGAGGTCCCTGTCGGTCCGGAGACGGCCAGGGCCTCCTGCACGTAGCCGTTGTCGTCAACGAACCGGTAGCCGACCGGGGGGGTGACGTTCACGACCGGGCTGGCGCTGGAGCCTGGCCAGGACATCTGGGTCGGGTCGTAGTTGCGTGCCACGAACCTCAGGAGGGCGCTTCCCCCCGGCAGGTCGATGCCTACCGTCCCCGAGAAGACCACGCTGCCAGAGGAGGGGGGGGAGGGGGAGCCGTTGATGGCGGTGCTGCTGTAGGCCGTGACCTCCAGGCGGGAGTAGGACTGGTCGGCCCGGACGACGTAGGGCAGGACGGTCGAGTCCACCGACATGGAGGTGACCTGGACGGGGGGGCTTCCCACCATTATGACCGGCGCTGTGAACGAGAGCGGGCTTCCTATGCTTGGAGGCTGCATGTCCTTAGTTCCCTACTAGCTCCCTGGTAGAGGATATTGAGAAGTTCACCGGCAGAGGCGTCGCCTGCCCGCCGTAGCTGGTCACCGAGCAGGACACGCTGAGGGCCGTCGGGTCGGGCATGGACGTGGATATCCCCGTGATGTCCTTGAGCATCTCCAGCGGGCTTAGGGTCTGGACCGTCCTCTGGGCGGCCTGTACGTTCTTGAGGCTCTGGAGGGAGGACATAATCTGCGAGGCCACGTCCTCCTCCGTCACTGCCGTCCCGAACTTGCTGCCGATATAGTCCCTGACAGGGCAGGTGAACTGGGGGTAGAAGGAGCACCTGGAGGTCAGGATGTACTTCAGGCAGCGCTGGACGAGCTTGCCCGTGTCCGTGACCCTTACGAGGCTGCCCGCCGAGGACTCCCTGTAGTCGTTGAGGCTCCCCAGGGCGCTGCACCTCAGGCAGTACGGCTGGAGGGTCACGTACCCGACCTCGATGAGCGGCACGAACCACCTTACCGCCCTCCTGAACTCAATCTTGTAGAACCGGTCGGGGGTGCTGATACGGTTCTCGTCCGCCAGGATGGTATACCCGTAGGTCGGGTCGTCCGCCTGCACCAGCTCCCCGCCTACCCTGACCGTGACCGTGGACTGCCCGTTTATGGGGGCACGCATGTTAAGGGAGGTGTTGGCCGCCAGGTGCAGGGTCTTAAAATCAACCTTGTCAACGATATACCTCTCCCCTGCTATCTCGTGGGGGCATGCTGCCGGGCGTGTGTTGAAGTCATAGCTCACGGGTCAATCTTCTCCCTGTCCACTATCCCGATAGGGAAGCCCGAGGGGCTGTGGTTGGCCTGCTCAAGCTCCCACTGGGTAGGCGGGTCGGCAGGATGCACACGGGCGTACGGCTGGCCCTTGTACAGGTTGTTGACGTCGTCCACCAGAACGGTCTGGTATTCCGGCTTTGAGAAGTAGCCGTCAACCTTGGCCAGGATGTCGGCCAGCGCTACCGGGTTGCCGGGCACCCCGGAGGACCCCTGGGCGAAGTCGCTTGCGTACTGCGCCCAGTCCTCGTGCTTCTCGATAAGGCACCTGACCTGGTTCATGAAGTACACGGCCTCCTCGTGCCTCTGGAGCATCTCCTTCATCTGCCCCTTGGCCTTCCCTACCATGACCATGGGGAGCTGGTCGTCCCCGGAGGGGTAGTTGAAGTGCCCGTACTCGCCTGGCTTCCACGCCTCCTTCTGGAAGGTCGGGGCAAGCTTCTCCCCGTAGGTGCCCTGCTCCTGGGGGTACACGGAGGAGTAGTACCTCTCCAGGACCCCTGCCGTCTTACGGAGCTGCTCTGCCTTTATCCTGTGCAGGGTGGAGATGTCCTTGACGTCGCCGATGCGCAGGTTCGCCCACTGCTTGAACGCCTTCCACTGGCTGAGGGAGAAGTTCCCCAGCCAGTGGAAGGGCGGTCCGGTATAGGCGTACTTCCATGCGTACCCTGCCATGTCCTAGCCTACCTTGATGGGCCTAAACCCCCCTTCCTACCCCCTACATCCCCACCTGCACCGTGTAGAGCTGGGTGGCCCTCTGTGTGGGGGAGCTGGAGTCGGAGATGCTTATGGTGACGCTATAGGTCCCCGGCGTGACCAGCGTGCCGCTGAGGTACAGGGTGAGGGAGTTGGAGTACTGGGCCGTCACGCCAGCGGGCAGGTTGCTGGCAGTCCAGGAGTAGGGTGCCGTGCCCCCCGTGGCATAGACATACACATAGTAGCCCTGCCCCAGGTAGCCATCGGGCAGGGTGCCGGTGGTTATGGACAGGGTGCTGCCCCCACCCCCCCCGCTGCGGTTGGCGGTTATGGTGGCCACCACCGCATTGAGGTACGTCACGTTGTTCGTCACGATGGCGGTGCCGCTCAGGTATGTAATCCTGCCTGTCACGTTCATGGTGAGCGGGCAGGTGAGGGTGCCGCTGCCGGAGGCGAAGTACACCGTGACCGTCCACCCCGTGAGCCATCCTGCCGTGGCCCCGCTGCCGTAGTTCGGCACGGTGGAGACGACCGTGGCGTTGGTCATCGAGGCGCTGGCGCTGATGGTGTTGCCCGTCCCGCCCGAGGTGCCTATCTGGTAGGGGGAGAGCGGGCGGGCAAGGGAGACCGTGATGCTGTTGTAGTTCGGGGTGGTGTAGTTGACCGTCAGCGTGACGCCGGTCAGGATGATAGCTGCCCCGGTGCCCGGTGCCTGGCTGCACTGGAAGAAGAAGTCGCACCCGAGGTTGCCGCTGTTGGCCTGGGCGGGCGTAAGGGAGAGGCCGGTGAAGGTGGCCACGAAGGGCCCGGTGTCAGACGGGCCGAAGTACTGCGACGGGGGCGTCGGCGATACCCCCAGGAGGGTAACCCCGTTCAGGTAGATGGCACTGCGCTTGCTTCCCCAGTCAGACCTGGTATAGTTGATGGTAGCCGTGATGCTGGTGATGGTGGCATTGCTGGGCACGTTGATGCCCGACCACCCCGTCAGGCTGAGGGTGTAGCCTATGTTGTTGGTCATGCCCGAGGACCCGTAGAGGTTGATGGAGTCGCTGCCGCCGTTCTTGAGGTTGCCGAGGCTAATCCACCCGCTGTTGCCATAGTCGGTGGTGATGGCCTCCGTCTCATTGGCGGGGGCGGAGGAATAGGTGCTGCCTGCGGTCGTGTTGGTGGTGGGGATGGTGACGGTCGTCGGGTTGACGGACCCCACGGTGGTCTGGAGGAGGTAGACGGCCGGCAGGACGAGGCTCTTGCCCGAGCCGTAGGTGTCGAAGGACTTGTTCGTGCCGTTGTACCAGGCTATGTCGTCGTCGGTGACGGTCAGGTTGGTCAGGGCCACCCCGCTGGCGAACGCCCCCCCGCCATAGGAGACGTTGTAGTTGGTGCCGTCGAAGCCGAAGCTGACCAGGCCGGAGTAGGCGCTGTTGTCCCCGGTGAAGGAGAAGTCCGCCGTGAGGGCGGCGGCCTTGTCCACGGCCGCCCCGTTGTAGGTCTGGAAGTTGAACACGGGGTTGCTCGGGTCGTTGTAGACGGGCAGGCTGCCCGAGGTACCTTCCGCCAGCGGGACCCCGTAGGAGGGTATGCTGCCACTGCTGGGGGCGGTACGGAGCGCCCCGTTCGTATAGACGGTCCAGGAGGGCGTGATAGAGGCCTGCACCGGCGAGGAGGGGTTGCCGTTGTCGGTTACGGTCCAAAGCTGGCTGTTGCTCCCCTGGCTGCCCGAGGCATAGGGGCCGCTGAGGCGGATGAGCGCCGTGCCGCTGGAGACGGACTCCACCGTGGCCGAGAAGCCGGAGGGTGCCCCGACCGTTATCTGGCTGGCGGAGGTGGCGATAAGCCCCTGGGCGACCAGGTAGAACGACCTGTTGCTCCGGGGGCTGATGGAGTCCACGCTGCCGGACGCCACGTAGCCCAGGCTGCCCGTGCTCAACCCGTCCGTGTAGTCTATGCCCGTCTGGAGGGTAAGGGCGGAGGTGACCGGCAGGGTGAACTGCTTCTGGGCGGTAGAGGTGACGCTGTCCGTCACCTGGACGGTGATGGTGTAGCTGCCCACGGCGGAGGTAGTCCCGCTTATGATGCCGTTCGACCCCAGGGAAAGCCCGGAGGGTAGGGAGCCTGCGACAAGCCCCCACGTATAGGGGGGGACGCCCCCGGTGGCCGCAAGGGTGGTGCTGTAGGCTACCCCGGCCACGGCACCGGGCAGGGGGGAGGTGGTGGTGATGGCCAGGTTGCTGGCGGATACCGTGACCGTGAGGCTCTGGCTGGCAGTGTCGGGCACGGCGAGGCTGTCGGCCACGTTGGCGGTAAAGGTCCAGGTGCCGGACGAGGTGCTTGTGCCCTGGAGGACGCCTGCGCTGCTCAGGCTGAACGGGAAGCCTACTGGGACATCGGAGGCACTCCATGCGTACACGGGCGCTCCCCCGGTCGGCGACCCGCCGCCCGTGGCGGCGAGCTGCTGGCTGTAGGCCACGTTCACCTGGCCGTTCGGCAGGGAGGTGGTGGTTATCGCCAGGCTGGACAGGGTATAGAGAACGATAGTGTCGGAGGTGACGTGCCCTGCGCTGTCGGTGGCCTGTACCTTCACCTGGTAGTTGGACGCCTGGAGGATAGGTGCCCCGGTGTACAGCCCGATGATGGAGGCGCTCTTGCCACTGTTGCTGACGCTGGCCTGGAGCTGTAGGCCGGAGGGGAGCGGGTTGGGGCTGTCGTCGGTGACCGTCCAGGAAACGGGGGTGGTATAGGTGCCCCCGACGACCAGGGTGCCGTTGTAGTTCACGCCACGGTATATCGGTCCTACGCCGCTGGCGTCGATGGTCATGCCGGAGAGCGGCCCTACCGACAGGGGGAGGAGCTTGGTAGTGCTGGCGGCCGTCGAGTCCGTGACCGTCCAGTTCACGCTATGGGTGCCGTAGCTGTTGTCGTCCGTATACCCGGCCAGGACGCCCGCCGAGCTGAGGGCGAAGGTATGGCCGACTGCCGGGGTGGGGAGGGGCCCGGCAGTGCTCCAGGTATAGGGGGGCACGCCGCCCGCCGCCTGGAGGGTGAAGGAGTAGTCCACGTTCAGGCCTACCCTGGGGATGACGGTGGTCGTTATCACCAGGGAGCTGTTGACGCTGAGGAGCAGCGTGCGGGTGGCTATGGTGCCGTTGGCGTCCGTCAGGGCAAAGCTGACGTTGGCGCTCTTGCCCTCCTGGGTGCCGTCCGTCACCGTGCCGCCGAAGACGTTGCCCGTGAAACTCAGGAAGGGGGCCACCCCCGGGAAGCTGGTGGCTATGTCGCTGGACCACGTGTAGGGGGGCACGCCCCCGTACCCCTCGAAGACGACGGAGTAGGCCTGCCCGATTACGACGCTGGGGAGGATGTTGGTCAGGATGATGGGGGGCACGGCATAGGCGATGGCCAGCCTGCTGTAAATGAAGGAGGACTTGCTGTCTGAGGTGGTGGCCTGGAACCACAGGTCGAATACCCCGGCCTCGGTCGGGGTGCCGGACACGGTGACGGTGCTGCCGGAAGCGCTGAGGGAGAGGCCCGCAGGAAGGTGCCCACGGTAGACGGAGGCAGAGGAGAGGTTGGACGTCTGGGAGGTGATGGTGCCGCTATAGGGGGCGTTGAGGGTCCCAGAGGGCAGGCTGGCGGTCATAGGGAAGGCGTTGGCCTGCGTGTCCCAGTTTATGGCGGCAGTGCCATGCACGGTCCCCAGGGAGTCTACGTACTCGATGACGCTCGTGTTGCTCATTCTCCTCTCCTACCATGCAACCGCTACGATTATCGTAATCTTGCCCACGGCGGAGACGACGCCGCCTGCGGCGTCGGTGACCGTTATGCTCACATTGGTGCTGAAGCTGCCGGTGACCGAGCCTCCGGTGAACAGGATGCCTGCGGAGGCACTGTTGTTGTTCACTACCTCGAAGTACTGCGTGGCAGGGATGGCCAGGTTGTAGCTGTAGGGCGCAGTCCCTCCGGTGACAGTGACGGGGATGGGCACGGCCCCTATGGGCAGTCCGTCTATGGCGTTGCTGTACGCCTCGTTCCTGCCCGTCGCCGTGAGTGCGGAGGTGGTGATAATCACGTTGACCGTGTAGGTCCCCGTGACGAACTGCGTGGCGGCGGCCGAGTCCGTGACCTGGATGCTGCCGCTCCACGACAGGGTAGTGCCCGGCCCGACAGCGGGGTTCTGCACCTTGAGGGCAGCGTTGGCGGTCCCGTTGTTGGTTATGGTGAAGGTGTTCGGGGTAGTATGGCCAATGTCCGTGGTCAGGGTGTAGGTATACGGGGGCACGCCTCCGGTGACCGTGACCGGCGGGTTTAGGGTGGCCCCGGTAGTGTTCACCGTCGATGCCGGAAGGCTGGTGTTGGAGCTAAGCCCGGTGGCACTGAGGGACGGGGAGCTGACCACGATGACCACGATGTCGAACACCGTGCCGCCCTGCACGAGGCTTATGACGTCCGTGCCTGCGACGGTAGCGAGGTAGTTGTACTCCATGACGAAGCTGTTGGTCGTCACGTCCACGACCGCCGTCGTATTGGGGACGAACGGGGAGCCTACCGTTGCCCCTGCCAGGGTGTTCTTGATGACGGGCAGGTTGGGGTCGGTCTGCGAGTACCCGGTGTACAGGACGGATATCAGGATATTGCCGTTGGTCACGTAGTACTGCACCCCCACCGTGGCGGTAGCCCCCATGTGCGGGGGGGTAGAGATGCTGGCGGACTGGGAGGGCGGCGTCGGCCCCGGCCCGGTGCCGAAGATGCCCAGCAGGCTGCCGTACACCAGCCCCGTGACCTGGTCGAGGGAGAGGCCCGGAGGGAGGGAGGAGCCTGCCTGGACCCTGGAGGTAAGGGATACCGGGGGGCTGCCTGCCGGGAAGGTGCTGACCTCGGGGGAGTTGAAGTAGGGCCTCGGGGGGTACATGCCGACGAAATCCCCTACGATATACGGGCGTGGGTAGATTAGCTCCCCTCCCATGTCGGAGACGCTGTTGTGGGTAAGCAGCTCGAACTCCCGTATGATGGTGGCCACCGTGGCCGTGCCGTTGGTCAGGGGCACATTGACCCTTACCTCGGAGTTGCAGAAGGAGGTGGGGGGTCCGGCCACCTCGACCAGGGGGGTGGAGGCGGGCGACGGCGGGGACAGGGCCACGGTGCCCGAGGGCACAACCTTTACCGCCAGGCCGCTGGACCTGGAGAAGTCCGAGACGGTAAGCACGTTGCCCTGGTTGATGAGGAACCCGCCGAGGGACCCTGCTATGTCGTGGGCCGTGGAGGTCGTGTCGCCGGTCCCCCACTGGTGGTCGAACGCCGCCTCTACCACCTCTATGGAGCTTACCTGCGGCCCCACGGTGTAGTAGAAGGTCTTGTTGGCGGACCCGGCCGCAGAGTCGTTCACCGTCACTGCGAAGCTGTGTACCCCGGCGTTGGAGTTGGCGACGTTAATCTGGAACTCGAACACCCCCCCCATCAGGGCATGGGCGCTTGTAGGGTCCAGGGCCGCCATGCCGTCGTCCGTGAAGGAGGCAAGGGTGTAGGGCGGGGTGCCGCCGAACACGGGGATGTCAATCCTGTAGGACTGCCCGGCGTAGATGACCGGCTGGTCCAGCGGCCCGAACTGGAGGGAGGCCGGGAAAAGGCTCAGGGTATAGGTCCTGGAGGCCAGCGCCCCTACGGAGTCCTGCACCTGCACGGTGACGCTGAACTGGCCGGCGAAATCCTGCATGCTGTAGGTGCAGGGGACGCCGGATATCATGCCGGTGCCCTGTCCGAGGGAGAGGCCGATGGGCAGGGTGCCCGCCTCGATGGACCACAGGAGGGGGGCTATGCCGCCCGTGCTCTCAAGCTGCTTGCTGTAGGGGACGAGGACCTGGGCGTCGGGGACGGACGGGGTGGTTATCGTCAGGTTGGACTTGATGACGTAGGCGAACTGGCTGGTGTAGGTCATCTCTGCAATGAAGGGCGGGACGCTGATGTCCATGGCGGACACGACGACGGTAAAGGTGCCGAGCTGGGTCGGGATGCCGCTTATGGTGCCGTCGCTGCTCATCTCCAGGCCGGGGGGCATGCCCTCGGCAGACCAGATATAGAGGCTGTCGGTGGTGGTGGTGCTGGGGGGTGCGCCAAGCTCCACGAACGGCGTGCCGCCCGTGGCCTGCATGAACCTGAAGTACTCGCAGGGCTGGCCGATATAGGAGTCGCTGGGGAGGGCGACGGTGGTTATCGTGACAGGGATGACGGAGCTGTTGCCGGGCGTCACCTCGGTGAGCGGGAGGAGAGGCTCGTTGAGCTGCGGGCGGCCGTTGAGCGGGAACACGTCCAGGGCCATGGTCCCGAGCAGGGAGCTTGCGTTGCTGAAGCGGCTGGTGGCCACGAGCAGCTTAAGCTCGTTGGTCATTATGTCACGCACGATTCCCTTGGCTATGACCTCGTAGGGCTGGGGGACCGCCTGGCCGGAGGTGTTGTCGATTATCTCGAACCCCTGCTCGCCGCCGACGCCGAGGGTCCCGGTGATGGACGTCTCGGACGGGGCGCTGTACACCTGGTTTACCACGAAGACGCTGAAGGAGAAGGAGCGGGTCAGCTTGACGGGCGGGACGTTGCCGCCGAAGTCGCTGAGCACCTGCACGGTCAAGACCTGCTGCCCCGGCGTGTTGAAAATCTTGGTCACGGTCCGGCTGCTGAGGGGCATCCAGCCGGAGGAGGTCCCGTCCTGGTAGGAGACCTGCCAACTGCTGGCATTGCTGCCGTCGTAGAGGCTGCTCAGGGTGACGGTTAGGGTCTGACCCAGGAGGAGGGTAGAGCTGCTATAGCTTACCAGGCTGCTGGTGATGACGGGGGGGAAGGTATGGTTGCTGTCCCACTGGAGGCTGTTGAGGTACTGGGTATAGTCGGAGGACAGGGCCTCCATATTGATAGCGTAGTCCCCGACCCCGAGCGTCTGCTGGAAGTTGGGGCTGCTGGGCGTGCCCCCGGACTCGGTGCCGGTGGTAAAGTAGGTAAGGGGGATGGCCGCAGCCGGGGGTATGAACAGGTAGATGTTCCACCCGGCGTACATGGTGTACCCGCCGTTGACGGTGGGCGGGTTCCAGTTGACCGTCAGGATAAGGTTCTCGTCGATGTTGGCGACGGCGGGCGATACCGGAAGCAGGGGTAGGCTCATGGATTTTGTCCTATAGCTGTGTTACCACAGCAGACGTGCTGTCGGCGTTGATGCCTCCTAGGAACGGGTCTATGTTCACGGAGCGTGCCAGTATCGAGTTGGCCGTCAGGACCGCCTCCCCTGCGGTCTGGAAGGTCTTGTCCACCACGATGCTGGAGTTGAGCTGGGCATAGGCCACCACCGTAGTGGGGAGTATGCCAGCCTCCTGCGAGGATATCTGGTGCTGGGACAGGTTGACGCAGGAGGAGCGCTCTGCCGTAAAGAAGGAGCCGGGCGATGCCCCGGCGGCCACTGCCAGCGTCACCCCGGAGGCAGTCAGCTCCGACTGGGAGAGCACGAACCCGTTGCCCCCCGTGGGGAGGGTTATGCCCCCTCCTGTCATTATCACGCCGCTCCCCTGCTCGAACCCGCCTGCCTGGGAGTTGTCCCGGAAGATGCAGCCCACGAACTCGACGTCCGAGTCTATGCCGTACACGGCAGGGTTGACGAACCCCTGGAACTGGATGTTGTTGAACATCACCCGGCTGCTGTTTACGAAGAAGGCCGAGGTCGGGCCGTCCCCGAACCCCGCCCAGCCCGTGCCGTCGATGACGATGGGGCTGGTGGCGTCCGCCGTGCTGGTGATTACCACCCTGCCCTCCTCCTGGATGCTGAACGCCAGGTTGGCCAGGGCATACCACTTGGCGGTGCGCAGCGTCCCGTCCCCCAGGGCTATAATCTGGAGGGAGGACGAGATGTTGGCGATGACATAGGGGACCCCGGTGGTGATGAGCTGGATGGAGCAGGGGTGCCTGAGCACGGGGGGCAGGGAGTTCACGGCCCCGGTGATGGTGCGCTTGGCGGTCAGGCGGCTGAGGCCGTTGCTGTTGTCGTTGCCGCTGGCATTGTTCACGTACAGGACGATGGGGGCGGTCGTGGACTGTAGGTTCTGCCCCAGCACGGTCTTGGGGGCGGGCGGCTCGATGGCGAACCCCAGGTGCGGTAGGGCCTTGGCGAACCCCCTGCCGCCGCTGCCCCCCTGGAGGAGCTGCACCTGCTTCCTGATGTCCCGGTTCACGGGCATGATGAAGTCGTTGGTGTGCAGCGGTGCCTCGAAGACCGTCTCCACGTTGTTCTGCCGCATCGCTACGAAGTTGGAGTCGAACAGGGTCGCCAGGGGGGTGTTGGAGAGCGTGGCGTCCGACCACCCCACCTGGGAGGGCAGGGTGGTGGAGATAGGAATCTGGCGGTTGTAGGGGAACACGTCCGATAGGCCTATGACCGGTGCGGTGCCCGTCCCGTTGGTGGTGATAAGGGCGCTGTCGGAGGCGTACAGGACCTCGTAGGAGTGCCCCTCGACCCCCTCCCCCTGGTAGGGGACATAGCGCTCCTCCACCGTGAGGGAGGAGTCGGTGGAGAAGGCCGGGAGTATGGAGCCTACGAACAGGAAGGTGCTGCCGCCCTGGGTCGGGTCCAGGTTGGTGTGGGGGACCACGACTATGGCGTAGCCGTTGCTGAAGCTGGCCGTGGACACGTTCACGGCGTTGAGGTTGCCGAACTGGTCCTGGACCCATACCAGCCTGCCGACATCGTTGCCGGATATCCCCTTGATGATACAGTGGTTGCCAGCCAGGACCACGGTGCTTGCCCCCGAGACGTTGTCGTAGGACACGGACTCCACCACGACCCTGCTGTCGGCCCACAGGCTGGGGGAGTTGGCAGGCGAGCTGGGGGTCTTGGCATAGGTGCCAAAGAGCACTGTCTCCTCCACCTGGGTAACCCCCTTGACAGACGGGTTATAGGCCACCTGGGCAGTGTCCTGGGCTATGAAGGACATGACCACCGTGGAGGCAGAGGGGACGGGTGCCTGGATGGTGACGATGCAGTTGGTGCCGCTCATCATCCTGCCGGAGATGGAGTAGGAGGTGCCGGTGGCCAGGTCCCACGCCCCGACCACGTAGAGGCCGTTGACCTGCCCGTTGATGCCCTGGACAGGGACTATGAAGGTGGTGGTTACCCCCCCTACGACCGTCTGCTGGACCCCGGTGGAGCCTGCCACCCTGACCCATACCCTGGTGCCGAACTGGACGCTGGAGTACTCCGGGTTGTAGGCCCATACCTGGTATGCCAGGGAGGATATCTGCTGCGCCTGGATGGCGTACTCGGAGACGCCGTACACCGGGAGGGTCTTGCCCGTGGTGCCGTCGTACAGGGAGCCTCCGTCCATGGCGACAGGTATGTTCACCAGGCTGGCGCTGCTGCCTGCCGGGTAGGTGATGCCAAGGGTGACGTACAGGTTGTTGGTGCCTGGGTCGTAGGCCGTGCCGTAGAGGTTCTGCGGGAAGGACACCACGACGGTGCGGGAGTTGAGGCCCTGCACTAGCACCTGGCCGGACAGGAGGGTTATGGGGACCCTGGACCTTCCCCCCACGGGGGTGTTGAACCCCTGTACGAAGGCCGAGGAGATGACGGCGGAGGCGGAGATGGTGGAGGAGGCCGAGGGCAGGCAGACGGTGAAGGCGTCGTTCTGGGACCAGGCCGCCCCCACGGTGCCCACGGACTTCCCTATCGTGCCCGAGGAGCCGTCAGGGTTCTGGGGCGTGCTGGGCGTACCGTAGACGCTGACCTGCTTGGTGACGTAGAAGGTCCTCTGGTCGGAGCTGAAGCCGTTCATAAACCCGTCGAAGGCCCCCACCGTGTTGGTATTGGCGACGATGGACGGGGCTATGGAGACATAGTAGTCGAGCGCCGAGCCTAGGTCGTAGGGGTTCATACCAGGGGGCTGCCCACGGCCGATGGCGGACCTGAGGCTGCCGGTGATAAGGTCCGTGAGGCCCTCACCGGCCAGCTTCCCGTAGTCCCACCCGTCCAGGCTCACGGACTGCCTGGTATCCACCGTGTCGTCTGGGAACACCTGGTCGGCGAGCCGGGAGTCGAACCGGCCGGACACCCCCGTGGCGAGCGTGCCGGAGTTGGAGGTCCTGGCGCTGGCGCACCCGAAGATGTTGGAGCCTAGGCTGAAGATGCCGGTGTTGCGCTGGAAGACCACGGCGACGGGCATGGCGTAGCTGTAGCCGTCCATGGTCCCCAGGGCATTGTTGGGGTTGCCGTTGCCTGCCCTCCACAGCCCGGTATCCCCCGTGACGGCCCCGAGGTTCTGGAACTGGTAGGAGGCGTCCACCGTGATGGGGGAGGCCTGGCTTGCCTGGGCGTAGACCGCCTGGAGGGGGCCGGTGCCGACCGGGTCAAGCCCGTAGCGGTACCGCTTGAAGTCGTAACTCAGGCCGACACGCTGGATGTTGAGGCTCCACTGTACCTGGGCACGCTGGGTAGTGTAGAGGCCCCCGCCTGCGGTCAGGGTGCCGAATATGTCCACGGAGTCGTCTGGCATGGACTCGTAGAGGCCGGGGTCCGGCCTCACGCACCCGTAGGGCCAGAAGTAGTTGGAGATGGCCCCCGTCACGGGGTCGGTGATGGAGTAGTACCCTGCACCGGTGGTCGGGTCTAGGGCCTGGTACCAAAGCTCCAGGAAGACGACGTATATCCTAGCCTGCTCCACGTCAACCCCCGGCCAGGAGACCGGGGAGGGGAGGAGGACCTGGTTGAGGGTCTGGTCGGCGGAGAGGTACCCCGTGACCGTGACCTCCTCGCCGTTGAACAGGACGTCAAAAGAGGGGATGACGAAGACGCTGGAGATGGAGGTGTTGTACACGAAGGGACTCCAGGTCAGGCAGCCGGAGGTCGCTGGCCCGTCCTTGAGCACCTGGTGCCTCTTGTAGCCCTGGAGGTCCTGGATAAGGTTGACGTCCGCATCGGAAATCTCGTGGTCGTGGAGGGCCACGACGGTCAGCAGGCTCTTGCCGGCCGGGTCGAGCGTCCGGGAAACTACCGAGGGATACTCAAACATGGTCCTCCGCCTTGACTTCGCATCTAATTAGTAGGAGCAAAGTCAGAGGATTGAAGATGGGGTATATCCTACAAGCCCGGCCCTACGCCTACGGCAACCAGCCGATAACCGCCACCGCCCTAATCCAGCAGTCAGGGGGGGACAGCTTTTACTTCCCTGAGGACAATGGACATACGGGGTTCGCTGCCAACGGCTCCCACTATACGGCGGGGGTGGAGGACTCCCCCCCTACGGTCGCCTCCTGGTACACGGAGACGCCGGGGCCGTACAGGGGCACCTCCCCTGCCTTCCCGGCCTACGGGCTGGTGCTGCTCGGGAGGGCGTCCATGACCATACTAGACGAGAGCACCCCCGCCCTGCCGCTGTGGATGACCTTCCTCTTCCAGGACGGCCTGATGCTGGCGGACAACTACGCCCTGGGGAACCCCAACTATGCCACCTACCTGATAGGGTTCCTCCCGGTCGGGTTATCGTATGCCAACGGGGTGATATCCGTCATCTACTCGCACGACCCCGGCTCGGAGGACGTCACCAGCAGCATGGTGGTGAACGTGGACTTCGGCAGGGACACCGCCTACCTGGACGTAGCGGTATAGGGAGCCTAACATGATAAACCCGCCCATGACCCACTCCAAGAAGGGCATACAGCTAACCGAGAACTTCGAGGGCGTCCGGCTGGGGTCGTACCAGGACTCCGGGGGAGTCTGGACGATAGGGTATGGCCACACGAACGGCGTAGGCCCGGGCATGGCCTGCACACAGGCCCAGGCGGAGCAATGGCTGGCGCAGGACTATGCCTGGGCAGAGGGTGAAGTCAACAGGATGGTGGAGGTGCAGCCCACCCAGGGCGAGTTCGATGGCCTGACGGACTTCACCTTCAACTGCGGCAGGGGGAACTTCGACCACTCGACGCTGCTCAAGCTGGTCAACGAGGACGACATGGCGGACGCCGCAGAGCAGTTCGAGCGGTGGGACAAGGTGGACGGGAAGGTAGTGGCCGGGCTGCTCAGGCGAAGGCTGGCGGAGAAGGACGAGTTCCTGCACGGCTAGCCCAGGGCATTGCACTCAGAGCAGACCTTGAGGAGGCCCACACTGCTCTGGCCTACCCATACGTGCTTGCAGTTCTTCACGGCGTTCATCCACCGCTGGCGGGCAGCGGCCTCCTCTGCGTCCAGCCGCCTGCGCTCCGCCCCTATGCGGTCCATCTCTTTATTGTACTGCTGGTAGGGGGTCATGGCTGGGCAGGAGGCTCCTGCGGGAGTTCGTCCTGCTTCTCGCCCGGAGGCTTGCCGTCCTCCACCGACAGGGAGGCATTGCCGTCCCCGCCGATGGCCAGCCTAGCTACCTGGCTCTCGTCCACCTCGGGCGTACTCTTCACCGCCTTGTGCAGATGATAGAGCGACAGTCCTTCCCTTGGGTCTATGCCTCCCCTGGCGTACTGCTCCACGACGTAGCATAGATAGCTGTAAAGCTCCTCTTGCAGGATTATGACTCTCATAGGCTTCCCTCTCATGGCCGGGGATGGCAAAGTAGGAGGAGCACGGCCTCCTGCTGCCCTGGCCTG
>Ga0208456_1000617_pt1 | contig 20120 bp, 16 predicted proteins | sample June2015DPH_4_10_2_FD_184691 | JGI IMG/M metagenome (GOLD analysis project Ga0208456, IMG submission 184691) | Peatland microbial communities from SPRUCE experiment site at the Marcell Experimental Forest, Minnesota, USA - June2015DPH_4_100... | ecosystem: Environmental > Terrestrial > Soil >... | reverse complement strand
CGTGAGGTATGCCCTCTATTTTCAAAACCGCTTCAGGATGCACATAACCCTTCGCTATAGCTTTTTCAACACAGCACTTGCCTACAAGGTTCACTATGGTTGAATTATTAATCATTCCAATAGCTTCTTCAACACTCGCCTTTCGACCATTATAAAACTCGTCTCTAACATGAAAGACAATTTTGCCTTCCCGAAGCGTCCTGCCGAGCAATTCACAGTCGCAGATAGCTAAAAGCACATTTCTGCCGTCCTTCTTGAGGTTTACATAGACTTCCAATTTTTAGCTCTCTCACAATTGTTTAATTGATGATTTTGCACCGCAAGCGTTGCATACTAGAAAAGACAAGCGTTTTTCCTTAACAACTCTGGTGTCAGGGCGCTTGCAAACTGGGCAAATTACATAGTTCTCTAAATACCTCTGCAATAACCGTTCGAAACTATCGGAGCGAAATTTTCCTTGAAATATTGCTCTTGAATCTTGAAAAGTTGCGGCTGTAGCCATTTCCCGCGTCAAAAACTTCAAAATATGCTGAGGATCACGATCCAAGGCATCCGCTACTTCCTTAAAATTAGAAATTATCGTTCGCATACCAACCGTGTTAACAAACAATCTTGGTAATTCTAAGCGCTCACGCTTTGTGGAAACTTCTGGCATCTGAGCGCACGCCCTCTTTAGCAGTTCATCATAATTAAAGGTCATGTCCACATCTCACCAAATCATGGTGCCAGCATATATTTAAAATTATAATTTAAAAACTATGCTTTTGCATGAACGAAAGAACGGATTTTTACATACAAATCAATATAAATTTGAAATAACAATCAACATTATCTTTAGTTTACATCAGAGGCCCGCTCATGACAGAGCACCAGAAAACCAGCCAAATAGAAGACATTACCCAGCAAATTGAAAAGCTAAGAGAACAAGCTAGCTTAGCGAACGCTCAAATCAAAAAGTATATTGAAAAAAGAAACCAGTTGAACGATCAAGTCAGGAAAGCCCGTCAGGAAATCACTGAATTAAAAAATGAGCGCGACAGTATAAATGAAAAAGTTAAGCTGCTAAAACAGCAAAGAGACTCTATCAGAGCGAAGGCCGCGCCCATCATCGATGAAGTAAACGCCATAAACCAAAAAATCTCTGAACTCAAGAAGAAATTACCACGCGAAAGGCAGCGAGATTTGCAAGAAGAGCTTGAAGCAATTGAATGGAAAATACAGACAAACTCTCTTGATTTGCAAGAAGAAAAAAGGCTAATAGAGAACGTCAAACAACTTGAAATCCAACTTAGCAGCTACAAAAAAATCGACCTGCGAAACAGAAAAATCAAGGACTTACTGACCCAACGGAGAACCTTTGAGGCTCAAGCCGACGCGTGGCATAAGGAATTGACTGATTTAGCTACGAAAAGCCAAGAGTTACACTCAAATATGATGGAAAAAGTAAATAGTGTGAAAATTAACAAAGGTGAAGCTGATAGCTTACACCAAGCTTACATTAAAACAAAAGAACAAATTGCTCCCTTATATGAGAAAATCCGGGAACTGACTGAGCAATTAAAAAACTTGAAAGCTTCAGTTAAAGAGAAAGATAAAGTGAAGAAAATGGCGACTGAGCAAGCTATTAAAGAAAAGCTTGGGACTGAAGCTAGGGATAAGCTTCAAAGGGGCGAAAAATTAAGTTGGAATGAGTTTCAACTTGTTATGGGTGACGGCGCTCAGGATGATTCAGAAACACAAGATTAAAGTTAAATAGCAATATTATGGGAATAGAGATAGATGGCGAAAAAGGAAACGCAAGAACAAACGCAAAAGCGAATCCTAATTTTATGTGTGGATAGAGATGGCGATATAGAAACAAAAGCAGGAATAAAAACGCCGCTTCTAGGAAGGACCGCAAACTTAGACGGCGCAGTTGCCTTAGCCCTAAAAGACCCTGAAGAACCTGACGCAAACGCTATGTTTGAAGCCGTCCGCCTTCATGACAGGTTACAAAACGAAAAGCAGCCAGAAGAAATGTTTGAAGTCGCTACCATATCGGGTTCTGAGTTGGGTGGTGTTAGCGCGGATAGAAAATTGGTTGCTGAATTAAGTAATTTGCTAGATTCTTTTAGTGCAAACGAGGTAATTTTGGTTACAGATGGCTATTCTGACGAAGCAGTTTTACCTCTTGTTGAATCCAGAGTGCCCGTTTCATCGGTCAGACGGATAGTAATAAAGCATAGCGAATCAATCGAAGAAACTGCTGCCCTCTTCACAAAATACATTCGACTATTAGTGGATAACCCTAGGTACGCTCGCATGGCGTTAGGTTTGCCTGGATTACTGGTTTTTATTTTCGGTATTCTTTGGGCTATCAACAATTTCGTCTATCCAGGCGCTATTTACTTTTACGGAATTACCATTGTAATTGTTGTAGGCGGTTACTTGCTTATCAAAGGCTTCGGCGTTGACAAATCAGCTAAAGACTTCTATAAGTGGATAAAAGAATATTCGCCGCCGCCCCTACCAATGCAAATCTCAAATTACACAATTTTCGCCGGAATCTTATGTGTAGCCGTCAGCGTCTACCTGGGAATAGCAAACGTCACTATCAACGTGGCACCGTTTCCCAGCAATTTTGCCGGATGGCTTACTATCACTCCAAGAATTGCTACATTCTTTATCAAAGGTATCATGGACCTTTTAGTGGTGGGGTTAATCATTGTTCTTCTTGGACGAAGCGTACGTTTATACATTGAAAGAGACTCAAAATTGCTACGCAATATTGCTTTGATAGTTTCAGTTGCGTGGTTTCGTTGGATCCTCGACGCAACAGCAAACATAATTTACAACCCAAGTAGCACGGGAGCGCCAATAGGTTTAAATGACCCGTTTTTTTCAAATTTCCTTTTCACAATAATAGTAGGTATTCTAATCGGCGTTGCTTCTGTACTATTAATTTTTATTGTTAACAGGTCAACTAAAGACTTCTTCCAAAAACCAGAAAAGAGCCAAGCGACAAAATGAATTTTTTCTTCCATTTTATCCTCGAATTAGAGCAAGATTTAATTGAAACTACAAAGGTTTTAACTATAATGCATAGTTGCATAGAAATCCTTGAAGAAACGTTTAACATGCGAGGTCACGCTTAGTGCTTAAAAAAGTTCTTTCTGTCATTGGCGCATACAAGATGTATGAGAAGTGGCTGTGGGAGCAGGTTAAGAGCGGAGTAAAGCCTGAACACATTGCCATAATTTTAGATGGGAATAGGCGTTGGGCTTCAGAAAATGAGCTTAACCCATGGCTGGGGCATAAGCAGGGTGCGGAAACGGTTGAACATCTTTTAGATTGGTGTTTGAAACTTAACGTAAAGTTCATAACGCTATACGCGTTTTCAACTGAGAATTTTAGGCGTTCTCCTCAAGAAATAGAGGAGATAATGAAGATTTCTGAGGAAAAATTCCGTAAACTATTAACTGACGAGCGCATTCATAGAAACAAGGTTCATGTTAAAGTCATCGGCAGAATTAATCTTCTTCCAGAAAGCCTACAGCAGCTAATTGGTGAAATGGAGAGCGCCACAGCAAATTATGATAATCAATTTTTGAATTTTGCTTTTGCTTATGGTGGAAGAGCAGAAATTGTTGATGCTGCCAAAATCATTGCTGAGCAGGTTAAGGATGGCAAGTTGGAACTGGATGATATTAACGAGAGCATGTTTGAGAAATATCTGTATACATCGCACATGACTAAACAGGAGCCAGATTTGATTATTCGAACTTCAGGCGAAGAAAGACTGAGTGGTTTTCTGCTTTGGCAATCTGCGTATAGTGAGCTGGTGTTTTTGGATGTTTATTGGCCTGATTTCCGCTTTATTGACCTTCTCCGTGTCATTCGAACTTACCAGCTACGTAAGCGCCGTTATGGCGCCTAACCAAGCGGTCAGGCACGTTTTTTCGCGCTAACTATTGAGATAACATCTCTGTCTTTCAGTATGGCGTCTTCGCCGATTCTTCTTTTGTCTCGAGCATCGATAGCGTAGATGAAGCTTTCTCCAAGTTCTGTGTGAATTAAGTAGGCGAACTGGCGCGCAGTCGTTCCTTTAGGTACAAGATAGGCGTCTGGCAAAACTCTCCCATTATGGTCAGATAGGTGCTCCAAATCTTCCACGGGGTAAACGGTTATCATGTTTAGGAGTTTAAAGTAAGCCATGTTTATGGCGTTTTGGATACCTGTTGAACCGTTTTTTTGGAGCACTTTTTCACGTACAGCTTCCAGTGCTTTAATTTGGTTTGGGGAAAGTTTTTCTGGCTGCGTTACCTTAAAGTTAAGGTCACCTGGCTTGTAATCGATTAATTGTTTTTCAGCAGCACGTCTAAGTGCAAGTTCAGCTTCTGCCGAACATGGAATAACCATGTAATCAAGCTCTTTCATCCTCTCCAAGTTTGCCTCAGCAGTTGGCAGATCAATCTTGTTTGCAACTATCAGCATGGGTTTTGATATTCGTCTTAAAGTGTCAACAAACCGGTAAAAGTCTTCGTCAGACCATGTGGTGGGTTTATCTACGTTTAAGTTCGCCCTTTTGATGGCCTCAGCGACATGTTGACGTCTTATGCCTAAACCTGTTAAACGCTCTTCAAGGGGTACGGCAACGCCCTTTTTATCTGCTTCCGCTGTCCTGGCGATTTTCGGCCAATCTTTCTTAAGTATGGTTACCATCCACATTGTTATTTCATGTTCAAGAAACTTAACATCCTCAAGCGGGTCATGCTCGCCCGGTTTACAAACACGCCCTTCGCAGTCTGTTCCGCCTGAAGCGTCAACTATGTGGATAAGTGCGTCTGCTTGGCGTATTTCGTCTAGGAACTGGTTGCCTAAGCCGCGTCCTTCCCATGCGCCTGGAACAAGCCCAGCAATGTCGATTAATTCTACTGGAACAAGCCTTACACCATCTAGGCACAAGGAATTTTTTGGGTTGTCTTTTACTTTGAATTCTTCATGGACGCAGGGCGTGCGTACGTAGCCGACTCCCCTGTTCGGCTTGATCGTGGTGAAGGGATAATTTGCTATTTCTGCCGCTGCCAAGGTTGCGGCGCTGAAGAATGTGGATTTTCCCGTGTTGGGTTTTCCAATTACGCCCAGTAATCGCGAATAAGACCTTTGCATGAGTTACTTCACTGTGAGATACTGTTGCTGTGTGTAGTGCTATATTATTTGCGCTTGCAGAATGAAAAATTTTTTGTTACTGTCGTTTTAATTTATTAATTATCAATATGTCATAAAGCATAAAAGATAGCAGTACTGAACATATAAACAAGTTATCAATAACTTCAAGACGTTCCATGACAAAAAGGAACGTGGCTAAAGTGAATCGAATACACGCATCAAAATTTATGGTATTCGTTGTATGTTCATTATTTATTATTGCTTACTTTGTGCCGGTCGGAACGATTCTGGCGGCACAGCCCAACGATGAATGGGTAGCCTATCCCATGCATATTATTCAACTATCTGGCTCTTCAGATCCACTAGGTTATTCCCCAGCCCAAATAAGAGTAGCTTATGGACTGCCATCATCAGGAGGCGCAGGGGCCACAATCGCGATAATTGATGCTTATAATACGACTACTATATGGAACGATTTAACGATGTTTTCCAACCAATCAGGTTTACCACCGCCAACAAATAGCAATTTTGAGGTACACAACATGTCAACAACTCTTAGTCCCGCGAACAGCGATTGGGCAACGGAAACTTGTCTGGATGTTGAGTGGGCTCACGCCATTGCCCCAGATGCAACAATATTGCTAGTAGAAGCAGTGAATAACACCAGAAGCAGCCTCCTTTCAGCCATTGACTATGCTACAAGTCAGCCTGGTGTAGTCGCAGTCTCTATGAGTTGGGGAAGCGCTGAAGATTTTTCTATAAAAAATTATGACCCACATTTTAATAAACCAGGGATCATTTTCTTCGCTTCTTCTGGAGACAACGGCTCCGGCTCAGGAGTCAGCTGGCCTGCTTGCTCACCAAATGTTGTTGCTGTTGGAGGAACTACACTTAACCTTAACACTGATGGCACAGTTGCTTCTGAGACAGCTTGGAGCGGAAGCGGCGGCGGAGTGAGCACATTTGAACCTAGACCTAACTATCAAACAAGTTATGGTCTCACATATGCTAAACGTGCGGTTCCTGATGTTTCTTATAACGCGAATCCTTCAACAGGAGTCTCTGTGTATTGCAATTCCTCATGGTATAAGGTTGGTGGCACAAGCGCAGGGGCACCGCAGTGGGCGGCTATTCACGCTCTCGGACTCTCAGCAACAAACATTAATCTGTATCAGAAAGCAAAATTAGATTATTCTTCTTACTTTCGAGACATCACTTCAGGGTCAAATGGCAATCTTGCAACCCCAGGATATGATCTTGTTACAGGATTAGGTAGCCCATTGACATATAATTTTGGCACGTACCTTACGGTTTCTCCAACTTCAGGTCCAGCCGGAGGCGCAATTGAGCTTGATGGAATAGGCTTCACAGCGAATAGTTCCGTAAATATTTCCTACCTAAACCCATTAAATTCCACCAATTGGGTTCCAATAATTAATAATCTAACAACGTCATCTGCACAAAATTTCAGTTACAACTTTACTGCTCCGGACCTGCTGCAAAACAACACTGCCGGCGACAATCAATCTCTCTCTGATAACATCGTTTTTCGAGCCCAAGACAACACCAACGGCCATTCATACAACACGACAATTCCATACACGGAATGGCGTAGAGGCTTAACCCAATTAGGCAACAATGTTGCAACAGGATTATACGGCAACAACACAGACCTAAGTACAACCGCTTCCGTTCAAAATAATCAATCAATAGTAGTTGCCGGTGAATGGTTTAGCCCTGGTACTGCATCTTTGCTCTGGGACGGCACAATAAACTTTGGCACAGCGACAACAGACGAAAAGGGATTCTTCAATGCAACCGTGCTTGTGCCGACCACAACTGCAGGGCAGCACATGATTACAATAAACGACGGAGCCTCAAACTTCTGTGTATTCCTTACTCGTTTGCCAACATTAACCACTGATTACGATGGTTTATGGCATACAACAGACTTTACAATAAATTTAACCCCAGACTACAACGTTACCCAAACATATTACAAAATTAATAACGGAACCGTCTATAACGTTACCGCTAATAGGCAACCCCTCATAACCACGGAAGGCAGCAATAACACGCTCGAGTACTGGAGCACATGGGACATTTACGGAACAGGCACCATGGAACTTCCACACGTGACTTTAACGGGAATTGAACTGGAAAAAACAGCTCCACAAGGTTCAATCCAAATAAATAATGGTGCAACATACACATCCTCAAGCACTGTCACCCTAACCGTAAATGTAACTGATTCACTATCAGGCATCAGCCAAATAAGATTCAGCAATGACGGTATATGGGATCAGATTGCTTGGGAACCATATACAAACACCGAAAACTGGCAGTTAACCAATGGAGACGGAGCGAAAACGGTTTATTGCCAAATAGAAGATAACGCGGGCTTAATAGCAAATCTTAGCAGTTCAATTGTTCTTAGCACTCCGCAGTCTTCGCCAAGCTCATCGCCTTCAGCAACCTCAAGTCCCTCATCCACTCAAAGTCCTTCATCTACTCCCACTCCTTCGCCTGCTCCAAGTGAATCACCATCCCCTGAGCCTTCGGCAACACCTGCAGTGCCAGAGTTAAGCATTCAAATGATCCTTGTCCTGCTTGCCACGGCGACCATTTCGCTTGCGGTTGCATACAAAAGCAAAGCGCCAAAAAATCCATGCTAACATGACTACCGTGGTTGAAAAAACCGCAAGGTTTTTGTTGCTGATACGTTTTTAAGGCTAAGCAATTTAATTTTTCTGTAGGTGTTCGCTAATGAAAATTGTCGATGGAATTTATCAGGTAGACGGAATCAACGGCAACGTTTACCTTGTTGAGGATGGAGAGAAGCTTATTTTGATTGATACTGGCTTGCCTCGAAGCCACAAGAAAATAGTAAAGTATATCGAAAGTCTAGGTCGCAAGCCAACAGACGTTTCCATAATCGTGTTAACTCACTTTCACATTGACCATGTTGGAAGCGCCAAAAAAATGAAGGAACTCACCGATGCCAAGGTAGCGGTTCACGAATTTGATGCCGATATTGTTGCTGGAAAGAAAGCGCCGCCTAAACCTAAGAATTTAATGTTTAGAGCTTTCAGTTCAGTTATTAAACCTGCACCAGTTGAGCCTGACTTACTTCTTAAAGAATACGATAAAGTTGGAAGGTTAAATGTTATTCTAACAAGTGGGCATTCTGAAGGAAGCATTTCACTTTTAGATACTGAAAGAAAAGTCATGTTTGTCGGCGATGCCCTTAGGTTTGTAGATGGCAAGATTACGGCTCCACCTGAGCAGTTTACGTTAGATGCCGATAAAGCAAGGGACTCTATAGGAAAAATTTCAACTTTTGATTTTGATGTTATGCTTAGTGGACATGGACAACCGTTGACGCCTGGCGCGTCGCAAAAAGTGAAGGATTTCTATGCTATTTTGAAGTAGCAGTCTTTGCTGAACCGTTTTCTAAGCACCCGTTTTCAGAATAAACGTATTTTTTACCTCTAAGCGCTGAGAATACTGCTGCGGCGAAACATAGTATTGCTGCAATTATGAAGGCTTGTGTTAGCGCTGTCATGAATGGCGAAGCAATAGCATTCGGGAAGAAGGTTTGACCCTCCAAAACAGTTAGCGTGTGCTGTGGCAAGCTTGCAGCTACAGTTGGACCCATACCTTGAAGTAACGTGCCTATAGGATTGTAGCCGAGGAAAGCAGCGAAAAGTGCGCCTGAAGCAGGCGTATGACTGAATGCTGCTGCAATTTGCGTTGGAGCACCTGCGCTGGCTACTGATATTGCAAGTGCTGCTGGTAGGGTGGCATTTAATGATATTATGATTATGGCGAAGAATATTGCTTGGCTGATGGTTTGTCCACAGTTCTGAAGTGTTGCCCGCATGCCTGATGCAGCGCCTCTGTGTTCTGGCGGACAAGAATTCATTACTGAAGCCATGTTTGGTGACATGAAAATGCCGTTGCCTATGCCCATGACTAAAAGTATTATTGCAAAGGGCAAATAATCGAAGTTAGCAGGCAACAGAGTGAACGCTAAGAATGTGATGCCTGTAATTATCATGCCAGCCGTCGCCAGCACTCTTGCGCCATGCTTGTCAGATAGCCAACCGCTCAAGGGGCCAGTGAGGGCTATGCCTATTGACATTGGAATCATGAATATTCCAGCCCAGAACGGTGCTGAGTCGTAGCTGAAACCGTGAAGAGGAAGCCATATGCCCTGCAAGAGCACTATGAGCATTATCATTATTCCGCCTCTTGAAATCGCACTTAGAAAAGTGGCGATGTTGGCTGTGGCGAACATTCGGTTTTTGAAAAGGTCAAGCTTAAACATTGGGTCAGGCACATGGCGTTCAATGAATGGAAACGCTACCAGCAGTGCCGCTCCGGATACAAATGCAGCTATTACCCATGGGTTGCTCCAGCCCATCGGTGAATTACCGTATGGTATTAACCCGTAAGTTATGCCTAGCAAAATCAGGGTTAAGCCTGCACCGAAGGAAATGTTGCCCCAAACATCTAATTTCTGCTTTTTCCTTACGATATGTTGTTCTTTCAGTTTCCAGTATGACCATATTGTTCCGATGACTCCTACTGGAACGCTGACTAAAAAGACTAAGCGCCAATCAAAAACAGCCAGGATGCCACCTAAAACTAGGCCAATAAGTGAACCTGCCAAGAAAGCTAACTGGTTTATTCCTAATGCTTTGCCACGTTCGTTTTCTGGGAAAGCGTCAGTTATTATTGCAGCGCTGTTTGAGAAAAGAAATGCTGCTCCGACACCTTGAACTAATCGGAAGACTATCAGTTCCATGGCTCCAGCATCGCCAACGTTTGGAGTTAGGGAGAGCAGTATTGAGCCGACTGTAAATATGGCAAAGCCTAGGTTGTACAGTTTTACCCTGCCGTATATGTCGGATAGTCTGCCGAAAGTTACTAGCAAGGTGGCGGTTACTATGCTGTAGCCGAACATTATCCATAATAGGTACTGGAAAGATGAGAATGGGTCAATGCTTATGCCTCTGAATATTGCGGGCATAGCGATTAGCACTATTGTAACATCGATAGAAGCCATAAGCGTGCCGAGAGTTGTGTTCGAGAGTGCTACCCATTTGTATTGTACCATAATTTTGATCAGACTATCTTTTTCTTTCGGCTAAGTGCTGTGCGGATTATAAAAAGTTTGCTTGGGAGCTTGGAGCTTTCACAACTTTAAGTTGCGCTTTTGTTACCTGTATCCTTTAATTGAACAGCGGTGTTCCCAGAGTTCCTAGACTGCAAAAGCGCTTGCAACGTCTTATGGCATTTGCTACACTCGAACATTGAGTTCCCACATGAAGGACAGAACAATTCTTGCTTAAGCATTCGCTCCAAAAGCGTTAACAATTCCGCTCTGTTTTGCAAGTCACGAGGACTCTCTTGCTTTAAATCCGGCTGCTCAGCAACTCCTTTTTTAACTTGCGCGTTTCTGCTTGAAACGATTTCACTGTAAACTTTGGCGATGCTGGCTTTCCCTTCGCGCAGCCTCTGCTTGTCATCTTCACTTGCTTTTTCCAGTATTTTTTTGCCTCTTTCAAAGGTTCGGGTTGAAACGCCTGCTTTTTTGGCTACGGCCTCAGTTGCTTTAGCCTTAAACTCGGGCGTAGCGTCATCTGGCGCTAATCCTAATTGCATGTTTCGCCCGTTTTTGCCGCCTTTTGCCTGCCGCTTTTTAGCGAGCGCTTGTTCAATCTCTAACAATGGCACCGCTAACTCTACGAGCTGAAAATTGTTCAAGTGGCGACGCCTAAGGTTTACTTCAATCACGAATTTTTTTTCAAGCAGTTTATCTTCAAACTTGCGCACTTCAAAATCTGGCTCAATGCCCAGTTCGGTGCATGCGCGGTACCTGTGGTGTCCGTCTAAAACTTCTAGGTCCTCGTTCACTGTTATTGGGTAGTGTTGGCCTTCTGCTTGTATGGATGCTTTGAGCTCGACGAATTCTGCCTCAGACATTTTCGGCAACAGTTTTTCATATTCAGGATTAAAGCGTAAGCTCATGGACATCGCCGTTGTCTGGTATTTACCTTTTGTATGTTATTATTATTTAAGGTGAAGGGTACAAGCGTTTCTATGTGGCATTCTGCTTAAAGCTGAGCCTTGGAATGTTGTCTCATGGTGCAATCACATATTCTTTTATTTTTTCTTGAGGTTGATATGTATGCGTATGAAAACCGCGTAGCTCGTTTGGCGGATCATCAGTTAACCGAAAATGCGACTGGATCTCTCTCCTCGCTCTTCCTGAATTACTTTTAGTTCGTCGCATTAGGTTAACATGGCTGGTTCGCCAAACCATACTTTTCGTTAAATAAGTAGAAGAAGTGTGCAAATGTCACTTATTTTATAAGGTAGTTCTATACCTGCTTGTAAAGGAGATGAATCATTAAACCACAAATATTATTAAACAGCATGCACCTAAATTCTATCAAACTAATAAAAAATTAAAAATCTCATCATTGCGAGAAACACTCGCTTTATGCGATTTAACAAATAATCAAATAAAATCATTAGGAAGTGCATACTTACGGGAGCATCCCAAACATTTACGATAAAGTACGTTGTACATGCCAGATTTGAAATTGAAGGCGTAGTAGAAAAACCCGATGTTATAGGCGCAGTTTTCGGTCAAACAGAAGGACTTTTTGGACCTGAACTTGACTTGAGAGAACTACAGAAAACAGGACGCATCGGAAGAATCGAAATTGATTTACACTCAAAAAATGACAAAACCACCGGCGCAATAACCATCCCGACTAGTTTAGATAGGGTTTCAACGGCGCTTATTGCTGCAAGCATAGAAAGCATTAATCGTGTCGGTCCGTGCTCGGCTAAAGTTAGCTTGGATAAAATTGAGGACGTTCGTGAAGCACGCAGAAAAATAATCATTGACCGAGCAAAAGAAATCCTGCATAAATGGACTATTGAGTTAATGCCAAGCGTAGATGAGGTTTACAAAGAAATCTCTGATACCATGAAGATTGGCAAAGTGGAAAAGTACGGTCCGGAAGATTTGCCTGCTGGTCCAGGTTTAGAAAGTGCTAAAGAAATTATTGTTGTTGAAGGACGCGCTGACATAATCAATTTGATGCGCTGCGGAATCTTTAACACTGTTGCTCTTGAAGGCGCCAAAGTTCCTGAGTCAATAAAGAAGTTGACTAAAGAAAAAACAGCCACTGCATTGCTAGATGGTGACCGAGGAGGCGACTTAATATTAAAAGAGTTATTGCAGGTTACGAGTACCAAGTTTGTTGGTCGCGCTCCAAGAGGCAAAGAAATCGAGGAGTGCAACTGCAAAGAAATCACTGAAGCTCTAGAAGCTAAGGTTCCAATGACAGAGGTTTCAGAGGTTTCTAAACCTAAAAAGCCTGAGCGTATCAAGGTTGAGGTTCCAGAAACCATAAGCCAAGCTACAAAAGCATTACAGGGCACACTTGAAGCAGTTTTACTTAACGATAAGCTTGAGTTGATTGAGCGTTTGCCAGTAAGCCAGCTAGCAGAAAAGCTTCAGCAAGTAAACGGTGTTGACACAGTGGTTTTTGACGGCATCATTACTCAGAGAATCGTTGATATTGCCGGCGAGAAGAACATCAGGCGGATAGTTGCTTCGCGAGTTTCAGAAGCTGTGAAGCCAGCGTTAAACGTTGAATTGGTAACTTTCCAAGACGCAATTCCTCAAGCCTAAATATAATCCATTAAGCTTCTGATTTCTTCACTTTCGTTCATGTCTTTTTTAATCAGTTCTTCTTCGGTCACATCAAAAAATCCAAGTATTCGAGCTGCTGCCGGAACTACCTGATTGGTTACATAGTAGTCAACGTCTACTTCATCATACTTAGCGAAAACGTAAGGTTTCACGCGATTGTAAAATCGTCCTTTACCTGCTAGTATGACGAAGCCTACTTTGTCGCCGCCTGTTAAACGCCATCCCTTTTCCTTGAGCATTTTTGCCGCTTCCACATGAGGAGCTTTAACAGCGTATTCTTCTGGCGGCTTGGTTAGTGTTTTCCAAATTATTAGGTCACGGAACGGAACTTTCCTTTGCTTTAGCGCTGCTATTACGGTATGTACGTAGTCAATTGCATTCTTAGGCGACTGCTCCTTAAGAATTATTTCAAGAACGTGCTCTTGCACTTTTTTAGCTACTTCCGCCCAATCGCCCCGAATTACTTCTAACCCAACAATGTCTAAACTGCCATCAAACCTTAAGCCTGCATACCGTTTTTTGGCTTCAGTGAAGAAAATACGCTTGTAAACCTCGCTGACTTCTACTTCTAAGCCTAAATTCTCATTAATCTCGGTTTGCAGTTCAAGGATTTTCTCTTTGTCATTAGTTAAGAACAGGCTGTCAGTGTCACCGTAAATAATCGTTAATCCTTTTTCTTCAGCTAAATGAGTGGCGCTTAAAATGGAGTGTCTACCCCAAGCTGAAGCTGCTTCGGCTACTGGTTTAATGTACCATCTTGCGCCAATCCAGCCAGCATAGCCATAGGTAGCGTTTGTTATGATTTTTACAGCTTTTTGCCTCGCATCCAAGATGCTGTATTCAACCGTGCTGGGGCTTAAAGTCTTCATTTGTGCCCGTATTTTGTTTCTTACTTCTATTAGGAACGTTAATGCTTCCTTGTAGAATCCGGGCGGTGCTTTGCGGAATCGGTGCTTAACTTCTGGCGTTTCGTAAACTCCACTTGGCGGTTCAGGCTCCTCTGGTGCAACGTATGTGTCAGGCGACAAATTGTATCTTATCATTATGTTAGGGTACATTGATTTGAAATCTAAAACCGCTATGTTATCATGCAGTCCAGGTTTTGGTTTAAGCACTAACCCTCCGGTGTAAGGCTGATAGGGCTGTTCTATTCGTTTGGGGATTAGTTCGCCGATTTTCCGTGTTTGCTTAATTAGAAACCATTCGACCCTGAAGCCCACAGCTGCAGTCATAACGTGGTCTAATGGCAGGCTCACTAAGCGTGATAGTTGCATTGCGAAATCCATCAGCAACATTGCGGAGCCTTGGATTTTACGAGCGTTGTTTAAGCTGAACTGTTTAAGCGCTTCTCTTTTCTGCGGGTCGTCCCAGTAACTGGCAAATTCAATATCTTCAATTTCATTGCTTGATTCGTTTTTCATTACGCCTAAATGGTAAGCTAAGTTGGAAAGGGTCTTAACCTTCACCTCTGGAAAAACATCCATAAAATCAGCAAGATCAACGTTAGCCATGCCCGTGAAGGAAATGTGACCATAAACGCTGGTATGTGGTTCATTTTTTGCGCGGTCAACATCAAATGTTCTTTCAAGCCTGTGGCTTCTTTTTATTAGGTAATCCCAATCTTGAGCGTTAGCGCCAAAACTAACGATGATATCAGGATCAAACTGGCGAACATAGGCAACAAACTGTTGAATAACAGGCTTATCATTTTTTTCGTTGCCTGCTATAAACTGCTTTTCTTCGCCGTTGCTGGCAACGCTGGATATTATTACTACAGGATTTCTATCTGGTTTGGGCGAGCCTTCACGACTATAACTGATCATTGAAAAACTGAGGATTCTGAGCAGGGGCTTGTCGACACTACCAAGCTGTTTTGGAATAGACCCTGCAGCATAAACCTTATTCACTTTTACGCCTAACACGTTGTCTTCTTCATCGGCGTCTACTTCATGCCATGCACAGGGGGTCACATTATTGTCGATTAGGTACCGCATAGGAATGCGAATATCATCTTCGAGGCAATCTTTTACCCCTTCGAACCCTCGAAGTTCCCTTGCAAGCTTTCCAGTTTCGGTCGCGTTTTTACAGTAAACTTTTATTGTCTGCACGGGTTTGCCGAAGAACCTGCGCTCTGATACTTCCGCCTTCACTGTTGATGAGGCATAAGCGTTCATGATTTCCTTTGCAGTTTTCGACGGGTCAAATCCTTCTTTGACCACAGCGTAAAAATAAGCAGTAAAGTTTCTGTCAATAATGAGCACTCGGTTTCCGTTTGCATCAATTCCCCAAAGCCACAATTCAACTGTCCCATTTTCTATTTTGGGGTTAATGTCTAGGAGCCAAAAAGTAACTTTCACAGGCAACCGCCTATTGTAGGATAGAACAAATTCGCCTTTAAACGTTTAAATCAAATTTTGATATATATGCAAGAGGCTATAACCTTTCCAGTACTAAGGGGTCAATTACATGAGAATTGGTGTTTGCGGTATCGCTTGCGAGAAATGTCCTCGAATGCAGAAAGGCACCTGCCCGAATGGCAATGTTGGCTGTGTTGCAAGGGAAAATAAAATGTGCCAAATCTGCTCTTGCGCTTTCAGTAAAGGCGTTAAATTGTGTTTTGAATGCAAAGATTTCCCATGTGAAACCACCAAGAAAGGACCAATAAGCTACGGTTACTGCCAATACATTTCAGGCAAATCCTAAAAAGAAAAGCATTATGCCCTAAAAGAGTTAATTTTAAGTTACTCGATGCAACTCTATTTTTGATTATTTATGGGTTCTCAAGAAGTTCTCATCGAAGCGCATGGATTAACAAAGAAATTTGATGATTTCACAGCGGTAGACCACATAGACTTCAAAGTATACAAAGGCGAATGCGTAGGCTTCTTAGGACCCAACGGTGCAGGCAAAACGACCACTGTCCGCATGATGTATTGCTTTCTGCCTCCAACATCAGGCGAATTAACCCTTGCAGGACTCAGCGTCAACAAGCAATGCAGAGAAATAAAAAGCATAGTTGGCGTAGCTCCGCAAGAGGAAAATTTAGACCCAGACTTCACAGTCACAAAAAACCTCACAGTTTACGCACGGTACTTCGACATCCCCAAAGATGAAGCCTTAAAACGAGCTAATGAACAACTAAAATTTTTCCAGCTTGAAGAAAAAAGAGAAGTACCCATAGCCGCTTTGTCTACAGGTATGAAGCGGCGGCTGATTTTTGCTAGGGCACTGCTAAATCAACCGCAAATTCTACTCTTAGATGAGCCTACAACAGGTTTAGACCCTCAAGCGCGGCATTTGGCTTGGGATGAGGTGCGTAATTTAAAGAAGAAGCAGGTTACCATAATTTTAACAACGCACTATATGGATGAAGCCGCTGTCTTATGTGATAGGGTACTGATTATTGATAGAGGAAAAATTATCGAGGAAGGCAAGCCTGCGGAACTTGTAAGGAAACACATTGGCGAAGAGGTTCTGGAAGTTGATTATGACGAGAAACTTCTGCCGACCCTTAAAGAGGCTTTTCCTGATGCACGTTTTGAAAGGTTAGGCGACCGCATGCAAATCTTCACAGATAAACCCCATGGCGTCTTTGAAGGCTTCCTAAAAGAACACTCAATGCAAAACGTGACTATACGTACCGCTAACCTTGAGGATGTTTTCCTTAAACTAACAGGAAGGGGACTTCGAGAAGAATGACTAGTACTAACATTCGCAGGTCTCCAGCACGTTTCTCCATACCAAAATTAACTTACAGAGTTTGGAAGGTTTGGCACCGAAATTTTGACGTGTTCATGAAAACCATAAAGGTTAATTTTTTACCCTCACTTCTTGAGCCGATTCTGTACTTGTTGGCGTTTGGCTATGGCCTCGGCGGTTTCATTCCAAACATTGGAGGCCAACCCTACATTAATTTCATTGCACCTGCACTGGTAGCGATTGCAGTTATGAATGGCGCATTTTTTGAGTGCACATTTGGTTCTTTCGTGCGCATGTACTACCAAAAAACCTTTGCCGCCATCGTTGCAACACCTGTAAGCGTTGAAGAAGTCGTTGCAGGAGAACTTCTTTGGGGAGCAACCCGCGCAACGATTAACGCGACCATTGTATTAATTGTGATTGCAGTTTTCAGGTTAATTACAAGCCCACTGTTTTTGCTTGTTCCATTAATAGCGTTCTTTGGCGGGTTAATGTTTGCCTCTATCGCAATGTGTTTTACTGCCTTAGCGCCTGATATTGACTTCTTTAATTATCCCTCATTCCTGTTTGTGACGCCGATGCTCTTTTTAAGTGGCACCTTCTTCCCGTTGACATCATTGCCATCTGCCGCACAAGCAACCGCAATGGCTGTTTTGCCTCTGACCCACATTGTAAACATAGCCAGAGGAGTTGTTGCTGGGCATACAGAGGCAATCCTGGGACTTAACCCTCAAATGCTGCTGCCCATAAGCATAGCTTGGATAGTGTTAGTGGCCATATTCTTCTTTATAGTCAGCATTAACCTGATGAAAAAACGGTTAACAGGATAACCTTATGCTAAACCGTGATGCCTTTAATTTCGGCAACTATAAGGTAGTAAGCGGCTAACCCTTTCCATGTGCCCCACGACTTAGCGACTTCCCGCGCCTCCGCGCTCTTTATTGGTTTTCCATTGCAATAGTACCTTGAAATCACTCGTCTTATGCCGAAATCGTCAGCTGGCAGGGCATCCAGTTTCTGCATTCCTCTTAGCATGGTTAACTCAGCGGTCCAAACTCCGATTCCCCTTATTTCATCAAGTTCAGCTATGATTTGCTCGGGGGTTTTGTTGTTTTTTAGGTGCTCAAGATCCAACTTTCCTTCCGCTATCAGTTTGGCTGCTTCTCGGATGTACTCGGCTTTCCGCTGGCTTAACCCGCAGTTGCGTATTTCTTCAATGCTTGCACATGCCATGCTTTGAGGCGTTGGATATGCATAGTAGGAGTCGCCGTTTAATGTGAGAGTTTCACCGAATTTCTTCGCTAACTTTACTTCTATGATTTGCGCAACTTTGATGGAAATTTGCTGCTCAACAATAGAATCAGCCAAGGCTTCGAAAACTGTCGGGGTAGTTGGGTTTTTTAATCCATACAATTGCCTGGTTATTTGTTGCATTGTTTGGTCGTTTTTTATGTCTTCATAGAAGGATTGCAAGTCGAAGTCTAAGTTGAAAATGAATTTGACTGCTTCTTCCGCTTCTCGCTTAACTTGCAATGTTATGGGGATGTTTGATTTTAATTCAATGTTTAATTTTGGCTTTTGAATGGTTCCCATAGAAGTTAAGTTGACTAAAACAAGATTGCCGTTGATTCTTAGCACTTGATGAAATTTGCCGTTTGCGTAGGTTCGGATTTGCTTGTCGCCGCTTGAGAATATTTGAGCGGTTAAATCGAAGTTGGAAGGCGGCAATGCGTGGATTGTAAAGGTTTCAGTGAAAGTCATCTGGTTTCATCCTTGAAGCGTTGTCTTAACTGCTGCTTGAGGGATATTAAAGATTTTTAACCTGAAAGTTGTATTATAAGCAAACAAAAGGAAGGTTAATTATGCGTCTAGTAGTGCGAATAGGCGGCTCCGTTGTAGCATCACCAGTTAATACTGAATTAATGAGCAAATACGCTGACCTATTAAAAACCGTAAAATCTCAAAGCCACGAAGTTGCGGTAGTGCTTGGCGGTGGAGCTTTGGCACGAGAATTCATTGGAATTGCTCGTAATTTGGGGTTGGATATGCAGGCGCAGGATGAGGTTGCGATTTCTGTTTCGCGCTTGTTTGCTCAGCTTTTCCTCAAAAAGCTTGGAGACGCTGGTTGTAGTAAAGTGGCGTTAACGCTTGATGATGCAGCTGAATGTTTACGTGAAGGGAAGATTGTTGTGATGGGCGGTTTGAAGCCTGGAATCACCACTGACGCGGTTGCAGCGTTGGTTGCTGAACGGGTCAATGCTGATTTACTGGTTAAAGGCACGGATCAGGATGGCGTTTATGATAAAGATCCGAGGAAGCATGCGGATGCGGTCAAGCTTGATCGTTTGTCCTTTGATGATTTGCCAAAGATTTTCGAAGAGAGCGTACACAAAGCCGGGATGCATCAAATTATTGATCCTGAAGCCGTTAAGGTTCTGAAGCGCCGACGCTTGAAGTTGATTGTTGTTAATGGTTTTAAGCCTGAGAACATTTTGGCTGCGGTTAATGGCGAGAATGTTGGAACGGTAATTAGTTAGTTTTTTTCCATCTTTCATGTATCTCTAACATTGATTTTGCAACAAGTTTAAATATCACATTTGATATCACATGTGAAGTCAATAACGATATCGATAGTGATATTGAATGAATGAAGAAAAAGAACAAAAAAAACAATTGAAAGATGCAATGCGTGAAGAAAAGCATTTGATGTTCCACAAGCGAAACTGGTTACGGCACAACGCCATGGTTCCAAAAGGATTCCTACGCTATCACGTGCTTGAAGCACTCAACGAAAAACCAATGTCCGGCTCAGAACTAATGGAAGAAATCCAAAAACACACCGGCGGACCCTGGAAACCCAGTCCAGGCTCAATCTACCCACTGCTCGCTTGGCTCCAAGACAACGTGTACATAAAAGAACTGCCGACGGAAAACGGGCTCAAACGCTATGAGTTAACAAAAAACGGCAAAGACTTGCTTGAAGAACAGACAAAAATTAGAGAAAAGTTCAGAGGAGACGTAGGCTTTATGACACATCCCTTCTTTGACAGATTCTTCGAGAAGATACCGCAGGAAAAAACAAACCAAATTCGCGCCTCAATGAAACGACTATTCGTCTCATCGATAAAGCTGGCTAAAACTTTGAGAGAAAACTATTCTGAAAAGGAATTAGATGAAGCATTAAAGGTGCTTGATGAAGCTTCAAAGAAACTTGAAGAAATAAGCAGCAAAGTAAAAGGTGAAACTAAAAATGAGTGAAAACGAAGAAGCCATAAAAGTCGAAGGATTAACCAAAGTTTACAACCACAGCCTAACAGCCGTGGACCACATAAACTTCAGCGTTAAACATGGGGAAATCTTTGGTTTTCTAGGACCTAACGGTGCTGGAAAAACAACCACCATAAGCATGCTAATAACAGTCACGAAACCCACTGAAGGAAAAGCCACAATTCTAGGCGGCGATATCTCAAAACAAAGCATGACCGTACGAAGCTCAATCGGCGTTGTCCCACAAGAGTACACTGCAGACGAAGAC
>Ga0208456_1000613_pt1 | contig 20212 bp, 22 predicted proteins | sample June2015DPH_4_10_2_FD_184691 | JGI IMG/M metagenome (GOLD analysis project Ga0208456, IMG submission 184691) | Peatland microbial communities from SPRUCE experiment site at the Marcell Experimental Forest, Minnesota, USA - June2015DPH_4_100... | ecosystem: Environmental > Terrestrial > Soil >... | reverse complement strand
GATAACGGGCGCGTTTAGTTCTACCCTTCCGATGCGGGTCGCTCTAGTGGAGCACCAAGCCTTGATGGAATCCTCTTGTGAGATCCTTCCCTAGGAGAGTCTAGATTAATGGCGCAAATGGAATACTCCGGAAGGGCCTTGCCGCTTATATAGCAAGAGACCAAGAAGAGAAAAAGGGAAGAGACTGAAAAGAGGCAGGGCCTGGGAGAAGCGTTGGGGCAAAGGGAATACTGCGGAGGGTACCAACGGAAAACAGGAGAAAACGGTGCGAGCGGCCGGGGGGGATTTGGCGGGGGTCTTTAACAGAAGTGAAGAGAAAAGGGAGAAAAGGAAAGGGGTGGGACCAACCCACCCCTTTATCAGTGGCTGCGCCTGTTCTTACCCTTTTATGATCCGCGGGAGTATCATCTGGTGCTGCGGGCAGATCGACGCCGGGTTCTGGTAGCAGCAGTTGGCAAAGACCACCAGGTACTTCCGAAGGTCCGTCATCTTGACCACCTCGTCCACCAGCCCCATTTTAGCGCAATAGGCCGGCCTCGACTTGTCGTAGTACTCCTTGACCGTCTTGTTCATCTGCTCGATCACGGGCTCCAGAGACTTCCCTGCGTCCTTCTCCTTGACGAGCCTCCTGGCAAAGCTCGCCACCGCGGCCGTCTCGCCGTGCATGACGTAGATTTCCGTGGTCGCAGTCCCGATCGTGAAGGCGTTGTTGTTGTTCGCCTGAGGCCCGGCCATTATATAGTGGGCGGCAGCCGTGCCCTTCCTCAGCACGATGGCAATCATGGGGCTGTCGTTCGCCTGCTCGATGGAGTAGATAAGGGATTGGCCGAGGCCGAGAAGCTCGGCCTTTTCCGCATAGTCGCCCACGTCGATGCCCGTGGTATCCTGCACCCAGACCATGGGCACCCTGTCCCTGCCGCAGAGCGTCACGAACTCGTTGACCTTGACCAGTCCTTCCCTGTAGAATTTGCCGCCGATCGCGGGATAGGGCGCGTACTGGGGATATCCCTTGGGCATCATGCCCTGCTTGTTTGCCACGACGCCGATAAGAAACCCGTCGATCTTGACCAGACCCGTGTAGAGCTCGGGTCCGTAGTCGGGCCGGAACTCCATGTGCTCGCTGCCGTCGACAAGCCTTGAGAGGAACTGGTAGACGTCATAGGTCATCTTCTGGTTGAAGGCAACGATATTGTAGAGGTCCTCGGCGGCAAAGGCCGGCTCGGCAGGCTCCGCAACCCTGAAGAACTTGCCGTTGTAAGCGGGCAGGTAGGTGACCCATTCCTTGACGGCGTCGAGTATGGACTCTTCGGTCTGGAACACCTGCTTGAAGAAACCCGTGTTGTCATAATGGATCTCGACCCTTCCGGGGGGAACGGACTTGAACTTCCTCGTGGCGTCGATGATCTGCTCGGCCATGCCCTCGTCGAAGTAGCCCTTCGGCGCCATGCCGCTGACGATGCCGGCGCCCCCCACCGCGATGTTGCAGTCCTTATGGGCAAGGAGTAGCGTAGGGCTTATGCCCTGGTAACCGCCGCCCGCGGGGTTCGTCCCATAGATGGCGGCGAGCACCGGGATGCCCAGCTTGTTCAGCTCTGCGTGCCTGAAGAAGGTGGTGCCGTTGCCCCTCCTATTGGCATAAACCTTCTCCTGCTCGGTCAGCTTAACGCCGCTGCAGTTGACGAGCCAGACGAGCGGGCAATGGAGCCTCTTCGCGATGTCCGTGACACGGAGGATGTTGTCCGCCTGGCCGGCTATCCAGGCTCCTGCCATGACCTTGTTGTCGAAGCCGATAATCACGCACCACCGGCCGTTTATCCTGCCGAGACCGTCCACTACGCCCGTCGTCCCCGATTCTTCGTCCATGAAGTCGTACAGCATGTGAAGGGGCGCCCACGTGCCCTTATCAAGTATGTAGTCAAGCCGCTGGTAGACGGTCCACTCACCCCTCTTGTTGAGCGTCTCGGCGGGCAGCCCTGCCCTCTTCTTTTCATCTACCAATGCATCGATATGCTGCTCGACCTTTTTGATCTCCTCGGCGTTTGCCGGGTTCTCTTTCGCCGGCTTGCCGAAGGGCTGCATCTTCTCGAAGTACGGTCTCATTTTCATCCCTCCCGGTGGCTTGTTTTTTTTATTGTTATGAATTTCACAATTATATTTTTCCGCACTGCTGTTTGTCAATAGAAAAGGGTGTGCAGTGGACTGCCCGTTTCTCGACCCCCCAGTGTCTCAGGGGTATAAACCCCTATTTGTGACAGTTTTCTCATCTCGCCGACTGTATGCAAAGGCCGGGAAAGAAGGCAAGCTGCGGTTCCCGTCACCGGGCCGGAGCTTCCTTCCCTTGTCCGAAAAGGCGGGTACGGCGGTTTCGAAACTAGTGTTTGAAAAGCCGCTGGCCTGTGAAGACCATGGTCACCCCGGCTTCGTTGCAAGCCTGGATTACCTCGAAATCCCTCTCCGAGCCGCCGGGCTGGATCACGCCGGTCACCCTTTCCTTTATGGCGGCGTCCACCCCGTCCCTGAAGGGGAAAAAGCCGTCGGAGACGACTATCGAGCCAAGAAGGCCCCCTTTCCGGGCCTTTGTATACTCCTCTATCTCCTTCAAGTCCTCCATCCGCCTCTTGCCTTTTTCTGTATCGAGCCTGAACACGGCATAGGGCACGCCGAATTTTTTGAATACCTGGGCATCCATGAACTTAGTGTAGGCCTTGAAGACGGCGATCTCGACCACACCGACCCTGTCCTGCTCTCCCGTCCCTATGGCAACGGTTGCCCCGTCCTTTACGAAAAGCGCCGAATTGGAGCTGACCCCTGCCTCCACGTACCAGCCGAAGAGCATATCCTCCAGCTCCCTTTCCGCGGGCGCCCTTTCGATCCTATGGACTTCGCCCTTGTACGTGGTCTCGGCCGGCTTCAGGTCGGCCTTTCCTTTGATCTTTAAAGGCTGGGACTCCTGTAAGATGAGCCCCCCGTCCATGAGGGACTTGAAGTCGATGATTCTCTTCGTCTTGTATTCCCGCAGCTTCTCCATCTGTCCGATCCGGAGTATCCTCAGGTTCTTCCATTTCTTGAGAATGTCGAGGGCGCCCCCCTCGTAATCGGGCGCGCATACAACCTCGAAGTAATAGGGCGCCATGGCCTTCGCCGTCTCCACATCGACCGCCGTCGTCAGCACCACGGCACCGCCGAATGCCGCTATCCGGTCGCACCAAAAGGCCTTGTCGAAGGCCTCGGCAGGCGTCGAGCCGTAGGCTGCGCCGCAGGGGTTGTTGTGCTTCATGATCGAGCAGGCCGGCATGCGTTCGAGGAACCTCAGGATGTTGAGGGCATTGTCGACATCCGTAAGGTTTATCTTGCCAGGATGCTTGCCCACCTGGAGCTGGTCTTCTTCCGTGATCCTGCTCACGAGACCGCTGTCGAAATCGAAGAAGCGCACGTCGCCGAGGACGATGTTTCCATTGACCAGCTCGTAGAGAGCCGCCGGCTGATCGGGGTTCTCACCGTACCGGATGCCACGCTCGACGTCGGCCTTCTCGTCGGCATCGAAGATGCTCCATGTTTTCTTGCGGTATTCGAGTACCTGTCCCCCCATGTCGATCTTTATGGAATCGGGGAACTTGTCCTTGACTACTTTCTTGTACATGTCCTTTATCTCAGCCATATTATCTCCTGGCGCGGCTGCGTCTGAGGCGCATCTTCGGCGTTGTGCTGCGCCGCGTGAAGCTCCGACGTACGAAGAAGTACGCCTCCACTTCCCGCAGGCTTGCACGCCACCAAATCTGCATCCTCATACTTGCCGCTCATTTTTGTTCTTCCCGTTTGTCGGTAGAGTTACCCTGCCTGGTTTATCTCAAACCTGTTCTTGCAGTTTGTGCAGCCTCCGATTACTTCATTATCTCCCGGATCGCCTCCGTCATCGATTCCACGTCCAGGTGCTCTTTGGCCAGGATCTCCTCCGTCTCGCCCGAAAGCCCGTATCTCCTGACTCCGAAGCGCGCCACCCTCCCCTTGTATCCGTGATCGAGGAGCCACAGGGCCAGACATGCTCCGATACCCGTGTCCGGGTTGTGGTCCTCGTATGTGAAAAGATAGGGGAGGTCGAGGAGGCGGCCCATGGTCTCCTCGTCGACGGCTGCTACGCAGGCCATGTTGATTACTGCGACCGATCTTTGCTTCTTCGACAGGGCGGCCCTTATCTTCATCGCCCTATCGACCATGCCGCCGCAGGCGATAATGCCCGCGTCTTTTCCTTCGCGGATAACGTCCATCCGTCCGTAGACGAACCGGTAGCCGCCGCCGAAAAAGGGCCTGCCCTCCTCGCCGCGGATGACCGGCCAGGCCGACCTGCCTGTGCCTATCATGAAATTTCCCTTCTCTACGGCCGCATAGCGCACCACCCGATCGACCTGGTTCGGGTCCGCCGGGACGATCGGCTTGAAACCGTAAAGGTTCCGTACCAGGCCGATGTAGTCGATGCACTGGTGCGTCTTCCCGTCCTGGCCTACGTCGAGGCCGAGGTGGGTGAGGACAAGCTTGAGGTCCGTGCCGTTGATATCGTTCAGCCTATGCTGGTTGTATGTCTCATCCATCCCGAAGGCCCCGAAATCCGCGAAGAAAGTCGTGACGCCCGCGGTCGAGAGGGCGCCGCTCACGGTCGCCGCATTGTGCTCCTGCACCCCGCACTGGAAGAAATGATCGGGGAAGGACTTTGCGAAATCGGCGGACTTGACCGAGCCCGCCAGGTCGCAGTCGAAAACGCACACCGGTCTGCCCAGGGGGATGTTCCTCTCCCCTATGTCTTTGAGAGCCCTGCCGAAGGCCGACCTGTTGTCGATCTTGTCCTCTTCCGTATAAGTAAAAGGCTCGCCGCCCTCGAGAAAAGCCCCGTTTGCGCGCGGCTGCGGGAGCCACTCCCAGGCGCCTTTCCGCTTCTCCACGTAATAGCCGGTCCTGTCCTCCATGCCGAGGGCGGATGCGGCCTCAGCCATCTCCTTCGGGTTGAGCGGCCTTCCGTGGAATTCGGCTTTCCCCTCCATGAAGGGGATGCCATTCCCTATGACCGTGCGGGCCCCTATGCAGACGGGGCTTGCCGCCTTAGCGGCCTTTTTCAGCGCCCTGTAAATCTCGTCCGGGTCATGGCCGTTTACTTCCAGCACGTCCCATCCGTCCGCCTCGTAGTCCTCCCTGATGTTGACCGGCATGACCGTATCCGTGGCGCCGCTTATCTGGATGCCGTTCCAGTCTATGAGAACGGTGATGTTCGAGAGGCCATATTTTTTCGCGAACCTGCGGGCCTCGGCCACCTGCCCCTTTGCCTGCTCGCCGTCGCTCATAAGCACGTAGACGTGGTAGTCCTCATTCTTGACCTTCGCCGCCAGGGCAAGGCCGCACCCGGCGGAAAGTCCCTGCCCGAGGTTCCCCGTCGACCAGTCGATAAAGGGGATTCCCCTCACCACGTGCCCCTCGTAGGGGCTCCCCGCCTTCCTGAAAAAGGCTATCACCTCATCCAGGGGAAGGTGGCCGAGCCGCGCGAGGGCTGCGTATACGCCGGGCGAGGTATGGCCGTGGCTCACCACTATCCTGTCCCTGTGGGCACCGTCGAGGTTTGCGCACGAGAAGACGGTGAGGTACATCTCCAGGGATGAGAGCGACCCACCGGGGTGGCCCGACCCTGCGAGGCTCGTCATGGTTATTATATCGCTCCGGGCAAGACGGGCCAGCTCCCCGAGGCGGACAACTTCTTCGGCAGTCAGATGCTCTCGATCAAGGGACATATTTTCCTCCCAACCAGTACTCACACTCTTCCTTCAGCGCGCACCGGGGACATTCGGGCTGCAATTATTGGGGCTCAGCGCCCCCTCCCCAAGCGAAGCTCGGGGAGCCACCCCCCTCGGAAATGCATAACTACGGGCCTTCATAGTTCCCTCCCAACCAGTACTCACAATCTTCCTTCAGCGCGCACCGTGGACATTCGGGCTTTTTAGCCTTGCAGACGTACCTCCCGTGGAGGATCATGAGGAGCGAGAAGGCGGTCCAGTCCTTCTTCGGCACCAGCCCGGCCAGGTCCTTCTCGATCCGTTCCGGGTCCTTGTTCTCCGTGAGGCCCAAGCGGCCGCTCACCCTCGTCACGTGCGTATCGACAATCAGGGCCGGCCTCCCATAGGCGAGGCCCACGATCATGTTCGCCGACTTGCGGCCTATGCCCTTGACCGTAGCGAGGGCGTCGATGTCGTCGGGTATCTTTCCTGCGAACCTTTCCTTTATCTCTCCGACGACGGTCTTAAGGCTCCGGGCCTTGTTATGGTAAAAACCCGTCTCCCTGATTTCCTCTTCCAGCTCGGGGAGCGGAGCATCGAGGTAGTCTTCCACTTTCCTGTACTTCTTGAAAAGGCGCGCGGTGACCCGGTTTACCCGCTCGTCCGTGCACTGGGCGGAAAGGATGGTCGCAACGGTCAGCTCCAGGGGGTTCGAGTAGTCGAGCTCCACCCGGGGTTTTCCATGCATGGCCTCCAGCTTCCCGATAATGCCCTTAATTTCCTTTGCCATCTTTCACCTCCCGGAAGAGGTCCATGACCCCCTGGGCGTCCCTCGTATTGACTACGTCGCCGGCCGTGAGCCAGCCCTTCCTCGCAATGCCTATGCCGAAGAAAATCTCGGCTATCCCCTCGGCGGAGTGAGCGTCCGGGTTCACTGCTATCATTACGCCCTTTGCCCGCGCCTCCGGCAGGCGCCTCCAGTCGATGTCGAGGCGGTAAGGGCTCGCGTTCAGCTCGATCATCACGTGAAGGCGCGCCGCCTCGTCGATGATGCGGCCCATGTCCACCCTGTACCCTTCCCTGGCGAGGAGGAGCCTGCCCGTCGGGTGGCCGAGGATCGTGGTATAGGGGTTCTCCATCGCCCGGATGATGCGCGCCTCCATTTCCTGCTGACCCATGGAGAAGCCGGAATGGACCGAAGCGACGACGAAATCGAAGCCTGCGAGTATGTCATCCCCGTAATCGAGGCTGCCGTCGGGAAGGATGTCGCTCTCGATGCCCTTGAGGAAGATGAAACCGTCGCTTCCCGCGTTGAACTCGTCGATCGCCTCCCACTGCCTCAGCACATCTTCCCCTTTCAGGCCCCCGGCGTAGTACGCGCTCTTGCTGTGGTCGCAGATCCCCACGTAGGACAGGCCCATTCTGCGGGCAGTCTTTGCTATCGTCTCGAGATTCGCAGTGCCGTCGCTCATGCTGGTGTGGACGTGGAGAGTGCCTTTGAGGTCGGCAAGCTCGACGAGGCGGGGGAGGCTGCGGTTTGCGGCCGCCTCCAGCTCGCCCATGTCCTCCCGGAGCTCAGGGGGCACGTAGGAAAGGCCCAGAAACTCATATATCTCGGCCTCGCTCGCCAGACCTACGGGCCGGCCCGCCTCGAAGAGGCCCTTCTCGTCAAGGGAAAGGCCCCGCCTCGCCGCCAGGTCCCGGAGCTTCGAGGTATGCTCCGAGCTCCCTGTGAAATAAAGGAGGGCGAAGGGAAAGGATTGCCTGTCAACGATCCGCAGGTCTGCCTCTATCCCGAAGACGAGCCGGCAGGATATCCGCGTCCCGTCGCTGGCGAAAACCTCTTCCACGTCCGGAAGGGAGGCGAGATGGTCTGCAACGCCCCGGCGGTCCGCGGCGCAGACCACTATGTCTATGTTCCTCACGACCTCTTTTTTCCGCCTTATGCTCCCGCAGATCTCTACAAGCCCATCCGGGACAATCCGCGCCAGTCGCTCCTTCATCCTGACGGCCAGGGGGTAGACCTCGCCGAAAAGGTATTCCCCCTTGTGACGCCTTAAGAACTCGATCCCTTTCAATATCCGGCTTTGCGTCCTCTCACCGAAGCGGAATAGGCCGACAAGCCGGTTCTCCCTGCACGCGTACTCAAGCTCCCCCAGGCCCGTAACGCCCAGCTTCTCGAAGAGCAGCTTTATCTTTCGCGGACCCAGGCTCGGTATCTGCAGGAGCTCTATGAGGGTGGGCGGGATTCTCCCCGTCAGCTCCTCGTGGTATGCCATTTTTCCCGTTTCGTAATACTCGCTGATATTGGCGGAGAGAGTTTCCCCTATCCCCTTGATCTCCCTGAGGCGTCCTTCCTTTACGAGTGAATCGAGGTCATCGAGGCCCGCCACAACCTTAGCCGCGTTGTAATAAGCCTTAGCTCTGAAGGGATTATCTCCTTCGATCTCCAGCAGGGCCCCGATCTCCTCCAGGATGGCTGGAATCGATCTTCGCTGCATCAGTTATTATCATACAAGGCAGAAAAAGATGTCAACATTAGGGTAGTATGGGGGGGGCCGGGATCTTTTCGTGACGCTTCGCGTCGACCGCCTGGCGGTGCCCGCGATCTCTTGCCGGCGCGAAGCGCACCAGAAGATCGCTCTGCCGCGCAGCGCGAAATTTCCTCCGGCCCCATTGTTCGACATACCTCCAGTTTTTGTTTTCTCGCTTTTCATCGGAAACTGGAAGGGGACGCAAAGAAGAGGGGCAAGAAGGGCTCCACCTTTCGTCCTACAACTCCTGTCGTCTTGAACAAAACTCATCTACCCAAATACAATATAACAAAGGGGTTATCGCAAAGGGGTCTCCCGGCATGTAACCAGAGGGCCGCGAAACTCGACAAGTTAAAGAGGACTTTTAACAGGGGTTGGCTATGGACGGGAAATTGCGCGGGTTTCTCGCGGCGATTTTTTTGTTGCTGATGCTCGCCGGCCGGTCTGAACTAGGGGCGGCGACAGTTGCCGCCGGGTCGAACTTCAGCGCGGCTCTCAAGTCCGACAGTACCCTCTGGACATGGGGAGGCAACGGGAGCGGCCAGCTCGGCAATGGCACGACCACGGGCACCAACACCCCCGGACAGGTGGGAACGGGCACGACTTGGAGCGCGGTCGCGGCCGGATCGAACTTTACGGCCGCCATCGACACGGGCGGCAACCTCTGGACATGGGGAGGCAACGGGAGCGGCCAGCTGGGCAATGGCGCGACGGCAAATACAAGCACCCCCGGGCAGGTGGGAGTCGGGACGACCTGGGCGGCGGTCGCGGCCGGATCGGACTTCATGGTGGCCATCGACAGAGGCGGCAATCTCTGGGCCTGGGGGGACGGCGGGAGCGGTCAGCTCGGCAACGGCGCGACCACCGGTACAAGCACCCCTACCCAGATAACGACCGGCACGGTCTGGACGGCGGTGACGGCGGGGTCGGACTTCACCGTGGGCATCAAGTCGGGCGGAAGCCTCTTTACATGGGGAGGCAACGGGAGCGGCCAGCTAGGCAACGGAAGCACCACAAGTACCGCCTCTCCCGGACAGGTGGGAGCGGCCACGACCTGGAGGGCCGCTGCAGCGGGGTCGGACTTCGTGGTTGCCATCGACTCAGGCAGCAACATCTGGGCCTGGGGGGACAACAGCAGCGGCCAGTTCGGCAACGGCACTACCACGAGCTCCAGTACGCCCGTCCAGATAACGACCGGCACGGTCTTTGTCTCGGTGGCGGCCGGGTCGAACTTCACGGCGGCCATCGACACGGGCGGCAACCTTTGGACATGGGGAGGCAACGGGAGCGGCCAGCTCGGCAACGGCACGACGGCAAATACAAGCACCCCCGGGCAGGTGGGAGTCGGGACGACCTGGGCGGTAGTCGCGGCCGGCTCGGACTTCATGGTGGCCATCGACAGAGGCGGCAATGTCTGGGCCTGGGGGGACAACAGCAGCGGTCAGCTCGGCAACGGCACGACGAACAGCGCGAGCGTGCCCCAGGAGATATTGTCGGGTTTCAGCGTCCTGCCTACGGTTGTCTCTACTGTCCCGCAGGACGGAGGAACGGACGTCGAGGTAGACTCCAGCATCAAGGCCACGTTCAGTACGGCGATGGACCCGGCCACCCTCACGAGCAGCACCTTTTTCCTGACCCCGCAAGTCGCGGTCGCCGTCTCCTACGACCCGTCGAGCCTGACTGCCACGTTGACCCCATCGGAAAACCTGCATCACGACTGGACCTATACGGCCACCATAACTACGGGGGTGATGGACGCCAACGGCAACCACCTTGCGGCGAACTTTACCTGGACTTTTACGACCGAGCATAACCACCCGCGCCCGTGCTTCATAGCGACGGCCGCATACGGGTCCTATCTCGACCCGCACGTTGCCGTCTTGAGGACCTTCAGGGACACCTGCCTCATGACGAACAGGGCGGGGAGGGCTTTCGTCGCCTTTTATTATCAATACTCGCCTCCCCTCGCGCGCCTCATTGCAAGGCATGCCGCCTTGAGGACGGTGACGCGGTGGGCCCTGGCCCCTATAGTCTACGGTGTCATCCATCCCCTCATATTCGGGCTCATTCCGCCAGTCTGTCTGGCCTTGATCTACCTGGATAAGAGGAGGAGGCGCAAGGGGCGCAAGGCGTAATCCTCACCACACGGCTTAAATCAGTCCTTCCATAAGTCGCTGATTTACGCTAAAGTAGTGGTGGTCATACGACGAGGCGGTTGAAAACGACCAGGAGGAAAAATCATGGTGACGTATGATGCGAAAAAATGGATTTTTGTCTGTATAGCTGTTCTGGTCATTCAGTGGGTTCTCGCTGGAGTGGTGGCGGCGGCGGAACCGGCCAAGATAGTTCAAGGGGGAGCCATACTGACTGTCGCCGATTCGAAAAGACTTATCGGCAAGGCCGTGGCACAGCTGCCGATCGTCAAGGAGGCCCTTGCACACGGTATGGTAATTATCGTTAAGGGCACAACGAATGCCTATGTGGCCGAGGAGATTACCGGAAAGAAAATCGAGCATGCGGCATTTGTGCGGGGAAGAATTGAGCCTGAGAAAGGGGCTAAAAAGCTGCCCGAGGTGAAAGCCCTGCCCGATGTGATCCTCGAAAAAGGCAAGGTCGTCAATATACCGCTTGCCGATGCCGCGAAGAAACTGAAACCGGGTGATGTCGTCATTAAAGGGGCCAACGCCCTTGACTACAAGAACAAGATAGCGGCAGTCAATATCCTCGATCCGTCAGGAGGGACGACGGGAATCACCATGCCCTTCATAGTGGCACGCAAGGCACACCTCGTAATCCCGATCGGCCTCGACAAGTTGGTTGCCGGAGATATAGTGGATCTGACATTGAAGATGCGTGAGCCGATGGAATCGGTCAACATTATTCCCTCCATGTGGCTCCTGACCGGGGAGATCGTCACGGAGCTTGAGGCCATTAAAGTACTGACGGGAGCGACTGCCTTCCAGTCCAGTGCTGGTGGCATCAGCGGTGCGGAAGGGGCAGTGTGGCTCGTTTTCAGGGGAACCAGGGAACAGGTGAATAAGGCTCTTGACCTGATTCACTCAATCCAGGGTGAGCCGCCCTACACAAAATAATCGATCAAATCTTAACACCGAACATTACTCGTCCGGCGTCCCCGCAATGGGGACGCCAGTTATTTTCTACCGGAACCCCCGCTGGTCCTGGAAGACGGATCTTCAGAGACAGTCGAGAGATATAAAAATAGGGGCCCCGAGGGTATGAAAAATCTTGCCCGATGACTGCCGGCCATGGTATGAAGAACCATACAAAATAAGAGGAGGCACAAACCATGAGAAAGACAGGTTTCACAGCCTTGTTGATATCGGTGCTGATCCTTGCGGCGGCTTCCACGGGATATGCCCAGAGCACCGGATATGAATGGCTTGGAGGCAGCTGGGAATACAGGATCGACTTCCCTGGCCAGCCAGGTGCCTTCCGTTACACCATAAATTTTTCCAAATCAGGGAATGTTATCGAAGGTATGCTATCGACCAACGGGAATACGCATACGCAAGTGAAAGCCTTTATACGTGATGGTGGACTTCAATGGCAATATTACGATCAGTATGACGTCACAGATCCCCATTGGAGAGATGTTTCTGTAAGTGTTACTCCGGACCAAAGGCAAATCTCTTACCGCATGCATGAGGCAACGGTCGTACTGACTAAGAAATGAGGACCGGACCGCAGGCGGGGTAAGTGTATCAGTGGAAATCGGCGAAAAACGGTCGAAAGTTTTGCGGCTCGGGCACAACGACGGGCACAAGAGGCACAGCGAAACAAGAGGCCGGGCGATCCGGCCCTTTGCAGCCCCCCGGTCGTTTCGCGCATATGCTCATTATTAGTACATCTGTTCTAATGCCTGTCTACCTGGGCCGCCTCTTACCCCTTCGAGGCAGAGAAACAAGCTCAAAACGTCCCTAAAATCGATTTTCAGAGGGGGGGGTGCCACTACTACCCTGTGAAGGTGTGCCGGGCCGGCTACAGCATAGGATACGCTGCGGATTACAGGGATAGAAGGGCACACCAGGAGCTGGGCAACCGGCCTTTTTTTCCAAATGCTCTCGTCAAAATCCTCTTGACAATCCTCCTTTGTGGTAATAAAATAACCACAGCACGTACCAACATAAAAAGAAGTGAAGGAGGGGTTATGTTTGGTATTCATGTGAAAGAGATTCGTTTGCAAAAAGGTTTTTCACTGAGAGAGTTTTGCCGTCTACTTGATGAGGATGCAAGCAATTGGAGTAAGATCGAAAGGGAGAAAGCGCCTCCACCCAAGGATCCGAATAGATTAGAAAAAATAGCTAAGTTGCTTGGCATTGAAGTACCAAGCAAAGAATGGGATGATCTTTTCGACATGGCCTCGGTAGATGCCGGGGCCATTCCGCAGTATCTAATGGACGACAAGGAAGTATTAAAAGCTCTGCCCGTATTCTTTAGAACAGTAGGCAGTATCAAGCCAACCGTACAGGAATTAAAAAGGCTTATCGAGAAGGTCAGGGAAGGTATCTAATTGCCTGACCTTTCCCGAGTGAGATGTAAACGTCTTACCCTCTCGGAGATTCGCGTCATCGCCACTGACTTTCGGCACAAACACTGGCCGGAATCATGTCTCCCCGTGAATATGGAAACGATAATCGAAAACAGATTGGGGCTGGAGATTATACCGTTGCGCGGCGAACCGGCATTGTCGAAAATTTCTGCTTACCTCAAGAGCGATTTAACGGGAATCGTAGTCGACCATGATCAATATATGGATGCTGAGAATCGGTTTGAAAATAGGCTTCGTTTTTCCTTTGCGCATGAAGTTGGTCATCTCGTCCTCCACGATTATTTCTATCGTCAATTTTCTTTTGAATCGATCGAAGAGTATTTGCACTTCGAAGACGATTTGCCAGAAGACAAGTATCGAGATTTTGAATGGCAGGCAAACGAATTTGCGGGGAGCCTATTAGTTCCGAGAGAACATTTGTCGGATGAAGTAAACCGTGTTTGCGAAAAGCTCAAGAAAGCAAACATCGCACATCTTCTAGACTCCGATCCTGAAACCGTCTTATTTAGGATATCGCCCGCGTTGCGTCGGCCTTTTGGCGTATCGGACGAAGTAATCGAAAGAAGGGTGAGGGTCGAGGGCTTTTGGCCCCCCAATTTCTAGGTCCTTGCCCTACACTGTTTTTCGCGTGATCCGGCGCTTTCATCGAGCGGAACCTTCAGACCTTCTGTCAAGTCGGGAACGCTCTTCTCCAAATCAGGGATGAGCGGCTTTACCGAGCAAGTCACAAAACTTTTGAGGAATACTGCCGGGAGAAGTGGGGAATGTCCGAAACAAGGGCTAACCAGCTTATCGCTACCGCCGATGTCACAGAAAATTTGACAACAATTGTTGACAAACCCTCTCTACTCCCCAAAACCGAATCTCAGACCCGCCCCCTTGCCCCCCTTCCGCCCAAACAGCAACGTGAAGCGTGGAAGGAAGCTCTTGAAACCGCTCCCGAAGGCAAGGTAACGGCGATTGACCTCTATGACGTGCCTCGGTGTTGATTTCGTGAATCGTCTCGTCTTAAGATTGAGAATGCCTGCCGATCAAGAAAGAAAGGGAAGAACCGTCGTCCCGTTTGTATTGAAAGAGCGTAATAGAAGAGAGCAGATGGAGGCCAAGGAAATCGGAGGCCCAAAGGTCAGCTCTATTTTTATTAATGACCTTGACAGTATTGTCTTTAATGCCGCTTCTCGGAGCCACCTCGTCCCATTCGAACCCGATGATTTCGTCACGGCCATAGACGTGACTATCGGTAGATTCGATGACGAAAAGGAAGAAGACATCAAGATCGGCGAGGCGTTACTGTTTTATATAGACCTAGGTCCCGTACTCGATTATGGAGAGTCCCTTTTTTACGTCATGGATGCCCACAGCCAAGATTTGGCGGACGCTTACCTTGCTCTGTTCGATGAAGAAGGAGACCCGCAGGAATACCTGTTCGAATACGACATTATTGGCTCAGATCTTCTTTATGTGGACTACATTTGTCTTTACCCGGAATACCGCGGGCGTGAGATAGGCCGATTAGTAATGTTGGGGCTAATCGAACGCTTCGGAGGAGGTGCGAAGATTATTGTCACAGAGCCGGCACCTTTGGTTTTCTCGGACACGACGTTAAACGAAAAGCTGCAACTTAAGAATCCATCAACCAAAAAGGAATGGAAGGCAGTAAAGAAGAAGATTACCGACTACTGGAAACCCCTGGGCTTTAGGCCTACGAAGAAAAACAAAGGAATTCTGTTCCTCTCTATGGCCCGTGTAAGACCTACTGTTCGTGACTGGATAGAAAAACTATCCAAGAAAGATTGACGCCTGCCTGTATCTGCGGCGGGGTCGACTACATTTACTTCTCGCTTTCCCTTATGAACTTCTCCAACTCTTCGCGCCGTATAAGAACCTTACGGGCGCTAAGACGCACTACCTGAAGCCGCCCCTCTTTGATGAATTTAAACAGTGTGGCCCGTGACACCCTAATTCTTTGGGCGGCCTCGGGAATGGTCAGAAGATCGTCATTTGTCATCTGGATAAGTATATCTTGGTGTTTCGGCCCCTCAAAGAAAAATCTTGAGGGTCCTGTCTTGAGTTGGCGCCATTTGGCCAAAGCGTGAATGCTCACCTTAAGGAAAGCCGCCGCCTCCCGAGGTCTTTCCCCGCCCACGTGTTCCTCGGCTACCGAGTGAGCCCGGAGGGCCCTGGAAGCCTACCTGAAAAAGAACGTTGTGAATGCATAGGGACGACAAAAGCGAACCTGTATGATAGGATGCAGTAGGAGGTGCGACATGAAAATATGGCTTTGCCTCATCTGCTTATTCGTTCTATCGTTGCTTCCAGAGCGCTCCTTCTGTGGATCATCTCCGGGCCTTTTCTTGGCTGAAATGAACGTCTCACTGGGGATGAAAAAGACGGACTTCGGGAAGGAGTATAGGGACGTTCTTCACTCCTTTCACTTACCGATCCGCCTGAACTCGCTTCAACACATTTCCCACGACCAGGCCGGGATTTTCGTTCCCGTCTTGAAGACCAGCTCTTCGACAATCCCGAGGAACTTAGCCCTGTCGGCATCGTCGACAAATATATTTGTTTGATCAATTCCACGGGCCATTACATGGTGAAGCGTTCCTGGCGCATCCAACCGGGCGTGACGAGGCATGGGGCGATTGTATCAGACAGATGGAGAGCCGGCAAGTGAAAGAAGTGAAGAACGTCCCCCTTTACCCATCATGATAACAGGAAGGAAGGGCTTGGTATGACCCTCAGAAGACATACCCTCTCAAGTGGTATTCGTGGATGCCGCGTGACGTAACCACATGTACCCTTTGCCTGTGGCATCTACCATCGGAGCGTCGAGTTGCTGGATGCTCTACTAGATCTTATCCCAGTCGATATCCGTTTTCTCAGAGGGCAGTGGTATGACGAAAACCGGTTTGCGAGTGCGTTCAAGGACCTTGACAGCGACGCTTCCGAGAAAGGTCTGCCTCAAGAATCCCTTTCCATGAGTTCCAAGGACGATTGCGTCACAACTTTCTTCGTCCGCTACCTTCAGAATCTCTTCAACGGGATAGCCCAAGGGAACGAAGATTTTAGATATCAGTTCAACACATGGATGGCCAACTTGACGCTCTGCTTTTATGCAAAATTGCTCGAGTCCTTTCTTGATTTCCTCAAGGTCCTTTTTCCGTTCTTCCCTTTTAGCACTTTCTACCAACCCTTCAACCATGGATCCAGCGTAAGATAGCGAATGGCTGGGTAAAACGGAATGTATGATGACAATTCTCGCGTCATGTGTCTTGGCCATATCGACGGCATAAAAAAAGGCATAGGCTGAGTTTTTACTGAGGTCCGTCGCATAAAGAAGTTTTTTTATTTCAGGAATCATTTCTCGCCTCCCTTTCTGCGCACATCTTCTCTCAGGCTTCTTTTAGAGCCAGGAAATGATGGAAGATTGAGTTCAAACTATTTCACTTTACCTATCGCACCTGTCTATGTACTGCATCAAAATCGTCGTCCTCAATTTTTGCTATGCCCATTAGCAATTGTAACATGGAATGCTCCTTTAACCGAGACAAATCTAGAATTTCAGGAAGCAGTGAAGCATGATTATTTTAATTTAGGCAGCCAGCGATTAGTCGATTTAAGGTAATAGAGATAGGGCTGACCGAATTTCTTTTTGAGGGTTGGTTCTTCATAAAGTAGAACGCCCAGATGAAATAATAACCAGAAAGCAAGGAGATAGAGAAGTAACGAGAATACCTGCGACCAGACGTAAGTACCAAGCATAAACATCAGAACCCCGGTGTACATGGGATTGCGGTTCATCTTATAAACACGATGCTTGACCAGCTCCTTAGGCGCATCCCAGGGGGCGGGCGTTCCCTTCCCTTCGAATATAAAACTTCTAATCGAACCGAATATAAGATAAGCTCCTGAGAGCCAAAAAAAGATCGCAGGGTAAGATAAGGCATTGTGCGGCCCTAATTCTTTTCCCGCCTTCATGATGATCCGATAGGGGAAATAGACCAAGAACAAACCCGGCCCGATCAGGAACATGCCGAATGTTTTTAGCATAAGCGTATTCTTCAGATTCATTTAGTTCCTTTTGTACTATTGTATGATTTCAATTGGTTGGAAAGCAAGGAGTACAGGAAGAAAGTCAGCCGCAGGCAATGAACCGTGCCGGGCGGCTTGAAGCCCGCCCAGCGCGTAAGTTGATTCAAGAGGCTAATCATACACGCGCAGACCGGCTCAAGGCTGTGCCGAGTCTTTCGCATCACCACGGCCCCTTATAAAAATTTCCTCGCGCGTAGGAAAGAAGGAGTATAGGGACGTTCTTCACTCCTTTCACTTACCGATCCGCCTGAACTCGCTTCAACACATTTCCCACGACCAGGCCGGGATTTTCGTTCCCGTCTTGAAGACCAGCTCTTCGAGAATCCCGAGGAACTTAGCCCTGTCGGCATCGTCAACAAATATATTTGTTTGATCAATTCCACGGGCCATTACATGGTGAAGCGTTCCTGGCGCATCCAACCGGGCGTGACGAGGCATGGGGCGACTGTATCAGACAGATGGAGAGCCGGCAAGTGAAAGAAGTGAAGAACGTCCCCCTCTACCCATGTGAATGGCTTGGAGGCAGCTGGGAATACAGGATTGACTTCCCTGGCGAGCCGGGTGTCTTCCGTTACACGATAAATTTTTCCAGATCAGGGAATGCTATCGAAGGTGTGCTATCGAGCAATGGGAATACGCAAGTGAAAGCCTTTATACGTGATGGTAGACTTCAGTGGCAATATTACGATCAGTATGACGTCACAGATCCCCATTGGAGAGATGTTTCTGTGAGTGTCAGTCCGGACCAAAGGCAAATCTCTTACCGCATGCATGAGGCAACGGTCGTACTGACTAAGAAATAGGACCGGCCGGATATAAGAGCGCGCCCGGCAGGATTTGAACCTACGGCCTTGAACCCTTTAGGGGACATCCTATAGCCCTCCTGTCAAGCACAATTTTCAATAACGAGTCGTATTCCATAATTTCAATCACTTAGGAACGCCCTACTGTTTTAGCATGCACCTTTCCTGCCGGCGTGCCGAAGAAGGCATGGTGGCGCTCTTTGGCGATGTCCATGCCTACCACCAGGTGCTGCGTCGATCCGCGGATGTCACGCTTCAATTGACGGAACTCCTCCAGTCTGCTATCATCGTTCTTATCCACTGAAACCTCCTCGCTTAAGATTATTTGATGTGGGTGCATCATCTCAATCTTAACAGGAGGTTTCTCTTTTGGCGGGGGGAGACCCGCCTTCCTCATCTCTCGGGGGGTAATCTTCGATCATGAGAATATATAACGTTGGTTCAAAGTGAACTTTCAATATAAAAATCAAGATCAGCTCCCTCCATATTAGCCAGGTTGCATTGAGGCGTGCATGCCAGCGCATAGCCATCGTCCCCTATGTCTTTCGTTAAAAGCATAAGTTCACTTTGAACCAACGTCCCCTTGTCTTTCTGTCCAGGCCCGAAATAAACAAGGAACGGCAAGGCTTTTCGAGGGCGCATTGGATTGTATGCCCAAGGTTAGCATGGTGCGGGGTAGGTAAGATGGGCAGGGCAGTGGCCAAGCTGGAAGAGTACAAACAGGCCAGGCGGACCCCGAAAGGGCCGGCTAAGAGACTCTACAGCGTCCCCGAGGCCGCTTGCTACCTGGGCCGCACCGTCGATGGACTTCGAGAAATGCTATGGGCCGGGAAACTTCCCTACATCAAGGATGGTCGACGCGTGCACCTGGACGTGGCCGACCTGGACGCCCATATCGAGCGGAACAAAACACGGTTTTCCTATTGAGTTATCATTGCTCCAATAATGTATTGGTCAATACATAACACATTTACTATTTTACTTGACACGTATTATTATTAATGGTACATATAGAGGTAACAAATAATCCATAGGAGGAACGAAGCGTGGCCGTAAAAATTACCTTGAGTGTACCGGACGGATTAAAGGCAAAGATGGACAAGTGGAAAGGGCAGTTCAATTACTCCAAGATTTGCCAGGAGGCCATTGGACACGCGATTGGCAAGAAAGAGCGGTTCCTTGAAAAGGCGGCACAAAAAAAGTCTGTGCAAGAGATCATGGCCCGAGGTGACTTCTCCACGGAAGAGGGTCAATACGCGGTCGGTAAGGAGCTTGGTTTCCACTATGCGGGAATAGCTCCCTACCGCACTATTAAAGCTTTAGAACACTATGTGGAGCCTTACAAAGAGAGGCAAGAGGAAGCAATTGAGCAGTTTCACTATGATTTGGACATTTTCCCCCTGGTTATTGGTATGGGTGCCTTCACGGTAGAAGAGGAGGAAAAGTTCCCCGAAGATACGGGAGAGGCAATGCCTCTGTCGGGTAAATTCGATATAGGCTTCATGGACGGGGTGATTGAATTTATGAAAGAAGAGTCAGAGGGCATTGAAGCTTCCAGAATTGCATTTAAGCGAAACAAGGAACTTGCGGTAGCCAAAGACAAGAACGACCGTCTCAGGATAATAGAAAAGTGGAGGCCGGAATTTAAGCGGGGAATGGGACCACTGACCACTAAGGACAAGAGAAAGGGGGAAAAGTGACATGGGAAAAGGAGTATAGGGACGTTCTTCACTCCTTTCACTTACCGATCCGCCTGAACTCGCTTCAACACATTTCCCACGACCAGGCCGGGATTTTCGTTCCCGTCTTGAAGACTCGACAATCCCCAGGAACTTAGCCCTGTCGGCATCGTCAACAAATATATTTGTTTGATCAATTCCACGGGCCATTACATGGTGAAGCGTTCCTGGCGCATCCAACCGGGCGTGACGAGACATGGGGAGATTGTATCAGACAGATGGAGAGCCGGCAAGTGAAAGAAGTGAAGAACGTCCCCCTTTACCCACGTCCCCCTTTACCCATCCTTTTGCCTCTGCCATAGTCCGCTACCCCATTTTACCAGGCGGACAGAAAAAGTAAAAGGAATCGACCCCCATGCTCGCGGCTTCGACAGAAGAGACACAATATATAGAGCGCCTCCAGATTGCCTTTCTGCAGCTCTTCGAAGCACATCGACCAGGAGGCCCGAGGGTTAGGCCCGATGGGCCAAGGAGCGGAGAAATCCCCTTCCCTGTTTCTCTTGGAGAGGGCATCCATCCTCACGAGTACTTCCTCCTACCTTCAATTCCTTTATAACTTTATTAGAAAGCAGGTAAGATTGCCTCCAGGAAAGGCGGGGGGACTTAGTACTTCCTGGGTCGCCGAACCCTTATTTCAGTCTGTCCCCCGCCTCCTGGAGCCCTGATATGTTGATTGGGCCTTTGAGCCCTCGTGACCATGGAGGCTTGGCCGGAGGCA
>Ga0208456_1000598_pt1 | contig 20642 bp, 15 predicted proteins | sample June2015DPH_4_10_2_FD_184691 | JGI IMG/M metagenome (GOLD analysis project Ga0208456, IMG submission 184691) | Peatland microbial communities from SPRUCE experiment site at the Marcell Experimental Forest, Minnesota, USA - June2015DPH_4_100... | ecosystem: Environmental > Terrestrial > Soil >... | reverse complement strand
CAGGACTGCCTTCATCATAACTGTAGATGTCGGTGGCATAGTCGCTCGCGCCCATGCAGATTCGGGAGGCGTTAAGGCCCATGGCTCCCGGATCGAAAAGCTCGTGCAAAAACTGTTCGAGGTGCGATGGGGCAAGCTCGTGCAACAGGTAGCAGGCCGCATCGGTCAGTGCTGCGCCGAAGCCCAGGACCTCCTGGTACGTCCGGTTCGGATTCAAAACAATCGAGCCGCGCGAATGGCCGCGTTGCGGCCGCCACGTAAGCAGGGGCCCTGGTGCAAACCGCCTCGCCTCGCTCGTCACGCGGACACGAATCTCACCGGGACTGCGATGCCTCTCCACTCGATCAAGGCGGGTGTGCGAAGCGGCCATAATCCTTCTCAACCGACATTTCCGATTTGAGCGCCAAAAGCGGATTGGATTTTACACGAGGCATAGTGTGCAGGCAACCTAATCATGCCCCCGAATGATTCTCTTGCTTCTTACCATCCGCGGGTGGCGAATACATTGTTTTTCATGTATGCGCCCCACGAACACACGCAACATCCCTGTCACCGCGCCGTATCCGTAGCCTGTCCTGGCTTCATAACGGTCGCCGACATAAATGCGGATTTGAAATTCTCCGCCCTTCTGAGGCAGTCGAGAGTCGAAAAGGGCGATACCGCAAAAACGTGTGCGGCAACCTGCACAGCGCGGCCCCGTGGCCGCAACCAAAATGAGATTCTCCGTGTTCTCCGAGCCTCCAAAGCCTCAACCCAGAGAGCACGAAGGATCTCAGTGACCTCTGTGTTAAGTTTTCATCTGGCCACGGAGAACACGGAGGCATTACTGGCGCGAGAAGAAATCTTCGCGGCACAACAACGTCCCAGGAACTAGTGCTACAGAGTTTGGCGGTAGGAATCTACATGCCACTCAGCGCTCGTTGCCTTGCCGCATGAGCACGGGAGCGCCGGGCATGCCATAGCAGCACCGGCGCCGCGTGGACATTCCGTCTCTTGACAAACGGCGTAGGATAGGCTAGGGTAGTAGGTGGGGTTGTGGAAGATGCAGGATTCCCAAGTGCAGGTTCCAGGTGTCAGGTTTCAGGTGACAGGTGCTCGGGCTGGGGCAATTCTGAATGGTGAATACGGTAGGTGGTAGGTCGTAGGTGATAGGTGGGGAAGAAAAACAAGGGCTGCGGCAATTCCGAATGGTGAATACGGTAGGTGGGAGGTCGTAGGTGGTAGGTGGGGAAGAAAAACAAGGGCTAGGGACTGGGGGCTGGGGGACGAAGGCCTGCCCACCGCCGGCGCGTGCCAGCATCACTCACTCAATCTGCCCTGCGGCTCAGGAAAGCCCTACCAACCTTGAAAAAGAATTCTTTTTTTGACCGAGCAATGCGGGGATGTCATTGAAAACAAAGGACGGCTGTTGAAAACTCAACGGTGAAGCCGGAATGTACATGAAAACAAATGAGATACGAGCAGATAGCGGGAATGTTATAGAAAACACAGGTAGTTAGAATGTTGTAGGTGGTAGGTGGTAGGTAGCGGAAGTAAGTGTAGCGCAGGTCCCGCCCTCTGCACCTGCGGCCTTTCAGGGGGGAAGGCAGGAGGCAATTCAGAATTCCAAATCGCCACAAAGCACCCAGCACCCACTCCCCCTGGCCCGCAGCACCCACTCCCCCTGGCCCGCAGCACCCACTCCCTGCTCCGCAGCACCCAGTCCCCAGCCTCTGTCGGGTAGAGCGATGGCGCGTAGCGGGCTTCGGAAGATGCCTTGTGGGAGTGCACACTCCCAGCCGGCCGGGATTCCAAAATGCAAGTCTTGGGTTCCTCGCCTGGGACAATTCGTCTCTTCCACAAGCCCGGCCTTTCGGGTTAGCCTTGGAGTCCACAGGGTGGCAGGATCGCAGGCTGCGAAGCCCACCCCTGCTGTGGCCTTCATATGCCCACTCTCCTGGCGCGAGCGCGACAAAACGGTGAAACCCACCCCTGGATAATTGCCTTCACGGTGATGCTGGCGATCTTCATGGAGGTGTTGGACACCAGCGTTGCCAATGTGGCCTTGCCTCACATTGCCGGCAACCTCTCGGCAGGAGTAGATGAGAGCACCTGGGTTCTCACTTCCTACCTGGTCTCAAACGCCATTGTATTGCCGCTCACCGGATGGTTTTCCTCGCTCTTCGGACGCAAGCGCTTTTACATGACCTGCGTGGCCATCTTCACGATCGCCTCCATGCTCTGTGGACTCGCCCCCAGCCTTCCACTGCTCGTGTTCTTCCGGATTCTGCAAGGCGCGGGCGGGGGCGCGTTACAACCCATCTCGCAGGCCATCTTGCTCGAAAGCTTCCCAAAGCAGAAGCGAGGCATGGCCATGGCGATCTTCGGGATGGGTGTGGTGCTGGCGCCAATCATCGGCCCCACCCTGGGCGGCTGGATCACGGACAGCTACAGTTGGCGCTGGATTTTCCTCATCAACATTCCGGTGGGAGTGATCTCGCTGCTGCTTACTCTCTTCCTCATCTTTGACCCACCGTACCTCGTGCGCAAGAGCCTTCGCGAGGGAGCCAAGATTGACTACATCGGCATTGGTTTGCTGAGCGTCGGGCTGGGATTTCTCCAAGTGGTTCTCGATAAGGGCGAACGCGAGGATTGGTTCGGCTCGGGCTTCATCGTCTGGTGCTCGGTGGTGGCGGTAATCGGACTCTTGGGCGCCCTCCTCTGGGAGCTCAACAGAGAAGATCCGGCGGTGGATTTTCACCTGCTTAAGGAACGGAATTTCCTCATCGCCACCCTGACGATGTTCATACTGGGATTGGTGCTTTATGGCAGCACCGCGTTGCTTCCGATCTTCCTGCAAACCCTGCTGGGGTACACCGCGCTCTTGAGCGGGCTGGTGCTTTCCCCCGGAGGAATCTTAGTGATATTCCTGCTGCCCGTGGTGGGAAAGTTGCTCACCCGAATCGAATCGCGTTGGCTGGTCGTGTGCGGCCTGTCGATGCTGGCCCTCTCGCTGTTTCACATGGCGCACTTCAACCTGCAAGTCGATTTTCGTACGGCCATGGTGGCGAGAGTTTATCAATCTGCCGGAATGGCTTTCCTCTTCGTGCCCATAAATGTGATGGCCTTCTATTTCGTCCCCAAGGAGAAGATTAACAATGCCACCGGCATCATCAACCTGGCGCGCAACATCGGGGGAAGCGTTGGCATCGCGGGCGTGGTGACGATGCTGGCGCGGCGTGCCCAATTCCATCAGGCGGTCCTGGTGAGCCATATGACTCCGCTCGACTCTGCCTACCAGGCGCTGTTGAGTGGCGCGAAGCAAATGCTGGTTGCGCAGGGATCGGATCCCGTTCAGGCGGCCCACCAGGCGCAAGGCCTGGCCTACGGATTGCTGATGCGCCAAGCCTCCATGCTTGCTTTCCTCGATGACTTCTGGCTGATGGCTGTCGCCACCCTGGGCATGATTCCCTTCATGTTCTTGATGAAGAAAGTGCGGCCCCACAAAGGGCCACAGGATGCCTCCTGAAGCAATTCGTAGGGTAGCACTCAACTTGCCTTGTTCGCCTGCTGCGAGGGGAGTGCCGTGGCCGCGCAGCAGCTTGTCTGGATCTGGAGAGGCAGGTGGGAAATGACCGCGGATGTATACTTAGCATTGGCGATGGCAGTGTTAGCCGCGCACCTGCTGTTCAACCTTATTGTAATACACTCGTGAGAGAGTTAATGATACCCGTGGCGACCACCACCAAGTCTCAAACCTTCGAACCCGTCTATCTGCGGAATAATGTTCGTGATGGGCTGGCGCGTCGGGTGGAGCGGGCTCTCAAATTACTGCAATCCTGCACTGCCTGTCCGCGAAACTGCCGGGTCAATCGTTTAGAAGAGAAGTTCGCAGTCTGTAAGACGGGCCGTCATGCTGTCGTCTCCAGCCACTTTCCGCATCATGGCGAGGAAGACTGCCTGCGCGGCTGGAAAGGCTCTGGCACGATTTTCTTTACAGGCTGCAACCTGCGTTGCGTTTTCTGCCAGAACTTCGACATCAGTTGGCAGGTGCGTGGTACGCCAGCGCCGCCGCGCGAGCTCGCCGCCATGATGCTGGAACTTCAGGCCCAGGGTTGCCATAACATCAATTTGGTGACCCCGGAGCATGTGGCGCCGCAGATTGTGCAAGCGCTGCCTTTCGCCATTGCAGAGGGCCTGAGGCTGCCGCTCGTTTACAACACGAGTGCCTATGATTCCATGGAGAGCCTCGCACTGCTCGACGGGCTCGTGGATATCTACATGCCCGACTTCAAATACTGGGACGCGGAAATGGCGCGGAAGTATTCGAGGGCCCCGGACTATCCTGAGGTCGCCCGCCGCGCTATTAAGGAGATGCACCGCCAGGTCGGAAACCTGGTTATCGAGGACAATGGGCTTGCCCGACGCGGCTTGCTCATCCGCCACCTGGTGATGCCCGAAGAAGTTGCAGGCACGCGAGCCGTGATGCAGTGGATCGCGGATGAACTCTCTCCTGAAACTTACGTCAACATCATGGCCCAGTACTATCCCGCAGGGAAGGTTTCAAGATCCGACCACGCCGAAATCAACCGGCGCGTTACGCCGGCTGAATACGAGCGCGCCTTGGACGCCGCTTGGCGCGCCGGGCTGAAACGCCTTGATTCCCGGCCACCTTCCCCTTCGGGATGACTCTTCTGAAAAGAAGCTCATGGGGCTTGCCAATCCGTTCCGGGTAGGTTAAGTTTGCGAGTGCAATGAGAAAATCATGGGTCTTTTGGCTGGCTAATTATGTCGCCGGCATCGTAGCCGCCCTCAGTCTGGGGCTGGTGGTGTTGCTGATTGTGGCGTGGGTTAATGTTTTTACGTCACACGCTATCCTCGGAGCGGTGCTCACCGTCCTCAGTGCTTTTATCATTGCGATGCTGATTTGCGCCGTTCCTTACGTTCGGAAAAGGGCGGAGGATCGGCGCCAACAGGAGCCTGAGGAAACTCTGGCTGGTTTGCTCCGGGAAATGAAGCAGGCCCGCACGGAACGCGAAATGCGTGAGAAGCTTCGTGGCCGTAGGATGTAATCTACAAGAAACCCACCTATAATGGCGAACGGGTGATCGGAGGGCAGGAGGATGAAGAAACCTTGCGTCGTCTTGTTTGTACTCTGTGTGCTGGTTGGATCGCTTGCAGCGCAAGAGACTGTGAGGACCTCCCGGCCGGCGACGACGCAAGTTCCCACCGACAAAATCAAGGTCCGCGTTGACCTGGTCAACGTTCTCATGACAGTGACCAACAAAAAGAATCGCCTGGAAACTGATCTGAATAAGGACGACTTCCGCGTTTTCGAGGATGGCAAGCCGCAGACGATCCGTTATTTCAGCCGGGAAACGAATCTCCCCCTCCGCATCGGGGTCTTGGTTGACACTTCCACTAGCATTCGTGACCGCCTGCGTTTCGAGCAGGAGGCCGCCATTGATTTCCTAAACACCACACTGCGTCCCGGCAAGGACTTGGCCTTCGTGGTGGGCTTCGACGTGCAAACGCAAGTGGTGCAGGATTACACGGACGACCTGGATAAACTCTCCGGGGCGATCCGGAGCCTGCTGGCGGGCGGTGTGACCACCCTCTATGATGCCATCTATTTCTCCTGTCGAGAAAAGATGCTCATCTTTCCGCCTCCGGAGCCCTATCTCCGCCGCGTGCTGGTCATCATCAGCGACGGCCAGGATAACCAGAGCCAACATACCCGCGAGGAGGCGTTGGCCATGGCGCAACGTGCCGAAGTGACCATCTACGCCATCAGCACCAACGCCACGGGCTCGCCGGGACACGGGGACAAGGTTTTGGGACGCCTGGCAGAGCAAACCGGAGGCCGGGCCTTCTTCCCCTTTAAAGACAGCGAAACGGCCGCGGATTTCCAGCAGATCGCTCGTGAACTCCGCAGCCAATACAGCTTGGCGTACGTCTCCACCAACCGGGCCCACGACAGAATTTTCCGCACCATCACCATCGAACCGCTTCAGAAGGGCTTGCAGGTGCGCGCCAAGCCTGGGTACTTCCCACCTTCGGAGTAGTCCGAGACCCCTACTCAGCCGATGGCTTGATGGTCGGTGCCCTGCAACTCAGGATCACCCACTCGGTTTAGGCGCCGCGCGGTGCGCGCCTGAATTCAAAACCTTCAGGGTTGGCTCTTATCTATTGATAATAGATAAGAACAATGCTAGAGTAGAGCCAGGAACCAACTTAGGGAGGCGTGCCCATGACAACGGTGACTATCTCTCTGCCCGAGTCCCTCAAAGCTTTTCTGGAACGGCAGCTCGCCAGTAAGGGATATGGCAATGTCAGCGAATACTTCCGTACCCTGCTGCGGGAGGCCCAGGCGAAAGAAGAGGAGGCCCGGCTCGAGGCGTTGTTGCTCGAAGGCCTGACGTCGGGTGAGGATATTCCACTCACGAAGGAATTCTGGGGCGCGCTGAAGGCGGAGGCTGGCCAGCTCGCGCAGAAACAAAAGGCACAGAAGAAACCGTGAAGCACGTCATCCGCTCCGCAGCGAGCGACGATATCATTCGCCAGTTTCGCTACTACTTGGTGGATCAGGACAGGCCGCAGGTGGCCAGCCGGTTCCTGGAAGCCGTGCAGAAGACCATCAACGACATCATCCGCATGCCCAACGGCGGCGCGCCTAAGATTCTCTCCAATGAAGCTCTCGCCGATCTGAGATCGTGGCCCGTACAGGAATTTGAGGATATCCGTATTTACTACTTGGCGAAGGAGGGCTTAGTGCGCTTGGTTCGTGTATTGCACGGGAAAAGAGACATCAATCGCATCCTCGAAAAGGAGCGAGCCGAGAATGAATCCAGCCACTGAACACAAGGCACTTGTCTCGAAGCTCAGGCGCGTTCCCTGGGCCATCGGCTCAGCCCTGAACTTCCCAAAGGGATACAAGTTGGTGTAAGGTGTTGTATTTCCGGGACCGCTATCGGGAAGCCCCGGATGAACTTTGGAATTCCGGATCAGCGAATCCGTACAAATCTAAGGAGATCATTTGATATGCCACTCGTATCCATGCGTCAACTGCTTGACGAAGCAGCCAAGGGGGCCTATGGGGTTGGTGCTTTCAACGTCAACAACATGGAGCAGATCCAGGCGATTATGGAGGCGGCTCGCGAGACCAAGTCGCCCGCTATCGTTCAGGCCAGCCGCGGTGCACGCAGCTACTCACAGGACCGATTCCTCTATCACCTGATGCTGGCGGCCACCGAACTCTACCCCGAAATTCCCACGGTGTTGCACCTGGACCATGGCAACAGCGTGGAAACCTGCAAATCGGCCATTGCCATGGGCTTCACCAGCGTCATGATGGATGGCTCGCTGATGCCGGACGGCAAGACGCCCTCAACGTTCGAATACAATGTGAAGGCGACGCGCGAAGTCGTGGAGACGGCGCACTCCAAGGGCATCACCGTGGAAGGCGAAATCGGCTGCTTGGGCGGCATTGAAGACGGCCACGGCGCTGGCCTCGATGGCCTCAGCCACCTCACCGATCCCGACCAGGCGGTCGAGTTCGTTGGGCAGACTGGCGTGGACGCGCTCGCTATCGCCATCGGCACCAGCCATGGCGCTTACAAGTTCACCAGTAAGCCCACCGGGGAAACACTCAAGATGGACCGCCTCCTCGAGATCCACAGGAGACTGCCCAACACCCACCTTGTCATGCACGGATCGTCCAGCGTCCCGAAGGACTTGCAGGATATCATCAACCAGTACGGCGGCAAGCTCAAGCCCACCTGGGGCGTGCCGATCGAAGAAATCCAGCTCGGCATCAAGAACGGCGTGCGCAAGATCAACGTGGACACCGACAACCGGCTGGCCATCACGGGCGCTATCCGCAAAGTCTTTGCGGAAAAGCCCGAAGAGTTCGATCCGCGCAGCTACCTGAAGCCCGCCCGCGACGCCATGAAGAAGGTCGTGGCGCTGCGCATGACGCAATTCGGCCAGGCCGGCCACGCGGGCGACTATGCGCCCATATCGCTCGAGGAGATGGCCAAGCGGTACCAGCGGCACCTCACCGCCTAAGGGCGAGAACCGCCGCGAAAATGAGTACACGCCGCGCGAACCTCCCCTGCACGCCCGGCGCCGACCTCTAAGCCACGACCGTTCGTTGGTTAACGCTATCTTCCCGATGGACCGGAACCAGTGGTGCTGTTCCCAAAGCCAGGGATGGGCCGTCATCGGCGCCATCGCTACGGTCTACAGAGTGCGGGGAACTGCTTTTGAAGTTTTCGCACCTTGGGCAAGTCGTTGTTAACGATATAGGGGTCGTTGGGATGGAGCGCCAGGAAATTCTGGTGATACCCCTCGCCAGGGTAGAAAGCCTGGAGAGGGACAACTTGGGTCACAATCGGCTTTCGGAAGACCTTGGCTTTGTTTAGTTGCTCGATGTAGGCCAGAGCAATCTGCTTCTGATCCTCATTAGAATAGAAGATCACGGAGCGATACTGAGTTCCCGAATCCGGACCCTGACGGTTCAGTTGGGTCGGATCATGCGCCACTGAGAAGAAGATCCTGAGCAGATCGCTGTACGAAATCCTTGATGGATCGTAGGTGATCTTCACCGACTCGGCGTGCCCCGTCCGGCCCGCGCTCACAACCTCGTATTGCGCGCTCGTCGCGCTTCCTCCTGAATAGCCCGCAACCACGCTTTTGACGCCCTTCACGTGTTTGAACACGGCGTCCACACCCCAGAAGCACCCTCCTGCAAGAACCGCCGTCTGTTTACCCTCGGCTGCTGAGGACGGAGGCTCTCCTGCAAAAGCAGGAAGCTGGCCACCGGCTGTGCTGGAGGCGGGCACGCCCAATAGAGAAAGAACGAGCAGGCCTGTGAAAAACCGGGGGCGGTTTATGCTAAAGTTCGACACGGTTGGACCTCCGCATTTCGATTCATGCATTGAGGATGGTTTCCTGATTCGCCTTCGTACCCCTTGCACTTTCATTTGATGGCGAAATCGGCGCAAAGTTCCGCGGGAATGCGCCTATCCGGTCCCTGACGGGCAGACCAACCGCCCCAAACTATCGCGCTGGCACTTCCACCAGCACCAGGCGCTGAAGGCTCGCGGGGTTGTTAATACTGGCGCGGAACAACTGATCCGCTTTGGAAGTGAAAACGATTCGCTGCAAATCTTCTTGCTCGACAGCTTGGCGTGAAGGGAATACCTTCTGGACGTTGAATGCAAAACCTATCTCATATCCGCCCGTAAATTTTCCGCCCTCGAAGAACGACACGGGAATGGCGAGGTCGCCCGAGTAGCCGTGGGCGGTCTTCTTCCAGGCGCTCTTGATCTCTCGGTTGTAGTCATGCTTCCGGGGCCGAAGCGGCAAATTATCCTCGTCGGAGAAAACGCTGGGCTTCACTTCTTTGAAATCGCCCGGGCTGAACCAAAGCGAGTATTCATCACCTGCCGGGCGGACTGCCAGGAAGTTCTTTTGGAAAGCTGTTTCCAAGGCGATCTCCAACCCGTCTCCCTTCTCGATGCCTCGCTCGAAGAAGGGCTGATAGAGTTCGGGGTTGGTAACGTCCACTCCCACATAGAGGTAGTCATCGTCCCACCCCAACGCCACGCGCGCCGACAACTGCGCCGGCCCTTTCCAGAGATTCGTTCCCGCCCGGATTTTCGAGGCGTTGTCGAGCACGTACAGAGGCCCGTTCTCCCACTTCCTAAAGTCCCCGTCGATGTTCGGCATTGCGGCCAACTTGGGTGCGGTTAACAAATCATAGTCCTCCCGCCAGCGGAACTTTCCGTCCGCTAAGCGCAGAAAGGCCGGATCAGCCGTAACCTTAGCCAGGCGTTCGCGGGTCTTTTGCGGGAAGGGAGAAATTTCCGTGAGCAGTTTTTCAAAGCGTGGTTGGCTGCGAAGAGGTCCCAAAGCCGAATCGAGCTGGGCAATGCCTGAATCGATTTTGGCGACATCAATGGGGTAGCGGCGCTCGAGGAACAGGGGGGTGAAAATGTTCTCATCCCACCAGGTGTCACCATAGGTTTTTAGAAATGTCGCCAGGAGTTGGGAGGCATTCTTTCCGAACTGGCTTTCGACGGCATGCCGCTGGGACTTCGCCGGATCGTAAGCCTGGGAATTCCACAAGTAGTCGGCGACGGTCTCGAGCGCGATCATCGAGGCGTGGGATTGATTCATAGGGTTGGAGAAGAGTCCTTCCACTGCCGCCGGCAAATTCGCCTCCCGATTTCGCACCGGGCCGAGAAACACCCGCCAGCGGCGTCCATCGTTGACGGGGAAGTTATCCCAAAGCAGCGGCTTGCGCTCGAGAAACCCGCCCCACTCCCGCGCCTGGGCGACAGTGATGGCCGGTGACGCGACCTCCGTGCCGGTCCACACGATATTCACGCCGGGATTTACTCCGGCCCCCAGTTCCTTTATGTAATCGCGGCTGCCCCACTCGTTGGTGTAAACGGTGGGCATAACCGTTAGCCGGTTCTCCGGAGATTGCGATTTGAGGCGCCGGTCCAGCTTGTTAACCAGGTAAACGTGAGCCTCGGCCAGAGTCTTGAAGCGCGCCTGGTCCGGCGGATTTTGAAGCTCCTGGGAAACGTCATCCAGGAAGAGGGCGTAACATGAAACACCCAGCTTGCTGACACTCTCGAGCTTGCTGGTGAGGGCACGAAAATCTTCGTCGCTCGAGTAGGTCATGGAAAGGCCCGGGCTGATCGCAAAACAAAAGTCAACGAAGTTGGCCTGGGACGCCTTGACCAACTCCGCAAGGCGCTTCATTTCATCCGCTGGATAAGGGTCGCGCCACAGCTTCCGATGATAGGGGTCATCCTTGGGCGCGTAATAGTAAACGTTCATGCCGTGCTGGCCTTCGAAACGCAAGATGTCGACCCGGTCCTGGTGGGACCAGGGGACACCGCAAAATCCCTCGACAATGCCGCGCTCAGGAAACGATGGAAAGTCTGAAATGACCACCTCAGCGCCCCCTCTTTCCACGCGAATCGCCTGAGGGCGAGGCACCAGATTGGAGGGCAAGCTGGAGGGCCAAATCACCAGCAAATCGGGAACCCGCAGCAAGGCGTGATGAAACCCCGCTGCGCCGGCTGCCGTAATGCGCAGCCGATTCGGCACAGAAGCGCGCGGGTAGGAGGCTTCCAGGATATAGCCTTCGCGCGCCAATTCGCGCGTCGCCTCCATAGGAAGAGCGCCGCCCTCGGACCTTAAGGCCTTCACAAAGGAGTTAATGTTCCGTTCCTCGTGGAGTTCGATGACCAGGTTCCCCGGGTGCAGACGGTAGCGCTGCGCCTGACCTGGACTGTGGAAGAACCGGATCAAAGCCTGGTCCCGCGCCGCCAAGGCTTCAAGCTGGCGCAGAATTCTGGCATCAACCTCCGGCGGCGCGGCCACAGCCCAGGTGTGTTCTCCACGGGCAGCGCCCAGAAGCGGCGCGGCCGAGAGCAAGAACGAAACCAAGATGATGAAAGCGATGCGCATGGTGTCCTTCCTGCAGAGGTTTTCATTGCTGACTGCCGATTGGCGATTGGTGATCGGCCCGCCGCGGCGGGCTGATTGTCGATTGAACAAATGGCGTTGGAGCCTACAGCCCTCTCCCTTGGGGAGAGGGTGCCCGAGGAACGAGGGCGGGTGAGGGGTCTCTTGGCGCTATTCCCCTCAAACCCGCCGGGCTTCCATGCGCGCAAGAGGCGCTCGTCAGCGGTTCCCACCTCCCAGGGCGGCGTGAGTTCCAGACCGGTGGGGGCGGCGCTTTTGATCTTGCTGCCCGGTTCGGCCCTTTACAGACACCAGAGTCCAGAATTTGGGATCCTCAAATCCCAATCGCCACGCCGCAAACCCACGAAGATGATATTTCTGCATCAATTCCAATTTAGCTTCCAGGCTCGTGCTGTCTTCATACCAGCCGGTATGTAGACCGGAGTCGCTGCTATACTGGAACCATGGCGTGCGCCACCGTTCGTGCCAGAGGCGTTCGATGCTCAACCGCTCCATCCGATTCTGTGCTTCCGCAAAAGCGAGGGTTCGCGCCGAAGTTACGTCGCCACTTTGTATCCACTCCCTGCCGTAGAAAGGGATGCCGAGCAGGATCTTCTGGCGGGGCACTCGCGAGGTGGCGTACTCGAGGGCAGCCTTTACCCAGTCATAACCAGCCACCGGCCCGGGAGGAGTGGTGCGGTTGTGGTGGTCGTAGGTCATCAGTGTCATGAAGTCGACTACCCGGCCGAGGGCACGGAAATCGTAAGGGGCGCCCCACTGGGTAGTGTGGAATTCCTGTGAGGGATCGGCATCGGGGTAGACATCGGAGAAACGCGGAACCACGGCGATGCTGAGCAGCCTGCCCTCCCTGTGCAGCCGTGCGGCCGCACGCTGCACAAACTGGGTGTAATAGCTCTTGTCAGCAGGATCGATGTACTCCAGGTCGAGCTGCCAGCCTACGAAATTATCGCGCTTGGCGAGATAGGCCAGGTAAGTCACGGCACGTTGCTGGGCCTTGGCGCTGCGAAGCAGGGCGCTGGCCGCGCCCCGGTCAAAGCCTGGATTGACGACCAGGGGCATGACTGGAACCTTGGCACACCTTGCAGTTCCCAGGATTCCGGAAGGAACCTCGCCATGCACGAACCCGCCCGCATCCACCCAGAAGGACTGGGGAGCAACCAGGGCCATCTGCGAAGCATGCTGCCCCAGAGACTTGATGCCCCGTGAGTCCGGGGAATAGTAATACATCGCCAGCGGACGAGCCCCCAGAACGCGCCAACGCGCCCTAACCAAAGTTGCCTTGGGCTTGGCGACGGGCTTCGAGGAGACGCCTGGTTTCTGGGCCGCCGCCAGGCTGGCGAATGCCAAGACCAGCAGCGCCATCACTGGCAATAACGGCGTAGCGCCGCTCCCGCAGGGCGGGACGGCACGTGTGGGCCCATCCGGGATCACCTTGAACGTTTCCATATCCTCCAAAGAAAGTATGCGGGAATGCCGCTGCCCACCAGCGCGAGCCCCCACACTGAATCCGACCATTGATGACGCAAAGTATTGATCAGCACCATCACTGACAGAATAACAAAAATAGCCGGTATGAAAGGATATCCCCAGGTGCGATAGGGACGCGCCAGCCCGGGCATGCGGCGGCGCAGAATGAAAATGCCGGCGGTGACCAGGGCGTAAAAGAGAAACTCGGAAAAGATCACCTTGGTGAAAAGGCCCTGGTATTGGCCGGTCAGCGCCAACAGGCCGGCGATGACGCTTTGGGCCGCGATAGCAGCCGCCGGCGTGCGGAAGCGAGGATGCACGCCCGCCAGGAATTGCGGGAAAAGCCCATCGCGAGCCTGGGCGTAAGGGACACGCGAGCCCGACAGGATGGAGCCGTTCAGCGCCGCAAAGCTCGAAATCATTACGCCGATGGCGATAAACGTCCCGCCGGCTTTACCCATGAATTGCCGGGCCGTGTCAGCGGCGACCGTGCTGGTCGATGCGATCTTGTCCGGAGACAGAACATAAAAATACGCAATATTAACTAGAACATAAACAGCTATGACCAGCAGCGTGCCGAGGATGAGAGCTATGGGCATATTCCGCTGCGGATTCTCGACCTCACCGGCCACCATGCTGAGGTTGTTCCAACCGTCGTAAGCCCACAGCGCAGCTACGGTGGCTGCGCCGAAGGTGGCCAGAAGGCTCTCCTGACTGCCGAAGTTTACGTGCGTCCGGAAGTGTTCAAATGATCCATGGCCAAGCGTCAGGCCCAGGACAATGAGGGTGAACAGCACGAGCAGTTTTGCGGCCGTAAAAAAGGTCTGGGTGCGGCCGCTGCGGCGTACGCCCAGGATGTTCAGGCCGGAAAGAAGCAACACCACCAGCGCCGCTCCAACTTGCAGGCCCGTCAAACGCAGGGCCGCAGAGTGACCTGCAATCTGCACCGGCGCTTGCCAGAGGACTTCGTTCAGGCCAGGGAAAAAGTAAGCGAGGTAGATGACGAAACCGGTGGCAATGGTGGCAATCGACCCGCTCTTCGCCACCGTAAACTGCGTCCAGCCGTAGAGGAAGCCCATCATCGGTCCATAAGCCCGATGCATGTAAACGTACTCGCCGCCTGCCTCCGGAAGCGCCGCCCCCAGCTCCGCGTAGCCAAGCGCCCCGAACAGGCTGAGCACGCCGGCAAGAATCCACACCACGATGACCCATACGGGGGCGCCTAATTGCCGGAGCATGATGCTGGGCACCACGAAGATTCCGGTCCCAATCATCGTCCCGGCCACCACCGAGGTGGCCCCGTAAACGCTCAGCCCTTTGACCAGTTCCCGCCGTTGTTCCATTGTCAGACCGGTAGGTGGTAGGTGGTAGGTGGGGGCATTCACTGCCTACTGCCTACTCCTTACTGCCTACTGCTTGCTGCCTACTGCCTACTGCTTACTGCCTATCCGCGCCGAGCCGGAGCCCGCAAGGGCAAAAGTCAGGGCAATTTCAATTTGCCTCTAAACCCGCTCTGCCATTGTGAGGCAGGGAGCGCGTCAGACGCAAGCCCCGGAGGGCCGAAAGAAATTAGCCCAGGGCCAAGGAGTTGGTGATTGAGCCCGTAGATGACCCTGCTCTTGCACTCCTTGGATTCGGGACCAGCAGATTACGAATGGTCGGAGCGTGTTCCAGCTCCTTCCTACCTAGCGCCGACGGGTTAGCACCTGTCACCTATTAACCACCTTTCTTTTCAACAACATTCCCGCCTTAAGCAGCTAAGTACCTGTGTTTTCATACACATTCCAGCTTCGAGGCCAGGTTTTCCACATCGGTCCTTTTTTTTCATAGAGATTCCCGCGTCGTCCGGTCAATTTTGAAGAATTCCTTTTTGCTTCCCCCGCCACGACAGACTTCTTGTTTCTGGAACGGCAAGACAATTTGCCGCCTTTTCGTCCCGCTTGGGGCATTCTCTCTCGGGGGTCGGTCGGGGCGGGCAGTAGCATTGCCGCATCCTGTTCCCGGCAGGGCGTGACCTCCTGCGAAGCATCAACGTACAATTCTAGCCTATCTTGTTGCGTTTGTCAAGAGACAGGAACTGTTTCGGTACGTCAACTGACGGACCGGTGTGAGCTTGTCTGATTTTTCACAGCGCGGCCCCGTGGCCGCAACCAAAATGAGATTCTCCGTGTTCTCCGAGCCTCCAAAGCCTCAACACAGAGAGCACGGAGGATCTCAGTGGCCTCTGTGTTGAGTTTTCATCTGGCCACGGAGAACACGGAGGCATTACCGGCGCGAGAAGAAATCTTGGCGCGCCAACAAGAAGTTTCGAATTCGTAGTACAACGCGGCTGGTGGCCGCAACCAAAACGAGGCTCTCTGCGTCCTCCGTGCCTCTCAAGCTTTAACACGGAGCACACTGAGCCTCTCAGTGACCTCCGTGTTGAAGCTCTTCTGACCACGGAGGACACGGAGGCGCTAACGACGCCATGAGAAATCTTCGCGGCGCGAGAAGAAGATCAAAACTAGTGCTACAGGTTCTCAGGCCCTGGGCTGGACTCGCTCGCCCGCCACGGCGGGCTGTGCAAAGGACCCTACTGTTGAGTGCTCCGGCTTTGACAAATGTGCGCCACAGCCAGCGCAATTTCCTCACCAGCGCAATTTCCTCACTTGACAAATGCAGCCATGCTCTTATATTAGAGGCGTTTCTCACGCTTAAATCACCCTGACTTGTCAGGGCTCTCTTCGGGAGGTAGAAGGCCCACCTACCTGTGATGAAATCGGGGGGCCAAGAAAGCCAATTTCCCATTGAACGGACAAAGGAGGCTCTATGAACAGGCTACATATCATGTTGAATAATCGGAGGCGTTTTGTTATCTCGGCCGCCATCGCCGCGGTACTTGTTCTTTGCGCCGGCGGTGCGAACGCAGTGACTCCGCTCACGGTGCGTTGCGTCACCAAGACCAGTGCCAGCCCAAACCCTAGCTGCACAGCCTTGACCACGTACTCCACGATCCAGGCAGCGGTAACTGCCGCCGCGTCTGGCGACATCATTGTCGTTGGGCCGGGGACGTACACGGAGTATGTGACGATCAACACCGATTCCCTCTCCCTCTTCGGCGCGCAAGCCGGAAAGGATGCACGGGAAGACCGACACGATTCGAAGAAGGAATCGACCGTGAATGCGACCGGGACGGGGTATCCTACGATTACCATAAACGCGCCTTTTGTGGTCATCGATGGTTTCACCATCCAGGGTGGTACGGGAGTGTTTCCTTTTTCCGCGGGCATCTTCCTGTCAGGAGGCCAGGGGACGCAAGTTCTCAACAACATTATCGAAGCCAACAGCACGGGGGTTTTCTTAATTGGCGCCACCGGAAATGTCGTGGAACGCAACCTCATCAAAAACAACAACGGGGGAGCAGGGCTGGTCGTCGGCTGCGGGGTTGCAGCCTTGGAGAACGAGTTTCTAAGTATCAGTGATAACGAGTTCGTCGGAAATCATGCCGCCGCCATCTCCATCCTCGACGCCGAGTTTACCACGATGACAAACAACACCTCAGAGAACGATGGCGCATTCGCTGTTTTTCTGGGTACAGTCGGCAACCTATTCAGCCATAACCGGGGCAGGAACTTTGGCGCCAAGGGGCTTTTGCCGGTGTCTCTGTATGGCCCCAGCGGCCCGGACGCTGATGCGGCGGTCGACATCGGTTTCGGAAATGAATTCCTCGAGATCAGTCACAATGATCTGGAAGAAGGAGAAGGCTCCATCAGCCACGGCATCGCGTTCACCACTATTTTCGGGACCTCGTCGGACAGTGAGGGCGTGGTTGTAAAAGACAACAGGATCAAGGGATTCAAGGACAATGGCATCGTGGCGGAGACGGACACCACGGTTTCGCCCACCCTGGGCATGACGCGCTATTCGTCAATTGTCGCGAACGAGGCTGAGGACAACGGCCAGGATGGCATCTTCATCCAAGGGGCCGACGACAAGAATTCCAACGTCTCGTTGTTCGACAACGAAGCGGAAGGCAACCACGTGTTTGACTGCCAGGACACTTCGCTTGCGACCGGCCCTGGCTACACGCTGGGGACGGCCAACACTTGGTTCAATAATACCGGAAATTTGAGCTACCCGACGGGACTCTGCACGCGTGGCAGAAGGCATGATCGTGACTAGCGTTGATGGAGATTGACTCGGTTGAACCGGCACGAAGGCTCGGGACTCTGCTCGGAGAAATAAGCACACCGCAAGGGGACGGACGCGGTCGGGCTCGAGGTCTCGCTCACACCTCTAGTTCGCACGGTGCCCACCGGCGCTGCGAAAGAATTCTGAAAGAACCTTCTCACCACAGAGACACCGAGGCGCAGAGAACTGAATAGGAAGGGCCTTTTCTTTGTGCCTTTGTGGTGAGAGCGTTTGATTGTTTCACAGGTTCTCACGCCTTGGGCTGGACTCCGTCGCCCGCCACGGCGGGCTGTGCAAAGGACCCTACTCTTGACTGCTCCAGCTTTGACAAATGTGCGCCACAGCCAGCGCAATTTCCTCACCAGCGCAATTTCCTCACTTGACAAATGCAGCCATGCTCTTATATTAGAGGGCTTTTTCACGCTTAAATCACCCTGACTTGTCAGGGCTCGCTGCGGGAGGTAGAAGGCCCACCCACCTGTGATGAAGTCGGGGGACCAAGAATGCCAATTTCCCATTGAACGGACGAAGGAGGCTCTATGCTCAGGCTACATATCATGTTGAACAATCGGAGGCGTTCTTTATTATCGGCCGCTTTAGCCGCGGTACTCATTCTACTCGCGGGAGGAGCGAACGCGCTGGCGAACACGGTGTGGACTGTCAGCAAGACCAGCCCGAACCCAACCTGTTCACCCGCGACCACATGCAACAACATCACGTCAGCGGTAAATGCCGCCTCGAAAGGCGATGTCATCGTCGTTGGGCCGGGCTCCTACAACGAGACGGTCTCCATCTCTAAATCAAATCTCTCCCTCCTCGGGGCGCAGGCCGGAAATGATGCCCGCATAGACCGGCATGACCAGTGGAAGGAATCGATCGTCAATGCAAGCGGAACGCCATCCGGGTCCGGGGGCGGGGCAGCGTTCTACGTTAACGCCAATAACGTAGTCATCGATGGTTTCACCATCCAGGGCGGTGGCGCTACAGCGGGAACGCCGGGCACCAATGCCTCGGGCATTTACGTGACCGTTCTGGGCAACGTATCTCAAATCATCAACAACATCATCCAGAACAACGCCATGGGCCTATACTTCGCGTTTTCAAATCCGTATAATTCCTATTTTGTCCTCGTAAAACACAACCTCTTCAAAACCAATAATGCGGGGGCATCGGGGTCGGCTACCAGCCCAATTCCGGGCCAAGCGGGCTTCGGAATTGTGGCGAACAGCCCTGCGGACGGGACTGACATCACTGAGAACAAGTTCATTGGGAACAAGGCGACCGCCATACTCCTAGCTGGCGGTTCCAATGTGGAGGTAACCGAGAACACCTCAAACGAAGACGGCTCGTTCGTGATTTTTGGCAATTGCTACTCTGTCATCTTCAGTCACAACATGGGCGAGAACTTTGGCGCCGGCGGGCAGTTGCCCGTGTTCAGTTCGATTTTTGCTGACGCGGCCGTCGAGGCCGTGATTAATAATCAGGCCCTACAGATCAACGATAACGATCTCAGGGAAGGGAGAGTGTCCGGCTACAGCGGAATCGACTTCGTCAGCATGGAGGCCACCTACGCCTGCTTTAGGTGTCAGGTAAGCAACAATAGGATCACGCGATTTGCGGGCAATGGAATCGTGGCTGAATCGACCTCATGCGCCTCGACACTCCAGTGGTCCGGGGTTTCAGGCAACAACGTCGAGGACAATGGCGAGGATGGGATTCTCATCGGAGCTACCCCCTGCGCTTCGCCTCCTTCCCCTCACAATCAATTCAACGAATTTATCTCGTTGGTGGACAACGAAGTTGAAGGCAACCACGGCATCGACTGCGAGGACGACACCACAGGCGGCGGCTACACGCCCCTCGGGACCCTGGGAACGGCCAACACTTGGTTCAATAATATCGGCACTACGAGCTCCCCGCCGGGACCGCCGCCACTCTGCACGCCAGGCAGAAGGCATGATCACTAGCGGCGTTGATCGAGATTGACTCAGTTGGACTGCCAGGAAGGCTCCTCGCTGGGAGTCTTTTGGGGGAGACAAGCAGGCGGCTAGGGAAACGTTGCTCCCGCGAAGCGCTGTCCACCACACTCGAGGCGTAGTGCCTCAGTCTCGGGCTCTGTAGGGCCGACCCTTGGGTCGGCCTGGCCGGGGCAAGTCCTGGCCCTACAAGGCCAAAGCGAACGCCCAGACCTATTCCCTAGCCTCCGGTACCTAGTGCCGAGAACGCCCACCCCACAGCAAACGTTACCACCGTTCCGAGGGCGACGTACCATGTCCAGGCGAGGGAGGTACACCCTACCACAACTCCCATTGTGGCCAGGGCGACAAGGGCGCCGGTCAAGGCCCCCCGGCTATTGGCGCGCTTGGTAAGAACCCCCAACAGGAAAATCCCCAACATGCTGCCGTAAGGAACGCTGGCAATGGTAAGCGCCAATTCCAGGACGCTCCGGTGAAGATGTTGTGCCACCAGCGCGATCACCACGAGCACGGCGCCCCATCCTAAAGTCACGGCGCGAGAGACAGCAAGGTAATGCTTCTCGCCGGCGTTCGGCCGAACAAAGGGCTTGTAAAAATCCACCACTGAACTCGACGCCAGGGAGTTGAAGGCGGCACTTAAATTGGCCATAGCGGCAGCGATAATGGCCGCGATCAGCAAACCCGCCAGCCCGCGCGGCAGTTGCGTCACCACGAAAGTGGGAAATATCTGGTCTGCCCGCGCGAAAGGGTTGGGCGGTGGAAAGTGCTTGTAGAAGGCAAAAAGCACTACACCCACCACCAGGAAGAGGGTGAATTGCAGCAGGATGAGCAATCCGCTGGAAAGCAAGGCCGCCTGGCTTTGGCGCCGATTGCGCGCGGCCAGCAGGCGCTGAACGATCAACTGGTCTGTGCCGTGACTGGCCGTAGTCAGGAACGCTCCGCCCACCAACCCCGACCAAAACAAGTAGGGCTCATGCCAATTGAAATGGAAGTTGAAGACCGCCAGCATGTTCCCTTCGGAATGTGCCAGGCGGCTTACCTCTGTCCACCCGCCTGGGATAGCGTGTAACGCCAGGGCCAGCGCCACCGCGGTCCCCGTGAGATAAATGAGCAACTGGATGACGTCCGTCCAGATCACCGCCGTCAGTCCCCCTTCAAAAGTGTAGAAGAGGGTCAGCGCTGTGATGATGAGCAGAGCGGCAAATACGCCACTCTTGAAAATAACCCCAATCACAATCGCGATGGCGAACACGCGCACGCCTTCAGCCAAAGCTCGCGTGGTGAGGAACAGCGCCCCGGTGAAGACCTTCAAGGCCCGGCCGAACCGCTGCTCGATGAGCTGGTAAGCGGTGAACATTTCACCCGCAAAGTACCTGGGAATGAGAGCGAAGCTCACTACCACGCGGCCCACCAGGTATCCAAACACCAGTTGCAGGAAGCCCAGGTTGGAATGGTAAGCGATGCCGGGCGTGCTGATGATGGTCAGGATGCTGGTTTCGGCTGATACAACGGAAAAAGAGATTGCCCACCAGGGCAGACGAC
>Ga0208456_1000596_pt1 | contig 20781 bp, 43 predicted proteins | sample June2015DPH_4_10_2_FD_184691 | JGI IMG/M metagenome (GOLD analysis project Ga0208456, IMG submission 184691) | Peatland microbial communities from SPRUCE experiment site at the Marcell Experimental Forest, Minnesota, USA - June2015DPH_4_100... | ecosystem: Environmental > Terrestrial > Soil >... | reverse complement strand
AACGCCGGGGTCGTTAGGACTTCGACCGGCGGTCTCGGTCTCGGCTATTGGGGTCTCGGTTCCCCGCGTTCCGACCTCGACCGTACGCCCGAGGACTACGGTCGCTACCTCGCCCGCTATTGGTCGGCCGAGGCGAAGAAGGAACTCAAGCGGGTCGGGAAGTATCCCGACCTGACTACCTACGGATGGAGGGAGTAGATGGATGCCGACCCCTCGGTTCGTTCTGCTCGCAGTCGGGGTTATCCTCGACGTCTTCGGGTTCCTCCTCCTCTTTACGGCGTACCTCTCCGTACCGGTTCCCCAATGGGAGGTCGGAGCGGCGCTCCTCGCTATCGGGATAGTCCTCGATATCGCGGGGGTCTTAGCGTAGGGGAGGAGACGTAGATGCCGAGCGATAAGGTCGTAATCGAAATCGACGGGAAGGCGCTTATCGCCGCCCCCGACGGTCCGGTGTTTATCCGCGAGCGGGCGATACAAGAGATTCGCCTAACGAAGCGGTACGACGAGGAGGAGATGAAGTTCGTCGAGAAGGACTCGACCTTTACCGCCTCCTGCGAGAACGCCTACCTAAAGGTCCGCGATGCGTGCTCGGGCCGAGAGTGGCACGAGGCGAAGGTCACCGATAAGGGGAAGACCCCGAGCCACGCGCCGTACCGCTGGAGCGTCGCGATTCACTACGAGCGGCCGGGGACCCGTGGGATGTTCAACCGGCTAATGAAGGAGTAACGATGACGTACGTAGTTCACGAAGAGTACCTCGCCCCGAACCCTCTCGGCCCGGGGGCCGACGCCGGGGGAGGAATCCCGAGGGGATACTTCCTCCTCTCGCGCGAGAAGTACTACGAGGACCACTCGGCCGCGATTCGTTCCGCGAAGCGGCGGGTACGGAATCCGAAGACCGAGCGGGTAACGATTACGCTCGTACCGAACCGGTCGGACCAACCGAGCCAGACGCTCTGGGCGTGGGAACGGAAGCGGACCTCGCCTATCGGGAGGGAGTAGCGATGCCGCGACAGCCGTACCGGATGCGAAAGGCGGTCGAGAAGTTTACCCGGCCGAACCGGTACGACCCTTCTCTCCAGATGCCGATGGAGCGCCTCGAGTGCGGTCACGTAATCGCCGACCGGGACGTCCTCTATGGGAACGAGAAGTCCGTACAGGTCGGTATGGTCTTCCGGGCGGTTAGCGGCGAGAAGCCGCTCCGCCGATGCTACCAGTGCGGTCGGGAGGCCGAGACTTCGGTCGTCGGGAGGGAGTAAGAAAATGACGTCGGTCGAATGGGTCTACTTTAAGAACAAGCCGGGGAACGCGGTCGAGATTACGGCGGAGATGGGGACCGTCTCGATAGTTCGCTACGAGCATGGTATCGCCGAGGCTCCCTCGTGGAGGCTCGACGTAAACCCCGGAGGAGCCCGCGAGATTGGCCGCCTCCTTATCGAGGCGGCCGAGATGACGGGCTACGGGCAGACCGAGGAGCAGAAGGAACGGCACGAGGCCCGTCGAAAGCACCAGCAGCGAGCTTTCGAGGGACGGAGGGAGTAGATGGTCTTCGACCGGGTCGTCTCGGTAAAGCCTATCGAGCAGTATCGGAAGGAACTCCTCGACCTCTTTAAGGTCGAGGAAATCTTCGAGGTACGCCTCGGGGAGTATCACTCGACGAGCGAGACGATTCTTCAGCTTACCGGCGACGCGGCCCGTCAGCTCGCCGTACGCCTCGTAGCGAGGACGAACCCGGTCGAGAAGCGACGAGACCTTTCGCGGAGGGAGTAGCAATGGTCTCCGGTAGCCTCTACGTTCGGCGTAGCGAGGTCGTCGAGGCTCGCTTCCCGGACGACGAGCTATTCGTCTGGGTCCGGACCGCGATTGGGCAGGAGGTCGCTCTCCATATCCACGAGGACGCGCTCTCCTATATCTTCGAGAAGGCCGGACGGAACGGTCGCGATAACGTTCGTAAGGCGCTCGAGCGCGCCGAGGGCGCGGTCGCCCCGAGGAGGGAGTAGATGACCGGTAGGCTCGTTTACGCCGTAGTCGTCCGGGGTACCGAACGTTCCGAGAGCCCGTCTATCTTCGGGGTCTACTCGCATAGCTATCCCGCGGAGCAGGCCGCGGCGGAGCGGAACCGGCATGCGAGCAGCGGAATCGTTCACGACGTCGTTCGGTATCGTCTCGTTAGCCCGAAGGTCGACTACCGGGGAACGAACGCCCGGGACGCCCGGGACGCGGCCGAGTTCGCGCTACGGGCGGAGTAGGGGGGAGAACGATGCCCGAGGACTACCACGAAACCGCCGCCGAGGAGAAGCTAACCACGCCTCCGCCCCCTCCGGCGAAGCCGAAGGAGAAGTCCCTCGGCGACCAAATCTGGTCCGATATCCTCGGCTTCGGGAAGAGGGCCGGGTCGTACGCGAAGGACCGGTCGAAGAAGGCGAGCTACCATGCGAAGCGGACGGCGGGTAAGGTCGACGCGGAACTACGTCGTCGAAAGTTACTGGAGGAGTAACGATGCCCGAAGAGTACCCCCTCCGCGTTAAGCTCGAGTGTCGGAAGTGCGGGCGCGAGGTTCACGTCGACGGACGATACGTCCGTCACCAGGGCGGCGCGGTCTCCTTCATAGTCCATAACACGGATAAGCCGTGCTACCTCTGTACCTCGGACGAGCGGGCGGACGCCGCTCGGAGGGAGTAGATGGTCGACCCGAGCGTCCTCCGGAAGGCCGAGAAGCGTCTCTCGGAAGAGACGCGCTATACCTTCTATCTCGGCCCGATACGCCGGAACCGGGTCGAGGTCGAGGTCTACGACCCGTCGTACCCGGACGCCGGTCGACGGGCCATCTTCTCCGTCCCCCTCTCGAAGCACGCCGGTCTTAAGGAGGTCGTCCGTCGCGTAAGCGCGGGGTTCGACCGTTACGGTTCTCTCCCTCCGGTTTATCGGGAGCCGAGCGCTCTCGGGGAGGCGGGGGAGGGATAAGGAAAGAAGAAAATGTCGGCAAAAGTATGGGTCGGAATCGGAGCCGCTATCGCCATCGTCGTACTGCTCTTCCTGACGATTTGCGCGCAGGGCGCGCCGTCGGCACCGACGGCCTCGACGGGAGCTACGCTAAACCCGTCGACGGCGCAGTCGGTTCAGGTCACCCTGAAGACGCAGTTCTACTCGTTAGTCGCGCCGAATACGATTTACCAGATAGGCGCGAAGTTCATCTACTCGGTCGTCGAGACCGGCGGGGGCGGGAATCCGGTAATCCTCGCTACGAACCTTACCGCCTCGGCGACGTCTATCTCCGTCGGGTCGAATAACCTCTATACGATGATAGGGGCGTTCACGGTAACGACCGTCGCGGTCTGCTCGTCCCCGCTGACCTGCGGGACGGCGCCGGAGAACCTGACGATTACCGCGACGGCGGACGTCTCAACGTACCTCGCCTTCTGGACGAGCCCTACGTCGACTATCGTATTCTCGAACGTCGCTACCTATACGAACGTTCCGGCGGTCGTCGCGCCGAACCCGAGTTCGTACTACCTCGAACTCTACCTCCCGATAACCGGGATTTTCTTCGTCGGGCTCCTAGCGTTTACGATAATGCGTCCGAACGACTACTCGGTCGTCTTGACCTTTATCGCGGGTATCGCTATCCCGGTCGAGTTCATCCTCTGGGCGTACGTGCTCTAAGGGAGTAACCGAGAGAAGAAGGGGAAGAAAATGAAGCGGAAGGGGAGCTACGCGACGCTCGTTCTCGTCGCGCTCGTCGCCGTAGTCTTCGGTCTTAGCGCCGTACACGCCGCACCGACCGCGAACCTGACCGGGTCGAGCGGACTCCAGCCGGACGCCGTCCCGCCGGCACCGACGGGCCTTACCGCGACGGCGACGAACGCTACGGTTATCCATCTCGCTTGGACGAACCCGGTCGGGGCGCTAACCGATAACGAGTACTACGAGTTCGCAGCCGCCGCCTGTTCTGGCGGCCATAGTACCGTCGATATCGGTTCCGTCGTAACCTCCGCGAACGTCGGCTCGCTCTCTTCGGCGACCTCGTACGGCTTCGAGGTCCTCGCTAAGAATGCGACCGGCTTCTCGGCTCCGAGTACCTGCCACTCCGGGATGACCTACCCCGACGTTCCGACGAGCCTCGTAGCGAACGTCGCTAGCGATACCGAAATCGACCTGACGTGGACGAACCCGTCGGGGACGCTTACGGATACCTTCGTAAACGTCTACGTCGCGTCTACCTGTACCGGGAGCCCAACGACGCTCGATATGGCCGGGGTCGTAACGGCCTACGCGGATATCGACCTCGCGCAGACGACGACGTATAGCTATACCATTGCCGCCGCGGATACGACCGGGACGGGTGCGGCCTCGGCCTGCGTTTCGGCGACTACGCAAGCTACCCCGGGCGGCGGTCCGCCCGGCGGCGGTAGTCCGCCCGGCGGAAGCGGTAACTCTACGAACGCTACGGGTACCCCGAACTACCCGACGAACGGACCCGCGCTAGCGTTCCCCGCGTTTACCCCGGCGGGCCTTCTCGTACAGAACTTCCTCGGTATCGTATCGCTTATCGGCGGCGCGGTCCTCTTCGCGTTCCGTCGGTTTATCCTCGGGCCGACCTTCCTCGGAATCGGGCTCGTCCTCCTCTTCGTCGTCTTCTGAGGAAGAGGTTACATATACTAGGGAGGAGGTTCAACGAACGATGACGCGGGGTGAGAGGGACGAGCGGGCGTTCACCCACTTTCTCGAGGATGAGATAGCGGGCGAGATTCGCCGGTGGGCGCAGCGGACGTTCCGCGGTCGCTTCATCGTTCGACTACGGGGAAGCCCGGGCGACGAGTTCGAGGACGCCGTCTGGCGCGTTACGATTAGCGACGGGGCGAAGCGGCGCTTTACCTATGAGTGGGAAGCGAATACGAAGTCGTGGGGGAACGACGCGCTCGAGACGACGACGGTCCCCGAGGCGACCCTCGCCGAGATTATCGAGGAGCACGGCTGGACGCGAAAGCCTTCGGTTCGATGGAGGGAGTAGGAAGATGGCGCATAAGCTAGCAATCGGGAAGGGGAACACGACGGTGATGACTTGGCCCGAGTTCCGCGAGTTCCTTCGGGGGAAGATAATCTACCACCACCAAGTGAACTGGGTCGAGGAGTGGACGAGTCTCGACCGCGAAGCGACGGAGGCCCAGTACTTCCCGTACAACGGGTTCCTGCTACGGAAGGCGGACGCCCTCGGCCGTTACCCCTACGCGGGCTACGGCGAGAAGACCCTCGGGACGACCGTTAAGCGAACGGGGAAGGGCTACTGGGACTCCGACTACTGGAAGGTTACCTACAACGACGGACGCAACGACTATACCGGCGCGAAGACCGGGCGAAAGCCGAAGTACTACGTTACCTTCCATAAGGGTCGTGAGGACGTTCTCTGTAACCGGTGCGGCCGGGAGATTACCGGCCGCGACGTTCAGCTCGGGAGCTACGTAAACTCGGGCGGCCAAATCTGCGGCGACTGCCGGAACGACGAGCGCGAGAAGAGCCTCCGGAGAGAGTAGATGAAGTCCGTAACGATGGCGAGAGCGAACGAAGTCTGGGCCCTCGGGAAGGAACTCTCGGGCGGCTTCGGCCTCTGGGGGACTATCGACCAGCTAACGTCCCTCGACGGCTTTACCGAGTGGAAGCGTCTCGCGGTCGTAGAGGGCTGGATTAACGGGGCGAGGTCGCTCGGCTTTACCGATACCGATGCGGCGGCGCTCGGGGACTGGCGGATAGGCCGGCACTTCGTCGATACGGCTTCCTTCTGGAACCTCGACCCGCCCGAGGTCGTTCGGAAGAAGGCGCAGAAGGCCGCGGTCGATGCGATTAGCTACGCCGTAAAGGACGAGGGTGGTATCGCGGAGGTCAAGCGACAGCTCGTTCTGAACTATACGAACTACTACCCCGTTAGCTACGCGAACCGACTAGGGCGTACCCCGTCGGTTAGGAGGGAGTAGATGCCGTTCTATCCGGTCGGTCGGAAGGCGAAGGGCGAACTCCCGATGTACGCTGTTCTTCGGAGCTATAACGAAGGGACCGCGATAGAACGATACTTCGATACCGAGCGGGCGGCGAAGGACTGGGCCGAGAGCCATCTTCTTCCGACCGACGAGATGCTCCTCGTCGTTAAGCTACTCGGCTACGCGAGGCCCGTTACGGCCCCGAGGAGGGAGTAGAAGATGACGAGCGACGAGAAGCGGATGAGCCCCGAGGACGGCGGCGAGGTAGCGGAGTTCATTCGGAACGTCGACGAGGGGAGCTACGAGTGCCTCTGCGGGAATCACGTTAAGCTGAACGAGCGCTCGTTCCGCGGCTATCCCCACGAGGGCGGCCTCTCCGATAAGAACGGGAAGCGCTGGTGGGTCTGGGCGACCTGCCCGCGATGCAACTACCAGATGAGCTGGCGGAGCCTCCCGTACCGTCTCCGCCTAGAGCCGATGCCCGAGGGCTGGAAGCCCGGGGCGCCGGGATGGGAGCCGGGGTGGCAGGCTCGCCGCGTCAGCGGCTTTCTTAGGAAGGAGTAACGATGTCCGACCCCGACGAGGACTACGATATCGACGAGGAGATGCGTCACGAGGCCCTTGTCGAGGCCGCGCACGACGCGCGCGAGGAGGAGCGGCGCGCGAAGTGCCCTGATTGCGGGCAGAGCCACGAAGGGCTCGACCCCGATACGATTCGGAACCTCCACGCCGCGGCGACGAACTGGTATAGCGACTCGAACCGGCCGGGGTCGAGGGTCCTAACGAACGTCGAGCACGGCGGTATCCACGGAGAGAAGCCGGACCCCCGTTGGGCCGCCGCGATGGACCATCTCGGGAAGCTCGTCAAGACCTACTTCTTCGATAAGTACCACGAGGTCTACCTCGAGAAGTACGAGAACGGCGCTATCGTTTACTACGTCCCGACCGGCTGGTGGTACTACTATCCGAAGGACATGATGGACGACGCCTTCGACTTCGCCCGCTCCCGGGGAACCCATTCGAGGGCGCTCAACCGTATCTTCGGAGACTAGGGAGGGAGTAGATGACGAAGCGCTCGGTCGAGGCCGCGGAGAGGAGAATCCGGAAAGAGGTAGTCGGCTGGCTCCGCGCTACGTACGTCAAGAAGTCGCTCCGCGCCGAGGTGAACGTAGACGAGGATACGCTCGACGATGGTCCGTACTTCTGGGCCTATATCTACGACGGGAAGAAGCTCGTCGCCGAAGGCTCGGGATGGTTCGAGCAGCAGACCGACCCGTTCGACGAGATGGAATCGGACCTGAACGAGAAAGGCTACCGTCGTATTCCTCTACGGAACCTGATACGGGAGGACTAGATGCCCGACGACCTCTTCCGGGAATCGAACGACCCACCCGACCCGCACCGGAAGCCGTCGATGAACGAGTCGGACGCGGACTTTATCTACCGGACGGGGAGGAAGTTCTGGCTCGACCCCGATGGGACGAACCGTTGGGATATCGTCGAGCAGAACGGCGAGCCGCTCGTCGAGGACCTCGGCGCCCCGGTCGGGGAGTGCCAAGCCTGCGGCCATGCTATCGAGTTCAAGTTCTACGTTCGGCACCCGACCCGGGGCGTCTCGTACGTCGGCTCCGAGTGTATCAATAAGGTCCGGATGACCTTCGACCTCGTCCGGCGGGCGAGGATGGACCGGGCGCTCTATAAGGCGAAGCGGATGCAGGAGCGGAAGGCCCTCGATAAGAAGATAGAGCTTCTCGAGGCCGCCGCCTCGGACCCGCCGGTACGGGTCGCCTACTGGGACTATCTCGGCCGGAGCCGGAACCTCTCGGAGAGCCTTCGCTGGTACGCGCAGGTCCTACGGGATAGCCGGAAGCGCCGGCCGATGTTCGAGAACGCCCTTCGCGCTCCGCTCGAGAAGTACGGGCACCCCGAGGTCTTTCCCCGGCGAAGGGAGAAGCCGCTTATATGAGCCGTCTCGCCGAGCCTCCCGAACCTCCGCGCGAAACGCTACGGGGTCGCCTCTACCGATGCGAGCGATGCGGCTACGACCGGCGATTCTACCTCTCGCCGCCTATCGGCGAGCAACGGAGATGCCCGAAGTGCCGGCGCTACTCGCTCGAGCCGGTACGGGACGAGCGGGTCCTACGGAGGGAGTAATGCCCCGTCCTAACCCCCTTGACGAGCGGGAGGCCCGAATCCAGCGTGCCCACGACGCCTACCAGAAGGCCCGGGGAATCGCTGCCGCGGACCCGACCCCCGCGAACCTTACCGAGGAGAACCGCCTCCATAAGGAGTACGTAACGCTTCTCTACGAGGAAGAGCCTTCTCCTAGACGGGAGCAGACCATCGAGGATTTCGCTTCGATACGGAGGGAGTAGATGCCGAAGGTAATCGTAGTGCTCGCAATCGCGGCGACCGTCGTCATAGCGGCCTTCTCCGCGGCGACTACGATAGCGTACGGTTCCCTCGGCGCGCGGGGCGGGCTGTCGGTAGACGATACGAATAACTCGACCCTTCCCTCGCAGGACTTCCTCGGTACCCCGACGGTGAACGTAACGACCGTTCCTATGCTCTACGACGACTCCGCGAGCTGGTTCTCGAACGGCTGCTCGTACAACGGGTCCGTACCGTATACGGTCCCGTTCCCCTCGAACGACCCGAACGCGACCCCCGGTACCCAGATGGCCGTAGTAAACGCGCTCGGGCCAGGCTACGGTTGCGGGACGGGCTGGTTCGCCGAGGTCTGGAACTTTACGGCGAACGCGACCCTCGTCGCGGAGAACGATTGGTTTAACGTTACGACGAACTGGACCCTCTCGAATACCTCGGGAGAAGTCGTAGGGGTTAACTCGGTCTCCGTGACCGTTAGCTCGGAGACCCTCTCGACGAACGGGACCTTCTCGCTCTACGTCGAGTTCCCGGGGAACCCGGTATCGCTCGGAACGACGAACGTTACGGTCGAGGCGGCGCCGCCGGTCTCGGTTCCCGCTACCTTCGGAGGGAACGGACGGGACGCGCGAGGAACCTTCCCTCCGGCGAACGTATCGCAGAACTTCGTTGCCGACCCGGCCCTCGAGCCCCAACTCGTCGGGGAGCAGTCGACGATATACTCCGACGCGGTAGCGGCGCCGGATGGTTGCTCGAATAGCGTCGCGAATAGTACTCCCGGCGTCCTAACCGGTATCCCATTCCCCGAGCCCGGCGGGAACTACGAGCAGGCGCTCTTCGCGAACGCCGGCGAGGTCTCGGCCTGCTCCGGCGGCGACTACGGGATGCTCTTTACCTTCCTCGTCTCGACGCCGCTCTCGGCGGAGAACGATTGGTTCAACGTTACGACGACTTGGGTGACCCCGGGCGGGGCGACCGTTACCGGGTTTAGCGACTCCCTCGTAAGCGTCGTCCCGGGGAATCTCCCGGGCGGGTCGGAGAACGCGCTCCTCCTCGTCTACGTCGACTACGGGGCGGGAACCCCGACCGTCCTATCGTGCTCGATTACGGTACAAGCGACCTCGCAGGTGGTCGTCGTAGGGTAGGAGAGAGTAGAATGATTTTCGGACGACGACCCTCGGGGGCTACGGACGCGGAACTAATCTCGGCTTATATCGAGAGCCGAGTCGAGGAGAACCACTTCGAGTCGGAACTCGAGCACGAGCGTATCGAGAACGGGCCGGAGGCCGAGCATTGGTCCTTCGAATGGCGGGAGAACTACCGTACCCGTATCGAAGGAATCGAAGAACGTCTCGGGGCGGTCCGCGAGCGGATGGCCGATATTATCGATGACCTCCGCGCTCGTAAGTACCGGCTTAACTTCGAGTATGAGGACGACCCGCTTACCGGGGCGCCTATCAATAAGGACCGTACCCATCTCTATACTATCCAGAAGGGACGACGGCGGTCCGACTTAATCGCGATAGAGTCGGTCGCGCGACGCCGTTTCCCGCCTACGGAGACGGGGCTAATACAGTGGAGGGAGTAGCGATGACGATAGCCGACGAGAAGCCGTACGCCTCGGACCTAAAGGAGATGGAGCGCGTCTGGGACGAATACGTCCGGAAGGAACTCGGCCGCGACTATCGGGGCGAGGTCCGCGACGGGGAGAATCCAAAGCGACGAGCCTCCATCGACCGTATCGATATCATCGACGGGGGGCCCGGGGGCCGCTACGACGTAACGCTCGTCGTCGTCCGGGTCGCCCGCCGGCACGGCGACCTCGAGACGCGGGACGGGGTCGTTTGGAAGCGGCGGTATGACGTTCTCGATAAGATGCTCGTCCGGGACGCCGCGATACAGGAGAACCGTTCGATATCTGAATGGGAGCGGAACCGCCGGTCGGAGGACCTCTGGCGGAATACCCTGACCTACGATATTCAGGACTCGATTCGCGAGGGTGGGTTCCCGAGCCTTCGGAGGATTCGAAGCGAGTACGCGTTCCCGAGGGAGTAGATGCCGCGAAAGCCCCCCGAGTTCCTCGAGGAAGGATGCCCTGCCTGTACCTACCATTTTCTCTATAAGGGAACGGCGGATGGCTCGGGCTCAGGCGCGGGGGCGATTATCGCAATCGCGGCAGTCGCCATCGGTGCTACCGTTGCCGCCGGTCTTCTGGCCAATCGAAAGGTCCCGTGCCCTCGGTGCAAGAACCCTATTCGGCGAGGCATAGCCCAATGTCCCTATTGCTACAGCTCGATCACATGGTCGTGAACGGCGGAAAGGAATGGAGACTCCGGGACCCTAAAGAGTGGAAGCGGCAGAACGGAGTTCGCCGCGGCGCCTGGGCCTGGCAGCGAGTCGGCCACTCAAACTTCCGATCGGCGAGGCGGTCCGAGACGCGAGACCTCGAGCTCCGCAAGTGCGGCCGCTGCGGGAACCCCGTCCATGTCACGTCCCTCAGAGCGCCGGTGGTCGAGGAGGGACCGCCGCCCTGGACAAAGGCGGCAGCGTCGTTCAATCCGCGCGTCTTCGCGGGCGACCCGCTGGGGAGCGTCTCCTGGTGCCCCAAGTGCGGAGTTGCATTTCCGCCGGCGGAGCACGTGCTGCGCGAGCAATTGCGTCGAGCCGAGGGGCGAGCGGACGGTAGGTTCACGAATGCCTTCCCGATTTGGTGGGATCAGTCCGAATCCGTGCGCCGATCCTGGGAGACGCGTCGTGCCCGCTACGGCCCGAATGGCTGGAAACCGGGAATGGAGCACGGCGGGTGGGAGACTCGACGGGCGCGGTATGGCCCGACCGGGATGAGACAGAGAATCGGCTTGGCGTCGAGTTCGACGGGGGTGCCTGCATGAGTCCCGTTCCTACTCCCCCCATTCAAGGCACGGAAACGTCCCCGGGAGCGGGTCTCGGGAAACCCGGGATGGCCGATACGCCGTCTTCCCCCACAAGTCGGAATACGCTCGCCCGGACCCACACAATTCACGCAGGAACGCTCGCGCTGACCCCGGATGAGCTGGACCTCGTCTTGAGGCCCGTCGATCGCCTGGAGGAGCGTTCTCTGCTGGAGCTGGCGGCTACAACGGGCATCCGGCGAGAGGATGTGGTCGCGATTCCGCTGGAGGGGCTGGATCTTACCCGTGGGACAGTCAGATTCTACGAGTCCAAGAAACGGCGTACCCGGGAGGTCCCCGTCCAGGGCCGTGTCCTGGTGACCCTCCGAACCTACGTTCGGCGCCTCCAGAAAGGCGAACGGTGGCTCTTCCCGTCGCCCAGGAAGGCCGGGAAGCATCAGACGGGGCGGTTCGCCTGGACGATCTGGAATCGCTGGCTAGACGCCGCGGGGCTGCCCCGCCGGCCCTTCCACGCGCTGCGCGCGACCGCCTACAAGCTTGCGAAGGCGCGGGGCTGGTCGGTCGAGCTCGCGGCTGCACTTCTGGGGGATACGATTCGGGTCGCTCAGGAGTTCTACGGGGTCGCGACGCCCGGGGAGCTGCTCGAGATCGCGCGGGAGAGGCCGCTGCTGCCATGAAGACCTCTGCCTTCACTGTAACGTGAAGCGTGGTGCGAAGAGTCTCCGGTCATACAATCCCGGCGCCCAGCGTACCCTCACGGAAGGGCTCGCAAAGGAGGAACCGAACAGATGAGCGAATGCGTCCACTGTCACGCGGAGGTCGGCAGCCGACGGTGGCTCGACATGCCGATGTGCGAGGTCTGTGAGCTCGTTCAACGAGAGGCACTCTCTCGGATCGCGCAGCTGGTCCGCCCTGTCAAGTGGTCCGCGTCGCCGGAGCTGCTCGAGGAGTAAGGCTCCCTTCGCGCGCCCCGCCGCAATTCCCCTTCAGGTGCATCGCCGAAGTGAGATGGCGACGGTACGCATCGCCGCGGGCGAACGTAACGTGCCCACACTGGAATACAGGTGGTGGGGGAGGCGAGGAGACCGTAGCGCGCCCCGACTCGCCTTCGCTTGAGAGAGGGTCTGGAGCCGTTGTCGCCGCGGCGCCCAGGCAGACATGCGTCGCGATCAGGTACGCAGAACCCAGCTTTCCACACTTCTTACACTCCCTAAGATGGCCCGACGGGTCGAGCGCGTGGAGGCGGAACCACTCTACGTTCCGGGCCTTTGCCCGCTCGTTGTAGGTCCTGAACCAGGCGGTCCCGTCCGGGTTCGGCCAGGTAATCGGGCTCACCGCGTTCCAAGCGTCGAACGGAACCAAAGCCTGGGACCGCTTGCGCTGGGCGCCGATGTAGGCCCGGTTCACCTGGGCCCGCCCCCTGTCGTTCACGAAGATCCAGAAATTGGCGAGGCCGGCGACGAACAGGAAATCGAGGAGCTCCTTCTTGATCGCGCAGAAGATGGCCCCGTGTCCGTTCTTCCGCATGATCGAGGTCGTTCGTCTCGCTAAAGGAAGATACGGCGCCGTATGGCGTAGCCGTCCCGAGGAGAGAGTAACGATGGTCGAACCACCGAACTTTGGACCGAGACCCGAGCATCGCGATTCCGTACGAGTACCGGGCGAGTCGAGCTACGGGCGACGGCGTCGGTGGCAACGCGACGAGGCCCGGAGAAGGGAACAGCTCCGACCTCTCCGTCTCTACGTAAACCGGCTCCTCGCTACGACGGGGATTCCTCACGGCCATACCTAAGTCTCCGGTCGTATCTCGGGCCTTCACCACGCGACGGAAGGCTGGCAGACCCAGTCGGATATCTCGGTTCTTCGACCGGGGATTCTCGTCGAGATATACGAGCAGTCGACTACCTCGCTATACTCGGCGCCGCCGAAGGGATGGCGGAAGAAGATTATCGCGAAGCTCGAGGATAGCGGGCTCGTAGTCGAATCTACCGGCTCCGACCTGAAGGTCTACCCGAAGGAGTGGCGCGAGGACGAGGTTTCGAAGGGGGAGTAAATGGTAGAACCGAGGAAGCTAACGCTAGGCCCTATCGACGCAAAGCTGAACGGCGGCGTACCGATACGCCGGCCGAGCGGTTCGGTCCACGATTACGAGGTCACCCTCTGGACGACCGACTCGACCCGTACCGTTCGGTTCGTCTTCAACCGCGAGGACCTCTTCCGGTTAGTCCAGATGCTACCACCCGAACGTGAGCGAACGGCCGGGGACGAGTAGATGTCGAACGGCCGTTGCGACTACGGCGACGGCCGGAAAGCTATCTGGCTGAACTCGAGCGGGGCGATGTTCTGCGGGAAGCACTTCCGCGAACTCGTCCGGCAGAACTACGGGGCGAAGTTCCTCCGCCCCGAGAACCAGTACGCCGTACTCGAGGACGGGTGGTCCCGTATCCGCCCTCGCTCGGTCAAGAGGGAGTAGATGAAGTTCGAGGAGATTACCGCTACCGAGGCGAGGCGGCGGAACCTTTGCCTAACGCCGAGCCCGTACGACGACCGCCGAACTATCGGCTCCCTGATGCCCCGGTACTGCGGTAAGCCGAAGGGCCACCTTAAGGTCGAGGTTCGGATGAACTTCGTTACCGGCGAGCCCCAACCGGTTATCGTAAGCCCCCACCGGTATAACATCCGAATCGTAGACGAGTCGCCGAGGAAGGAGTAACGATGCCCCGCGAGTTCTCGATACGAACTTCGTGCGCGTGGTGCGGTAAGCGTATCCTAAAGAAGGACGCGAAGACCGCCGTAAAGCGGGGAGACCTTCGACTCCATTACCGGTGCGTTGGGAACTACGACCGGTGCTGGGAAGACTTAGAAGCGAGGGAGATAAAGGCCCGGAGGGAGTAGATGAACCCCGACGAGTTTACCGACGCCGAGTGGAAGGCCGCGTTCGGGGAGTACCTCCGTAGCGCCTATCCGTTAAGCCGGGAGAAGCCCGCCGCCGGCGACGTCGTTACGCTTCAGGGCTGGCGGGTCGGGAACGTTAGCGCTATCGCCGTCTCCGACGAGCGGAATGGAGTTACCTACGACTTTACGGTCGGGGACGGGTACCCCCTCCGAGGTAAGCTCGAGTTCCTCGATAACCGCCGGGAGGCTCGACGGGTCGCGAAGCGGTTCGTCGCGCTCTACGGGATGGTCGAGAAGGTCGAGCGCCGTCAGCTCGTCGTCGACCGCGCCGGGAATATCATTCGGAACGACTTCTACGAATCGAGCGACTCGAGCTTAAGGAAGGAATAGAAGATGCTCCCCGCCGACGTAATCCGCGCGGTCGAGAGGAACGCGAGGGACGGGCATCGTTCGATTATCCGGGGGCGTGGTTTCCACTTCCTCGTTACCGAAGCGGCCCGAGCGGAGAGCGGTCGTATCGTCTTCTGGCTCAACGGAACGCAAATCGGCGGCGCCGTTCCTAGCCTTATCGAGTCGGTATCGGCGGGGGGTATCGCGTAGATGCCCGCCCATAGGAAGCGCCCTATCGAGTACTCCGAGGGCGGATTCCGAATCGCCGTCTGCCCGAAGTGCGGTCCTGTGTCCCTCTACGAACCGTTCGAGTACGTTATCGAGGAAGGGCCGAAGGCCGGCGATACGATGAAGGTCTGGCGATGCCGGAACTGCGGGCGACGCGCCTTACGAATCCGCTCGGCGTCCCGACTCGAGCTTCAGCGCCGGGAGTTTCGAAATCGGAGGGAATAGATGCCGACCCCCGAGGAGCTAATCGCCGAGTTCGACGCAGCGCAGAAGGAGTACTCCGCGGTACGATGGGATATCCGGACCCGACGTCGCGAGGCTCGGGCCGCGTACCGAAGGGCGAGCGAAGAGTACCGGCGACGGAGTACGGGGCTCGGAACTCCCGAAGAGCAGGCTACTTGGCGCGCCGCCTACGACGCGCTAAAGGCGGAGAGCGAGGACGCGAAGAAGCGGACGCGGGTCGCCTCGCGCCGGAAGCGTCTCGCGCTAAACGCGGTCCTCGCGGACCCGGCGGCGACCGATATCCTCGCGAAGAAGCTCGAGGAGAACTCGAGGAAGGCTAGGGAGTTCCTCGAGAGCGACGCCTATCGGCGTCTACGGAAGGAGTAGATGCCGACCCCCGAACAACTCGCGGAGCTTAAGGCGATTCAGCGGAGCGCCTATATCCCTCTCTTCGGCGAGAGGACCGCGGTCCATTGGACGAAGGTCATTAGGTCCTCGTCCTACTACGAGCCCGAGGGCCTCGCCGCGATACTCGGGTCCGGCTACCTCGAGGAAGGAACCTCGTTTACGACCTCGCTCGACCTCTCGTACCCGAAGGATAACCACGCCCCGGTCGGTCTCGTCTTCCGGCTCGACGACCTAATCGAACTCGGCTATCATCATCTTCCGCTTAACGAGGCCGGGCATACGCTCCTCGAACTCGTCTACGAGATAGCGGACGGCGAGCGGGTCCCTCTCGACCCGTTCCTTCTCGGGGTTATCTCGTACAACCCGAGGACGCTCGCGAACGCGGTACGAACGGTCCGGAACTCCGGCGTAATTCCCGGTATTCCGAAGCGGACGATTCATTCGAAGGTAGTACGTCGTCCACGGTACGATATCTTCGATATCCCGCGTCAATGGGCGGATACCGCGGCAGGGAAAATGTACCACGTAATCGACCTTCCGGAGGCGGACCTGCGAAGAGAGTAATCTGCGTGCACCGATAGCAAGAAGGTTATTTCTACTAGGGAGTCACTATCGGTACCGATGACGCGGAGCGAAGCGAGGTACGAGAATGCGCTTGAAGAATACGACTGATATCCCCGACGAGACCCTCCGGGAGATTATCCGGTTCGTCTCTCCGAACGGGGTTACGAAGGTCTCGGTAACCGTTCGGAACGGTCGGTCGGAGTACCATGGAACGGGTAGCCGGTGGGAGGTACTCGCGAGTATCGGGAACCCGAGGTTCCCGTACCAGATGCCCGCGCACCAAGCCTACCTTCCGATACTCGTCCGGAGCCGGGAGGAACTCGCGGTCGCTCTCCTCGCCCACGAACTACGGCATTCGTGGCAGGCCCGGGGCGGTCCGAGGCCGCCGAAGTACGTCGAGGACGACGGGTTCCTAAAGACGTACCCGCAGGGGGGCTACGGGTTCTCGAGGACGCCGTTCCCCGGAGGGGTTCCGACGAAGGGGTTCCGTCTCCTCCGTCGCCCCGGTCAGGCCCACGCTCGGCGGCGGGGGATGGTCTGGGGAGCCCGAGGACGGTTCTCCGAGCGGGACGCGGACGCCTACGCGATTCGGATGCTACGGGGGTGGAGGCGCTCGCATAGCCCTCCCCCCGCCTACGAAGGGGTGGGAGGACTATTCGAATGAAGCGTATCTCCCGGGGCCTTCTTGCTACGGCGGCGAGACCTATCCTCCCGACGGGGATGGACCCCGAGGAGCTAGCCGAGCGGCGGATAACGACCCTCGCTACCGACCCCCCGAAAGGCTACCATTGGCGGGAGACCTACGAGTGGGCCGCCCGCCTCTATCGCGGGGACGGGGACGACCGGGGCCGCCGTATCTTCTCGGACGCCGGACGGTCGGACGCCCGGTACGTCTCGCGGGTCGCGCACCGGGCGGCGCTCGGCCGGGGCCTTCCTTCGACCCCCCGGGAATGGGGGCACCTACGGAAGAGCATCGAGCGGCTCCACGCTGAACTAAACGAGAAGTAGCCTCTACGTCGTCTCCCGTAAGATTATTTATACTACGGCTCCGTACCGAGTTCCGATGTCGCGTTGGCGCCGAGCAGGGAACCGGGGAATCGACGACTCTATCTGGGGGATTGCGGCACTCATCATCGCCGTAATCGTCCTCGTCTGGTTGAGTCCGCGTCTGATGAAGCGGATTCGAGAAGGCGCGAAGGAAGCGGGCGGGCTGAAGGCCGACTTCGAGTCGGGCTACAAGAGCGCGACCGCTGCGAACACCGCGCCGGCAACGCCGGCGAAGAAGTAGATTCCCCCGGGGGTAGGCCGTGCGCCTACCCCCTCCCGAGAGCATACGACCGGTGGACGACTGCGTAGATGGTCGTCCGAGAGCTGGTCGGTAGGCTAACCGAGCGGTACCGTCCCCTTATCCGCCTCGCGAAGTGGGGCGCCCTTCTCTTCGGCGTCTCCTTCGTAGCGTTCACGGTCCTTCCTATCTACCCCTCCGATTTCTCGCAACCGCCGAACGCCTTCCTAGGCTACATGAAGGACTCGTTCGCGGTCTACGTTCTCCTCCTCATGGAGCACCAGCTCCTCCCGGCCGGCGCGACGATAATCGTAATCGGGCCGTTCGATGCGTTCACGGCTATCATGGAAATCGGGTTCTACCTCTCGCTAACGATTACGATTCCGTACCTCGTCTGGGGCTTTCTCCGCTGGCTTTCCCCCGCGTTAACGAGGAAGGAGATTTGGGCGATACGGCGTACGCTCGTCCTCGCGACCTTCCTCTTCTTCGCGGGGTTCTTTATCACGTACTTCTGGCTCCTCCCGCCTATCTACCAATTCTCGTATACGCTCCAGCCGGTCGTCGGGGCGAGCGGAACGCTCTCGCTCGAGGCGTTTATCGAGACGACGTTCCTCTTCCTTCTCGGCGTAGGAATCGCCTTTGAGATACCTCCGCTCTGTCTCGGGCTCGCCTACGTCGGTATCCTCTCTTCGAAGGTCATGGGCCACTATTGGAATATCGCGGGGGCCGCCTGCTTCGTGATAGCGTTTATAATCTCTCCGGGCGTAGGGGGAGGCGTAATCGAGACGCTACTAGCGATGATGCTCTGGGGTCTCTACGGTCTCTCGTACCTTCTCGTGCGCAGGGTAGAGAAGAACAAATGGGCGGAGGCTCTTACCGTTGTTAGCTGACGGGTCGATACGGTACGAGGTCGCCGTACGCGACGGCGAGGACGGGGAAGGGAACCGCCGGGGCTTTCCCTCGAAGAAGGAGGCGAAGCTCTACGAGCGGCTCGCCCGGGACTGCGGCTTCGAAACGAAGATGGTCGTCCTCGACCCGGCCGCGGCCGTCGTCGCGGACCCGGAGCGTAGGAAGCAAGCGAAGGAACTCGCCCTTCTCGGCGGAGGCGCGGCGCTCGCATACGGAGCGCTACGTCTCGGCGGCGTCTCCTCCGTATCGAAGCTCGTAGCGCCGTCCGTCGCCGGCTCTTCGGCGCCCGTTACTTCTCCGACCCCGTCGACCCCCTCGGACCCGGCCGCCGGGAATAACCTCGTTGCCCCCTCGGTCCTCGTCGACCCGGCAGGAGCGCCCCCGGGTTCGATTTGGTACCGCGCCGATATCGGTCTCCTCCGCTACGAGAGCGGCCTCTTCGGTACGCTCTCGGTAGCGGTAATGGACCCGGTCTACGGGACGCTCTGGGCCCAACCGACGGAAGAGAATATCTTCGAGGCTCCTATCCTCGTTCTCGGTCTCGCTAAGTACGATATCCTATCGATGACCGAGGGCGGTCTCGGTATCGTCCCGAATAACGACTTCGCGGTTACGACGTTCAACAACGTTCTCGACGATACCTATGGGAACATGAAGGCGTACGGGACGATGACCGCATCGTCCTATTACGGCGAACTCGGTACCGCGACGCTCGCGACGTATCCCTTCCTCTTCGGGGTATTCGCCCCCGGGCAGGTCCTCTACTTCGACGGGTCGGACTGGGTTAACGAGGCCCTTTCGAGCGTCGCGGTTACCTCGCTCTCCGCGGGGAACGGCATCTCGCTATCGGGGTCGACCGGGGCCGTGACCGTATCGGCGAAGCTCGACGGGACGACCCTATCTCTCGGGTCCTCGGGCCTCTCGATAAATCTCGGAAACGCGAACTCGTGGAGCGCTACCCAGACGTTTACGAACCTCTACCCCGGCATCGAGATGCTCGGGCCGGTAAGCGGCCCTGCGTCGACCTCTTCCGAGATAGCGTTCCTCGGTTGGTCGGGTTCTGCCTCTATCGGCGTAAACCTCTTCGCGGATTCGACCGGGAGTTTTAAGGTCGGACAACAGGGGTCGCCCTATAATACCCTCCTGACCGTCGACCAGTCCGGGAACCTAAACGCCACGGGGACGGTTACGGGTTCCTCGTTCTACGGCGAACTCGATACCGCGACCCTCGACTCGGTAGCGTTCTCGTTTACGTCCCTTACCTCCGGGCAGGTCCTCTACTATAACGGGTCCGACTGGATTAACAAGACGCTCTCGGGCGGCGGCGTAAGCTCCCTGAACGGACTGACGGGAGCGGTAACCCTTACGACCCCGAACTCTACGCTCTCTATCGGGACGAGCGGCTCGGACGTTACCCTCGACATTAATCTCGGAAACGCGAACTCTTGGTCCGCTACCCAGACCTTCGGGAACTATATCTCGATAGGCGGGGCGAGCCTAGACGTCTCGTCCCTCTCCTCGAACGAGTTCCTCTATTACAACGGAAGCAACTGGGTAAACTCCGCAGAACTCGACGTCTTCGAACTCGACGGCGTCGCCTTCTCGTTCGGCAGCCTAACGTCCGGGCAGGTCCTATACTACAACGGCTCGAACTGGATTAACAAGACGATGGGGGCCGGAGGGGTTACCTCCCTGAACGGGCTTACCGGCGCGCTAACGATTACGACCCCGAACTCGACCCTAAGCGTAGGGACGAGCGGGTCGGACGTTACTATCGATATCAACCTCTCGAACGCGAATACCTGGGCGGCGGCGCAGACGTTTACGAAGAACGACCTCCTCCTACTCGGGACGGGCGTCGGAGCGACGACCCTTAACTCGGGTCTTACGGGGGGCTCGAGCAATACCCTTACCCTACCGACGACCCCGAGCGATACCCTCGCGGCGCTCGGTACGGCGCAGGAATGGACGGCGGCGCAGACCTTCGATAGTAGCGACCTCCTCGTCTTTAACCCCGCGAAGACGTTCAAGTATACTATCGTCGCGAGCGCTATCGGGGGGAACTACAACCTTACGCTTCCGCCGATTACGGGGAACGATACCCTCGCCGCGCTCGCGACGGCCGAGAGCTGGACGGCGACCCAGACGTTCGGTACGAACATCTCCTTCATGGGGGCGCAGTTGAGCGGCTCGACGGTCGCGAACGGCCTCCTCTATTACAACGGCTCGAACTGGATAGCGCAGGCCCTCGCGAACGGGAACGGGATTACCGTATCGGGTACGACGATTACCGCCGTAATTAACGGTACGACGCTCTCGCTCGGAGCGTCCGGTCTCTCGCTAAACCTCTCGAACGCGAACCTCTGGTCCGCGGTTCAGACGTTCGGGAACAATATCTCGTTCGGGGGGGCTACCCTGAACGTAACCTCGCTAACGACCGGGAATATCCTTCAGTATAACGGGACGAACTGGGTAAACGTCACGGCGGCCTCGATAGCGGTCGTTTCCTCTGTCTCGAACTCCGACGGTAGCCTCTCTATCTCCCCGACGACGGGAGCCGTCGTAGCCTCGCTCAACGTCGGGAACGCGAATACGTGGACGGCGACCCAGACCTTCGGGAACTATATCTCGAT
>Ga0208456_1000588_pt1 | contig 21160 bp, 14 predicted proteins | sample June2015DPH_4_10_2_FD_184691 | JGI IMG/M metagenome (GOLD analysis project Ga0208456, IMG submission 184691) | Peatland microbial communities from SPRUCE experiment site at the Marcell Experimental Forest, Minnesota, USA - June2015DPH_4_100... | ecosystem: Environmental > Terrestrial > Soil >... | reverse complement strand
AGGCGACTCCTAAGATGATGACCATGCCTTTGGTCGTGAAAATCATCTCCGAATGCAGTGCCACCAGTGGGACGAGCGACCCCAGTGCGGTCGAAAGGCCTATAGCGATGGCGAAATTCAAGGCGATGCCAAGCGCTGCTATGCCCAACCCGAAGAATATCTGGGCCAGACCAAATCCAACACCAAATCCCACAAGGAGAAGAATCTGCAGAGCGCCCACCTGCTGGTAGAACGCCACCATGTGGGGTACGGTTACATAAACCATGAACCACGGAAACATCAACATTCCCACCACCGCCCAAACTGACCAGATGTTCTCCCATTTCCAAAACTTGGCGTACTTCATCGGGGTGGCGAAACTGCCGTTCAGAATTCCAGCCACCAATGCCAAACCAACGGCCAAAGGCACATTCGACATATATGAATCCTCGTTTCGATAGTCTCAAGACCCGGCAGGTAGTAGGTCGTAGGTGGTAGGTGGGGAAGAACCCCACCCTACTCTCGACTGTGATCTGTCCCGGCGCGGCGGGTCATTGCCCTCACGTGCGGACTTGCCCGGAGCCTACGATCTGGAACTTCACGGAAGTGAGTTCGGGCAAGGCAAACGGACCTCGACAATGGAGTTTCTGGGTGCTGATGCCCATCTCTGCGCCCAAGCCGAATTCACCTCCATCGGTGAAGCGTGTGGAAGCGTTCCAATAGACTGCGGCCGAGTCCACCCGGTCCAGAAACCTCTGCGCTCGCGTCGCGTCACGGGTGACGATGGCATCGGAGTGCCGGGTGGAGTAACGGTTGATGTGCGCGATGGCAGCGTCCACATCACTCACCACCGCCACAGCCATCTTCAAGTCCGAATACTCGGTCAGCCAATCATCCGGAGAAGCGGCTCGCACCTTGTCTTCGCCTGCCAGCCGGCAAGTCTGCTCGTCGCCCCGCACTTCTACACCGGCAGTCCGCAGCCGGTCGACAATTCTCGGCACGTATTCCGCAGCGATTTCCTGATGGACGAGCAGCTTTTCAGCGGCGTTGCACACGGAGGGACGCTGGGTCTTGGCGTTGATCACAATCCTGTCCGCAAGATCCAGGTCGGCGTCCTTATCCACGTAAATGTGACAGTTCCCTGCCCCGGTTTCGATAACCGGGACGATGGCTTGCTCCACCACGCGATTGATCAATTCCGCTCCGCCGCGCGGCACCAGAACGTCCACGTAGCCGCGTGCTCGCATGAGCTCATGCGCAGACTCACGGGAACGGGAATCGAGCAACTCGATTGCCCCCTCCGGCAACCCCTGCGCCCGGTTAAGAAGTTCCACGAGCAGTTCATTGGTATGGACAGCTTCGCGCCCGCCGCGCAGAACCACGGCGTTCCCGGCTTTGAGCGCCAGGACCGCGGCATCCACCGTCACATTGGGGCGGGACTCATAGATTACGCCCACAACCCCGAGCGGCACTCGCACCTTCCGTATGCGCAAGCCGTTGGGACGAACCCAATCGAACAGAACTTCACCCACCGGGTCGGGCAAGCCGATGACAGCCTGGATTCCATCTAGCATGTCGTCGACACGCTTTGGGTTCAGCAGTAAACGGTCGCGGCTGGCGGGACGGAGGTCGTTGGATTGAAGGTCAAGGCTGTTCGCCGCCAGAATTGCCTCCCGGTTCCCTGCTATCAGCTCCGCCATCTCTTGAAGAATTGAGTTCTTTTCCTGCGTGCTTAAGCAGGCCACGTCGGGAGCCGCGGTTCGCGCCCTCCGCAGTTTCTCCGGCGTTGTAGCGCGGCTTGTGGAAGGTATGGCGCTCATGATGGGTTTTCACTCTTGGTCCGCAGTGGCGAAAAATAGGTCCCGACGCGGCGCTGCAAGGCAAGTGGAATAACCTGGGGATGGTTTCCGTTGGCGATCACCACTTGGATTCCAGCCGCCGTGGCCCTGAGTGCCGCTCGCAACTTGGAGCGCATCCCGCCGCGCCCAAGCTGGCTTTTCCCGTTGCAGGCAGCTTCCATCGCAGGCGTGACGCGACGAATCAGCCGCACCAACCGGGGCTTTCCTCGGGGGCCCTCGGGCCGGAAGAAGCCGTCCACATCGGTGAGCAGAACCAGCCAGTCCGCCCCCAGGGCGGAAGCCACAAGAGCGCTCAACTCGTCGTTGTCACCGAACGCCCCTTCGAGCTCCCGGACCGAAACGCTGTCGTTTTCATTGACGATGGGCAGCACCTTCATGTGCAGCAACTGGCGGAGCGTATTGCAGAGGTTACGGTACCGAACCGGGGAGGAAAAGTCGTCACTCGAAAGCAGCAGTTGGGCAACGACCTTCTTCCCAAAGAGCAGCCTTTCGTAGGTGTGCATCAGCCGGCTCTGGCCCACAGCCGCGGTGGCCTGCATCAATCCCAGTTTCTTCGGCCGCCGCTTGATTCCGAGGGAGAACATTCCGCAAGCGATGGCTCCCGAACTGACGATCACATACTCGTGGTGCGTCAGATCGAGTTGATCGATCAGCGACCGCATCCAACGGAAGTTGATCTGGCCATCCGGGGCTATCAATCTGGTCCCGACTTTGACAACTACACGCATGAAAACACTCCGCATTCGGCGTCGTCCTTGCCCCCAGCGATTTGGGTTCAACTTGAGATTGGGTCCTCAAGTTGCGGAAGGTCAACCGCAGCACCATGGCGCCCCGGGGCCGCTTGAAAGTTCCGGGGCAGACGAGCGATGTCCGAATCGGCGAAGCCCCTTGGACTACTTTACGCGGCTCTGCCGCTTGCTGTGCGGAAAGCCTCTGGCTTTCCGGCCATGCTCGCAGCCTCCTCCTCCCTTTGCTAGGCTGGAAGGCTGAGCCTTCCAGCCTAGGGGAGGGGGTTGGTCGGGGCCTAAGCCCCCCGCGGAAAGGCGAAGCCTTTCCGCACAGCAGGCGGCAGAGCCACAAATCCCTGCCTGCGGGCTCGACGGAAGTCTGGCTGCCACCCTGGCCACATGGACTCCGACAGATCGCTGGCCCCTTCCCAAATGACGGCGCTACTTGCCACCTGAGGCCTGTTTCTTGCCCTCCCAGGCGCCGCTTTCCGTATCACTGGACCACTTGCCGGAAAGCTCCCCCTTCTTAAGTCGTCCCGTTAGCTGGTAGTTGCCTTGCGGCGTGTCGATGTGGATTTCAAGATCAGTTTTCTTAATAGTTCCCGCGCTTATCTGAGTCCCGCCCATAGGCGACGAAACTGATCCCGTCAGCGTATCCTTGGTCTGTTCGAGGTACAGAGTGAATGGCATGTCACCTTGCGCGCCCCCGTGCGCCGTGCACTCCCATGTTCCGGTAAGAGGGCCGGGTTTAGGTTTTTTCTGACCGGCGTTTAAGGTAGCTGCTACAGCAACGACCGCCAGACACAGAACGATTGAAACCATCTGCCTCATCTTCATGTATTTGCTCCTTATCCAATCTCATTGAATGGGCTGCCTAGCCATTTTACTGCGGCCCCGGCTTTTCCGTCTAGCAGGATGGGGAGAAAAGTTCACGGTCAACAGTCGACAGTCGAAAGCGAACTCGTAAATTTTCCCGCAACCCTGTAACGCACCGGAGCGCAGCCCGCTACGCTTAAACATATCATCGGAACGTGCCCTGTCGACTGTTAACTGTCCCGCCGCGGCGGGTCAACTGCCTTGTTCAAAACCAGAAATGCCAGGTCGTATCGACGAGTGCGTGGGTCAAGGCGGAGGCGGAAATTCTCTGGCGGTTTCGAAACGTGTATCCGTAGAACACCCCTGCCAGCGTGGCCAGAATCGCGTATCTCCAGTTGGGAACCGGAGCGTGCTGGAGATGTGACGCCCCGAATACGACCGCGGCAATCAGCAGGCCGTATACGCCCGTGGGCCCTCGCCGGATGCTCCGGCACAAGAGGTTTTGGAGGATTCCCCGGAAAAGCAGCTCCTCCGGGATGGCAATCGTGAGGTACATGCCAAAGAACTGGAGAGGCAACTGCCCGAAGGAGGCGCTGGAAAAGTGCGGGTGAATAAAACGCAGCGCCATCCCCAGCGGAATTCCGAAGAGACAAAAAGCGAGGAAATTGGCGAAACCGTCCACCACGTCCTGCTTCCTCCATAACAGCCGGTACCCCACGCCTTCAAGGTTGCGGACGACCGCGAAGGCGTACATCCCTACGCAGACACAAAAGAGTGGGCGGAAGATGTAAAGGTCGAACGGCCAGGTCCAAATTCCCCTTAACCAGTTTGCGGCGACCGGAAGCCCCAGCGCCACCATGGCCACGACGTCCCGCCACCCGAGGTGTGGGGGGCGATGCAGGCGGTCGGGCAGCAGCAACAACGTGGGCACTACGATGTAGGCCAGCAATTTGCCGGCCCCCAGGAACGAGAACGAGCCCGTTCCAAAGGCGTAAACGAGGTACGGGATCAGCAAGAACAAAGGCAAGCCGGTGGCTGCCCAAACCGATTCCGCAGCCCGCTGGCGCAGGTAGCGGACGAGGCTCGCCTGGCTCAATCCCACGAACGCGCACAGGGTGAGGGAAAGACTCAACAGTATGGCCGCCAGCCGCGTGGGGTCAGGACGAACCTGAAGCAGGATCACGGCCTCTGCCGCAGCAGACATGGCGATCAAAACGATAAGGAGAAGGGCTGCTCTTTTCATCACTTCCCGCCTATTTTTGCTCTTGTGCTCTCCCACCGCTGGGGACAAGCTCCTCAGAACCGAAGTCCACTTCGGCCAGGGGAATAAACTGCACGGGGCCGAGTTTCTTCAAGTCCTTCTCGAAGCCGGAGAGATTCCCTACCAACACAATAATATTGTTGTCGGGAGCAAGCCGCTGGCGAGCGGCGTTCCAAACCTCCTCAGCGGTGAGGGCCCGGATCTTTTCAGGGAACCGGTTCCAATAGTCGAGCGGCAGATTATACACCAGCAGTTCCAGCGTCTGGCTGGCGACACCTTCCGAAGTTTCAAAATCCAACGCGAGATGGCCAATCAGGTACCCCTGAGCTGTTTCAAGTTCCTGGGGGGTGATGGGGTGATCGTGCATCCGCTTAATTTGTTCGAGAGCCAGATGGACGCTCTTCATGGTCTCGGGTGTGCGGGTAAAGGTCTTGGCAAGCCACACCCCAGCACTCTGATAAGAGAGAAGTTCACTGGAAGCCCCATACGTCAGACCCTGATGGCTGCGGAGGGCCTTGAAAAGCCGGTTTTCGGAGGGTCCGCCCAGAATTTGGTCGGCGACGCTCAGCGCCAAATAATCGGGGCTCTTCCTTGATACCCCAAGGTTGCCAATACGGATTTCTGTCTGAACCGCATCCGGCTTGTCGATGGCGACAATCCTATGTGATCCCACCGCCGGAGACGCAGCAGGAATCAGGGGCGTTGCCCGGTTCGTCCATGCGCCGAAGCGCTTTTCCGCGCGTTCAAAAGCTTCGCCTGTCTCGATATCTCCCACAATGGCGAGAACTGCATTCGAGGGTTGATAATAGTCGTTATAGAAGGCGCGGAGGTCTCCCGGAGTCATTCGACGCACCGAGGGAATGGTTCCGTCCTCGGGGTGGCCGTACGAGGTCCCGAGAAAGGCGAGGCGCCTCAAGGCCGCATCGGCAACGTAGTCAGGATCGTCGCGAACAACCTCGAGGCCCGAAAGGGTCTGCTTGCGCTTCCGCTCGACTTCCGCGGGCATGAAGGTGGGATGTATCACCATGTCCGAGAGAAGATCGAAAGCAAGGTCCTCATGGTCATTGAGGACGCTCAGGCTTACGTAGGATTCATCCCAATCGGCCCCCGCATCAACTAATCCTCCGCTCGAGTCAATGGCCTCGGAGATCTGGCTCGCGTTGCGTGTTGAAGTTCCCTCCGTCAGCAAGGCGCTCACCAGTTGCGCTGTTCCAGGCAAGGTCACCGGATCCGATTCTGCTCCCGACTTTACCACCAGCCGCAACGTCAAGAGTGGAAGTAAATGCCGCTCGATGGCGACCACTTTCAAACCATTGGGAAGGACGCGTAGCGCCGGCGTGGGAAGGACCAGGGGCTTGGGAGGCAACGCCTCCGGCGGGAAGTCACGAGCCAATGCGAGCGCAGCAAAAAGCAGAGCCGCCAGACAGAATACGCAGCTCTTTGGAGTGCGGCAGCTAGCTGCCGCACTCCTTCGCCGGAAGCTTGCTTCCGACAGCGGCTCGAGCAAGCTCGAGACGCAAAAGCGGCAGCAAGCTGCCGCACTCCAAAGCCTGCCTCTGCGCAACTCCCTTTGTGAGCTCATTGGCCACCCGCTCCTTGCTCGCTTACTTGCTTATCGCCCGCCGCACTCTTTGTGTACACTTCCACCAGCGTCAAATTCTGCGCCACGAAATACTTCTGCGCCACGCGCTGGATATCCGCCGGCGTGACAGCCAGGAATCGGGCGGGTTCCGTATTGACCAGGTTTGCATCCTTCAAAATGACTGCCGCATAGCCCAGTTCCTCCCCTCGCGTTTGGACCGTCTGCCGGCTCAAGATGAAATCGCGAAGGGTTTGGTTCTTGGCTTTCTGTAGTTCGTCATTGCTTACCGTTTGAGTTTTCAGCCGGCTCAGCTCCGCCTCGACTTCAGCCTCCCCCTCGGCTGGCGCGTGGCCCTGGTTCATGACGGCAAATACGAAGAAGAGATTGGGGTCTTCCGTGAAGTTGCCGGTGCTCTGCGCCTCCAGGGCAATCTGTTTGTCATAAACTAGCCGCCGATAGATGCGCGAACTTTCACCTTCCGAGAGGATGTTGGATGCCAGCCGCAGCGGGTAAGCGTCCGGGGTACCGTCCGCCGGCATATGGTAGCCTTCCACGAAGGCCGGAAGCGCCACGTCCAGAGAGAGTTTCACAACCCGCTCCGCAGTTTGGGGCGGCTCCTGCTGGATGTGGTTTGTAGGAAGGCGCGCTCCGCGTTCAAGAGGGCCGAAGTATTTCCGGATCATGGATTCCGCCTCCTGCGGGTCCATGTCGCCGACGATGACCACGGTGGCGTTGTCGGGCACGTAGTAGGTGTCGTAGAAGTCGCGAATGTCCTCCAGCCTGGCATTGTCCAAGTCGTGCAGGCTGCCAATCGTCATGTGCTGGTACGGATGCACGCTGTAGGCATGTTGATACAAAGTCTCCACGACCGTCCCGTAAGGCGGGTTATCAAACTTTAAGCGCCTTTCCTCTTCCACCACTTCCCTTTCGTTGTTGAAAACAGTTTCCGTGATGTCCAGGTGGCGCATCCGGTCAGCCTCCAGCCACAGGACCACGGGAAGTTGGGAACTGGGTGTCGTTTCCCAGAAGACGGTGGAGTCCTCGGTCGTGTAAGCATTATCGACGCCACCGGACCGAATGACATAGTCGGAGAATTGGTCGGCCCCGATGTTCGTCGTCCCGTCAAACATCAGGTGTTCGAACAGGTGGGCAAAACCGGTCCTTCCCGGGGCCTCGTTCTTGGAGCCCACGTGGTACCAGACTTGAACGTTGACCACGGGCGCCTGGTGGTCTTCCACAAGGCAGGCCTGGAGACCGTTGGGAAGGGTCAGCGCTCGGATCGTCGTTCGCGGGAGGGTGACGGCTTCCGCCTCACCGCAGATGCCCGTGAGAAGGAAAAGAACGACCGCGAGGATGACCGCGCGCGCCTTGGGGGTTTGATTGAAGATTCTCGACAACCTGCTCCAAACCTCAAGAGGCCTTCTGTGCAAAGCTTTGATTTTATCATTGAGCCGCACAATGTGATGATGCGAAATCGAGGCCTTGCGTTTAACTCGCGGGAATCCCCTTCTTGGGTTCGAGTAAGCGAAGACTACCCCTTCCCGCTGCGGAGCCGCAGCCTCACAGGGCGGGACCTGCGCTACGATTCCTCCAATGAATCAATGACCCAATGAATCAATGATTCAATTCCCAGGGTCACTCGCTATACCTTTGCACGATCGGGTACCGCCGCCCCATCCCGAAAGCCTTGGCGGTAACTTTGAGTGTGGGAGGGGCCTGCTGCCGCTTGTATTCGGCGCCATCGACCTTGCGGATCACGTCCCTTACCAAGGCGATGTCGAAATGGTGCTTTTCCGCAATCTCCTGGGAGGACAGGGCCTCCTCGATGTAGTCCTTCAGGATGGCGTCCAGGACTTCATAAGGGGGAAGGGAGTCCTGGTCAGTCTGATTGGGACGCAACTCGGCCGAAGGGGGCTTTTCAAGACAGGCTTGCGGGATGCGTTCCCCGGCGCGGTTCACGTAACGCGCCAAGTCGTAAACCATGATCTTGGGGACGTCGGCGATGGCGGCCAGGCCCCCGGCCATGTCGCCGTAAAGAGTGCAGTAGCCGGCGGCAAGCTCGGATTTGTTGCCGGTGCTGAGGACAAGTGAACCAAACTTATTTGACAGGGCCATGAGAATATTGCCGCGAACTCGCGCCTGGATATTCTCTTCCGTCACGTCGCGTGGTTTACCTTCAAAGGCCGGGTCGAGCGCGGTGAGATAACTTTCGAAGATGGGGGTGATGGGAATAATCCGGAAGTCGATGCGCAGATTGCGGGCCAGCGCTTCGGCATCCCGGATGCTTCCCGGAGAGGAATAGGGACCGGGCATGCCCACCCCGGTGACGTTCTGGGGGCCCAGCGCGTCCGCCGCCAGAGTGGCGACGAGGGAGGAGTCGATGCCGCCGCTCAGGCCGACGATCACTTTTTGGAACCCGCACTTCACCACGTAGTCATGCACGCCCAGCTTGAGGGCTTGATAGACCGCTTCGGTTTCGGAAGCAGGAGCGGGGTGGATTTCGAGGTGACCATCCGAGGTGTCGAAAATCACCAGGTCTTCCTCGAAGGAGCGGGCGCGCGCGCAGATTTCTCCCCGGGCATTGAAAGCCATGCTGGAGCCGTCGAAAACCAGTTGGTCGTTTCCCCCCACATGATTGACGTAGACCACTGGAATGTGGCGGGTATCCGCGATGGCTTTCAGCATGTCATGACGCAATTGGATCTTCTCTGTACTGTACGGCGAAGAGGCAATATTCAGCAGCAAGTTGGCCCCGGCGCGAACGCACTCATCGACAGGATCTCGGCGGTAGAGTTGTTTCTTCCAGAAATGCTTGTCGTTCCAGACGTCTTCGCAGATGGTAATTCCGAGCTTGAAACCATTGAATTCATGGAGCCCGATGGATTGGCCGGGCTCGAAATAACGCGACTCGTCAAAAACATCGTAAAAGGGGAGCAGGATCTTCGTGTAATCGAGCACCACGTTGCCGTCCTTAATCAAAGCTGCTGCGTCCGCCACGGCTTTGCCTTGCACAGCGTGGGAGCGACGCACGTAGCCCACAAGCGCCGGGACGGGGGGAAGCAACCCCGCCAAACGTACCAGTTCGGTCTCGGACTTCCGTATGAAGCCCGGCCTTTCAACCAGATCTCGAGGCGGATATCCGCAAAGCGCCAATTCCGGGAAGACCACCAGGTCTGCCCCGCGCTCCTGGGCGCGGCGGGCATACTTGACGATACGGTCGACGTTGCCGGCAAAATCGCCAACCGTGGTATTGATTTGTGCGAGGGCAATATTCATGGCTCGCTATTAGTTTACTTCATGGGTGTTGGAGGCAGCAAGGCGGTTCGATTTGCGATTTGCGATTTGTGATTTGCGATTGACAACGGAGAAAGCCGCCACCACCACTTTGTTAATCGGATATCGGAAATCAGCAATCGCAAATGGTTCGATTTGTGATTTGTGATGGAGGCAGATTGCCGATTTGCGATTCGCAGATTACGACGCAAGCTGCCACGCCACTTTGTCAATCGCAATCGGAAATCAGAAGTCGCAAATGGTTGGCTTTTGTGATTCGTGAATGACAACGGACGAAGCCGTTGCGCCACTTTGTTAATCGCAAATCGCAAATCACCAATCGCAAATGGGGAGTCTAGGCGCTGAAAGAACTTCCGCAGCCGCAGGTGGTTTTCACATTCGGGTTGTCGAACTTAAAACCGGCGCCCTCCAAGGTCTCGATGTAGTCGATCTTGGTGCCGTTGATGTACATCAATGATGCCTGGTCAACAAACACCTTCAGGCCGTCGAATTCGTAAACCTTATCAACCCCGTTGGTCTGGTTCTCGAAATTCATCTGGTACGAGAATCCAGAACATCCGCCGCCCACTACCGCAACGCGCAAACCGGCAGGGGCGGGATTCTGTTGGGCCATGATTTCCTTTACCTTCGCAACGGCCTTGGGAGTGAGCTCTATTGTCATCTAAAACTCCTTGTGCAAACTAATTTCAGTCTGGCACCCTTAATATCTGATGAACCAACATATCAGAGGGATGCACAGAAATCAAGCCGTACGGCCAGGCGGTAGTGGTGTCATTTGGGATGGGATCCCTTTCGAAACGCCAGTCATTCCCGCGAAAGCGAATCCAGTCCGTCGATAGCGCATTTCCGAAGGTTTGCCTTCCCGCTTTCGCGGGAATGACTGCGGCTTGCAACGCCCATGCCTCGCAAATGACACCACTACCGCCAGGCGCGTCGCTGTCGGCTCGAAGACTCGGGGAGCCGAAGTCCCGAGCTCAGCCTCGCCGCGGCGATTCACCTGGAAAGCAGGCCTATTATTCAGTAACATAGGAGGGGTGATTGCCGGTGGAACCGCGATGGTCCTGGAGGCACGCGCGTTGGCTGAGCTGCTTTGTCGGAGGTAAGTTACCGTGAAGAAATATATTCTGGCTATGGCATCGGTAGCAGCGATCGGCCTCCTCATCCAGAGTGGGTGTGGAGGCAGCGGTGCAACCCTGCACATTGTCACCACCCCGGGGACGATAGCTGTTTTCGGTGGCGACGCTCCCCAATGCAGCAGCGTCATTTCCTTCGTGGTCACGATTAGTGGTCTGACGTTGACGCCGCAGTCCGGTTCGAGCCCGGTTTCGGTCCTTCCCGGTGGACAGGCGGTCACGGTGGATTTTGCCTCCCTAATGGATTTCGCCACCATGTTGAGCGTGTCAAATGTTTCGCCGAGAACTTACAACGCGCTGGGAATAACACTTTCCAATCCGCAGTTGACGTACCTGGATACTTCCACCACTCCTCCGTCTTTGAAGACGATCGCCCCCACGATGAGTTCCCTGACTATCAATCTCAATCTCAACCCGGCAATTACTATCGCGAGCAGCAGCACGGTCGGCCTGCAACTCGACTTTAACCTCCTGAATTCCGTTTCCATCGGGTCCAACAATCAATTCACGGTGACCCCTACGTTCACCGCAAATTCAGTCTCGGCCTCGGGAAGCAATGGTTTCACTGAGTTCGATGACTTGCGCGGTCTCGTTCAAAGCGTGAGCACAAGCTCGACGAATTCGTCGTTTGTTGGGAGCTTCACGATCTCTTCTCCCAATGCCCCGACGCGGACCGTTGACGTTTCAAGCTCGACGACATTCGATGGGGTCTCCGGGCTGAGTGGTCTAACTGCCGGGACCTTTGTGGAGATGGATGCCTTCCTTGACTCGCAGGCGAACATCGTGGCAAATACCGTGGTGGCGGAGGATCAGGAAGATCAGGCCAGTGGGCAAGCGGCATTTGCCGGGTTGATCACTTCAGTGACGCCACAGACGGGGAATGCCACCCAGTTCACCCTGTTGGTCGGCGAAGAAAACCCCGATATGAGCAGCCGGGTGGGACTCTTCTCGACTCTGACCTTCAATATCGCTCCGTCGTCCACAAGGTTCGGTCTCACCGCCCAAGCCACCGACTTCGCCAACTTTTCTTTTGGCACTGCAAACCTTGCCCCAGGTCAGCGAGTTGTCGTCCACGGCACCCTGCCCAGCGGCTCAGGTACGGCGCAGACTGCCGCCGCTCGGTCGGTATTCCTGGGTCTCCAGTCCATTTTGGGGAACCTTTCCACAAACCCAAGCACCCCGGTAGCCACCAACGATGGCGTGCACGGAGGGTTCACGCTGCTTCCCTGCTCGCCCCTATTCCAGCCCGCGCAGATTACGGTTCTTTCTGCCCAGCAGACGGCCTTCGTAGGCATTTCCAATTTGTACAGCTTGAACCACCCGGGCCCGCACTTCCTGCTCGTCAAGGGATTGCTGTTCAATGAGCAGAGCACAACCTCTTTTGGGGTCGAGAGTTGGACTGTGCCCGCCAATGTTCAGGTGGCAACACAAGTCCATCAGATGCCTTAGCAGCACCCTGAAAACGTCTGTGAACGATGTCATTCCGAGCGAAGCGAGGAATCTCGCTCTGGTTCGGGCGCATAGAGGGCGACAAGCAGATCGAGATTCCTCTCCCGCGACTGCGGGATCGGAATGACAGACTGGAAAGGTTTTTCAGCATCCTATAAGACAGCGAGAGAGAATATTGAAGAGCGCTCATGGGTTTATATTATGTCGTATTCTAATCTCGCGAGGTGGCTGATGCTGGTTCGCGCACTGTGGGCAGTCTGGATCGTTCTCACCTGTCCTGGGCTGCTTTGTGCCCAGCAAGCCGCCCGTGTCGGCCTGGCGAGTTTCCCGGCGGATACCCAGCAGGTTGCCTACTCGAATTTCGCGCAACTGCGTTCCTCACCCGATTATCCGCAAATCCGTCAACATGTGCTCTACCAGCAGCTCCGCGGATTTCAGCAGTTCCTCCGCTCCGTGGGCGTTGACCCTGAAAAGGACGTTGACGAGTTGATGCTGGGGTGGCACGGTCAGTCCCTGAGTGGCTCGGGGAGCTTTGGCGTTGCGGCCGGACGTTTTGAACCCGATAAAGTGCGGGAGCTCTTCACGCAAACCCAATTGCCCGTCCAATCCTACGCTGGTTCGGAACTTTTTGCCTTCGGCTCGGGCGCGGACCCGGCGGACACCTTCTTCACTTTCCTCGATTCCTCGCTAGCGGCCTTCGGCCGATTGCACGACCTGAAAGCCCTTCTTGACGTCAGGGAAGGCTCAGCCGACGCCCTGGATACAAACCAAGGTTTCCGAAGTTATGAAGCCGAACTCGAGGGGACAGCGCCTCAGTGGGGCATACTCACTGGGAAAGCTGCTGCGAATGTTGCTGCGCCGTGGCTATCCGGAGGAGGAAAAAACACCATTGATATGACGGCTTTCTTGGAGCCGGTCCAGGCCGTCCTCTATCGTGTGGATTGGGACGGCGGTTTCACCACACACATCAGCGTTGTCTGCAAGACGCCGGAAAGTGCCGCAGGACTGTTCCAGCTTTTGAACATTCTTAAGTCGGCGCCGGTGTTTTCGGCCTCAGGAGGTAGTCCCAGACCTGCTTCCCTGCTCCAAAATCTGGATGCCCGCCAGAACGGGTCACGCCTCGAGCTCAGCGCTTCGGGGCCGGCGGACGCACTGGACAAGATCCTAAACATTGGGGAATGAATTTAATTGAGTCATTGGGTCATTGAGTCATTGAATCATTGACTCATGCGCGATGCAGGGTGGAATGTAACCGTCTCACCCATGTCTCGCCTCGTAAGACGCCGGCCTGTGTCTATCAAGATGTGAGAGGGGGGATGATGGCCGAAGTTGTATGGCTGGGCTACCCGCCAGCAGTTAAGTCGCTCCCTGTCAGCTCGCGGTTCGCCTCGAAAACCAGCCGGATGGCTTCCTGAAGATTTTCACGGGCCTCTTCCAGCGTCTTGCCTTGGGTATTGGCCCCCGGTAGCTCTTCAACCCAGCCGATATAACCTTCCGGCACTTTCTTGAAAACGGCGGTCAGCTCCATGTTCCCTCCCCTGCATTCTATTCACAATCCTAACATGCTCTGCCTGGCGGGACAATTAAACGCGGTCAGAAAGGGAATCTTGATTCAGTGACAATTTCGGCGGCAATCGAAAGGGAGGAGCGGAGAAAAAACCCAAACTCCAGAATAAGGCAGGGGGAGACAGGCAAGCCAGCAGAGATCCTCAGGTTGCCATCCCCCAGCCCGAACATTCTTGCAGTTTGCTGAAAAAATTGGGTCGTCACTCGATCCCGCAGGAAGCAGAGCCGGCCAGCATAAACCCGACCGGCTCACCCGCGGCAACTAGCTCTCCGATTTTGGAAAGGCGCTGCCCTTGTTAGCTACGTCACTTGACCGCCAGCACATTAGCAACGGTAGCCAAGCAATCGATGGTACTGTCGAAGCTAATTATGGCGGTTGTTTGGCCAGACACCGCTGAGAAAATGTCGTGGCCGGTGTCATCCCAAAGCTGAGGAATCGGGAGACCCGCACTACCGTTCCAGTCGCTGTCGTTGTCCACGCCCCCAGGACCGGCAATCAGCGTGGCGTTGATAGTGGTGGTTTCTAAGGCCGCAGGTGGGGAATCAATGCGGCCCGCACCGGCCTGTCCATCGGCGCCAATGTTATCCCACAACGCGTCGGTAATGACTGGCCCGGGAAGGTTCAACGTGTAAGTCAACGTTAGCGTTGGGCACCCAAAGGTAGTGGCCGTAAACCCTGCATCATAGATACCGACCGTGTAACCTCCGGTGCCTACGATGACCAGGGAAGCGCCCTCGGCCAACGGGAAAACGCCGGGGGGACTCCACGGGTCGCCCCCATCAGTACGTCCACTCGCTCCTTTTGCGAGTGTTACCTGATAGGCTCCGTTACCCGTAGCTATGCATTTCGGAACTTTGGCCCGAAAGACAGCGACACCGTTACTGCCCCAATTCGGATCAGCACCTATTCCCAGCAAGGTCCCTTCCAGGGTGACTTCAGAAAAATCAGGATTGGGAAATATGCGACGCAGGCAGACTTTGTAAAGAGCCTTGCCCGGTTGCGTGGTGTTGAAAAGGATCGCCCAGTAGAGATAGGCGTCCTGAATCGGTCTGGAAACGCCACTCACGTGAAGTACGCCGCTGCCCCGATTGCGAAGAGCAATTCCACCGGTTCCGTATGAGGCGTTGTAGTAGGCCTCAAACGGATCGATTGGGTTGAGGGATAGAAATTTCGCAGTCACCGCAGGGTGGAAACCCGCTCCGCTTGTTCCCAAAGGCCCGGTCTGTCCAGCGGCGGAAACACAGCCGAACAACCCGACGGCCATCGCTAGGACCACAAACCAGGAGAATGCGTGGCGTTCCAAACTGCATCGAAAGGTATTGTGCATACTTTGCCTCCTTAGGCAAAACGAAGCTATTCAGCCTGTAAAACCGATAAGTTTGAGAAGATCTAACCGGAAACTCACGGCGGCAGGCTAGCTCAGGACTTGGAGGTTGTCAAGTAAAAAGTATCGACAGTAAAAAGTATCGACAGTAAAAAGTATCGACTGTGAACTAATTGGAAGACAAGCGCACAGGAAGGATGCGACAAAGCGATCAGTCGCCGGTAACACAGGTGGCGAGCTTCCGCAGCTTCTCATGCCGGCGGCGGAGAAGCTCATCGGGGGAGAGCTTTTCGAGATCTTGGAGGCACGCCCTCAGCACCGGGCGCAAAATGTCGGCGGCCAGTTGGTGACTGTTGTGTGCGCCGCCCGGAGGTTCCGGCACCAAGCGGTCCACAATCCCCAAGTGAAGCATATCTTGTGCGGTCAGCTTGAGGACACGCGCGGCCTCCTGTTTATGGTCCCAGTCCCGCCAGAGGATTGAGGAACAGCTTTCCGGGGCAATCACCGAATAGACGGCGTTCTCGAGCATAAGGACTTCGTCACCCACCGCTATGGCGAGTGCCCCTCCGCTGCCGCCCTCGCCGTGAATCACCACCACGATGGGAACGCGCTGCTTGGGTATCTCCTTCAAGTTATAGGCAATGGCCTCGGCCTGCCCGCGTTCTTCGGCCCCGATTCCGGGATAGGCGCCAGGAGTGTCTACGAAGGTTATGATGGGCAAGCCGAACTTGGCCGCAGTTCGCATCAGGCGCAGCGCCTTGCGGTAGCCTTCCGGGTTGGTCATGCCGAAGTTGCGGAGCAGTTTCTGCTTGGTGTCGCGGCCTTTCTGATGGCCCATGACCACAACTGACCTTTCCTCGAATTTGGCCAGCCCGCCCACTAACGCCTGGTCATCTCCAAACCGCCTGTCACCGTGCAACTCGGTGAATTCCGTGAACAGCATCTGGATGTAGTCCAAAGTGTAGGGACGCTGAGGGTGACGAGCCAGCAACACCCGATCCCAGGGATCGTTCGCCGCGCCGGCGACGCTGTCCCGAAGAGCCGCCAACTGCTGGCGGAGGCGTTCGATTTCCTCGTGCGTGACTTCTGAGTCGGAAACCTGTTCCAGCTCTGCAATCTGTTTTTCGATTTCGCGGACCACCGCAAGTTGTGTATCGGGGTGTGCCATCAGTCATCCTTAACAGTCGAGAGTCGAGAAGACCCCCTCACCCGGCCCGCCCCGGCTGAAGAAAACGCCGGTGCGGTCCACCCTCTCCCCCAAGGGGGAGAGGGCTGGAATACGGACGGGGTGACTCGCGACTGTTCATTCTCAACTCTCGACTCTTGACTTTCGACTCTCGACTTTCGACTCTCGACTTTTTCTCACTCCTGCTTCTCGACCAGAATGGCAGACTCGCCGCAGAGCGCCCGCAACCGACTGATTACTTCCTCATCCGCCTTCACAGCACGCGTGCGTGTCAGACGAAGATTAGCTACGAAATCCCCGGGGCGTGTGAGTTCCAAGATCACCGGATCGCTGCCCGGGTGGGCAGCTAGCAAATCTGCCAGTTCTCCGGCGAGGCCTTCTCGGGCCTCGGCAAGATTGACTCGAATCCGGAGCCGGGACTGCGCGCCGTTCACCGCTGCATCGAGCGGCCGTGCTTCATTCACCACCACTTTGGTCCGCTGGTTCTCTTCGTGGCGTACTCGCCCTTTAATCAGGAGAGCTACGTCGCGCTTCAGGACGCCTTGAAGCTGCTGATAGGCTTGCGGGAAGACAAGCAACTCCACCGATCCTCGGTTGTCCTCCAGCATGCCACTGGCCCAAAGATCGCCCTTCTTGCTGGGCCGGACACGCAAGTTGGTCAGGATTCCGCCCAAAGTCACCGGCGACTCGTGCGCCAGTTCCTCCAATGATGAACTATCGTGACGCGTGATCGCGGCCAGGCGTCCCATGTATTTTTCAAGAGGGTGGCCGGTGACATAGAAACCCAAGACCTCTTTTTCGCCTGCCAGTCGCTCCGACTCTGTCCAATCCGGCACGTCGGGCAAATCAAGAGGCGGCGGTGGCTCGACGTTCGCATCTCCCATGAACAAACCATGCTGGCCGCTATCAGTTTCGCGCTGCCGCTTCTGGCCAAGGTCCATGACTCGGTCCAATACTGCCATGTGCGGGGAGCGGCGAGCGCCCAGCGAATCGAAGGCCCCCGCCTTGATGAGGCTCTCGATGACGCGCTTATTCAACAGGCGCAAGTCCACATTCTCGCAGAATTGCAGGAGCGTATCAAAGCGCCCGAGTTTGCGTCTTGCGGCCAGCACGGATTCGATAGCTGCGGCCCCAACGTTCTTGATCGCCGTAAGCCCAAACCGGATGCTGTTCCCTGCCGGCGTAAAGACCAGATCGCTCGAATTGACGTCCGGAGGAAGGATCGGGATGTTTATGTCCCGGCATTCATTCAGGTATTTCGTCAACTTGTCCTGGTTCCCGATTTCTGAGGAGAGGAGCGCCGACATGAACTCGATGGGGTAATGCGTCTTGAGATAGGCGGTCTGATAGGCCACCAGAGCGTAGGCGGCCGAGTGCGATTTATTGAAGCCGTAACCCGCAAACTGTTCCACCAGTTCCCACAGTCTCGCTGCCTTCGCTGCGGGAACATTGTTTTTCTTCGCGCCTGCCAGGAACTTCTCCCGGTTCGCCACCATTTCCTCGTGCTTCTTCTTCCCCATGGCGCGACGAACCACATCCGCTTCGCCGAGAGTGAATCCGGCGACTCTGTTAAAGATCTGGATGACCTGTTCCTGGTAGACAATCACACCGTACGTTTCTTCGAGAATCTCTTTAAGTTGGGGGAGGTCGTAAGTCACGCGCTTCTTGCCTGTCTTGCGGGCAATGTAGTCATCGATCATGCCACCCTGAAGGGGACCGGGCCTGTACAGCGCGTTCAAAGCTGTGAGGTCCGCCAGGCGACTGGGCTTCACACGCTGGAGGATGTCGGTCATTCCCCGACCTTCAAACTGGAAGATTCCTGCCGTCAGTCCCTTTCCGAGCAAGGCATAACTCTCTTCATCATTATGAGGCAGGTTTTCCAGATCCAGTTTCTCTCCCCGCGTCGCTTCAATCAGCTTCACGCAGTCATCGATGACGGTGAGCGTGGTAAGACCCAGAAAGTCCATTTTCAGCAGGCCGATCTTTTCCAGGTCATCCATGGCGTACTGCGTGGTGATTTCATCTTTGTTGCTCTTGTAGAGTGGAACGATCTCTTGCAGGGGTTGGGGTGAGATAACCACCCCAGCGGCGTGAGTGGAAGCGTGGCGCACCAGACCTTCCAGTTGGCCCGCCACCTGGAGCAAGTCCGCCACGCGCTGGTCGTTTTCCTTCAGTTGGCGAAGTTCAGGGGTCTGCTTGATCGCCTCCGCGAGGGTAATATCCAGCGTATTGGGAACCAGCTTGGCGATCTTATCGACCTCGGCAAAGGGAATGTCCAGGGCCCGGCCGGTGTCGCGTATCACTGCTTTGGCACCCATGGTTCCGAAGGTGATGATCTGGCTGACGTTTTCACGCCCGTACTTTTCCGTAACGTAGCTAATGACTTCGCTGCGGCGTCGCATGCAGAAGTCGATGTCGATGTCCGGGAAGGAGATCCGTTCGGGGTTTAGAAAGCGCTCAAAAAGCAGGTCGTGCTGCAGTGGATCGATGTCCGTGATGCGCAAGGAGTAGGCCGCCAGGCTTCCGGCTGCCGAACCGCGCCCCGGACCCACGGGAATGCATTGCTCGCGCGCATGCCGGATGAAATCCCAGACGATCAGGAAGTAGCCGGCGAAGCGCATTTGCTTGACCAGTTCGATCTCACGCTCCAGCCGTTCTTCATAGGCTTGCAGCGGATAACGCAGTCTTCCCGCTGCCGCCGACCGCTCCAGCCTTTCGCGCCGAAGCGCAAACCCTTGCCGTGTTACCTTCTCAAAGAAACTGTCGAGCGTCTCGCCGGCCGGGACCTCGAAATGCGGAAAGACGTGTTGTTTTTCTTCCAGGTGTACGTTGCAGCGGTCGGCAATTTCCAGGGTGCGAGAAAGCGCTTCCGGCGCCTCACCGAAGACCGCTTGCATCTCCTCAAACGACTTGAAATAGAACTGGTCTGTGGCGAACTTCATCCGGTTCGGATCGCTGAGGGTTTTCCCGGTTTGAATGCAGACTAGAACGTCTTGAGCGCGCGCATCCGCTTTCGTGAGGTAATGACAATCGTTGGTGGCTACAAGGGGTATGCCGGTGTCGCGTGCTAAGCGAGCCAAGGACGGGTTAATGCGCTTCTCTTCTGCGACTCCCTGGTCCTGGATTTCAATATAGAAATTGCCCTTACCGAAGATGTCCCGAAGATCATATGCGGCTTGGCGTGCCGCTTCGGGTTTGTCAGCGGTGAGCGCCACAGCGACTTCCCCGCGTAAACACCCGGACAGGCCGATCAATCCATCGGCATGGCGCGCCAGCAGGTCTTTATCGATTCGGGGCTTATAATAGTAACCTTCCAGAAAGGCGGAAGAGGCCAGCTTGAGAAGATTCCGGTAACCTCTTTCGTTTTCGCACAGGACAACCAGGTGGTATGGCCGGTCAGCGTCCGGGGAGCGGTCGAAGCGATTCGTGGTCGCCACATAGACTTCGCAGCCCAGAATCGGCTTCAGCCCCCGCTTCAGCGCCGCTTCGTAGAACTTTACGGCGCCGAAAAGGTTTCCGTGGTCCGTGATGGCGACGGCAGGCATCTTGAGCTCAGCCGCGCGATCCATCAAGCGGCCGATTTCACACGCCCCGTCGAGCAGGCTGTAGTCAGTGTGGAGATGAAGATGGACAAAGTTTTCGGATGGCATTCCACAAACATTCTAACAGAAACGGTCTGGTCGTGGTGCACGGATGTGCAGAAGTCAGAAGTCAGGAACAACACCTTCAGCCGTCAGCCCTCCACAATCAGCAAGCACGCCCCAGGGTTGTAATTGAATGCCGAGAGCGGATGCTTTCCTCCGCACTCGACAAGGTGAAATGACCAGAACCAAATTCTGGTTTCGCCACCAACAACGACCTAATACTTCAAACGCCCTGCCAGGGCTTTCTTGCCGGGTAGTTTTCCCTTGTCCTTTGCCCCCGGCGAACTCTGGGCCGGAGATAGGCTCGCGGGAGGATTGACCGAAGGCGCCCCCGCCTCCGGCCCGACACGTTTGGACTTCGCCACTTCTTTGGGTTTCCGTGGGCGGTGTAGGCGAATATCAGGCGCAGGCGGCGGCTCTTTGATGCCGGCCCTTTCGCGTAAGGCTTTTGTCAATTGCTGAGGGGTCTTAATCTTGCCATCCACCTGATCGAGGAAAACGCTCTCGATGATCTGATCGAACTTGGCTCCGGGTTTGAATCCCAGGGCCTGTAATTCCGCGCGAGGCAGCTTTGCCCGAAGCGGCAAGTACTTGGTCAGGTAGTTTTTGACGCGAGAATGAACCTTGGCCTGCGGGTAATAAACCAGCAGGAAGAGCAAGAGGTGGCGGGACTCTTTGGCGAGCAGCGTGTAGACCTGGCGAGGCAGTGCGGCTTTCGAGCTGGCGAGTACCCGGGCGAGCTTCTTGGCGTTCCGCTCCATGTTCAGGACTTCTTTGATCACTTTGCCGATTTTCAGTACCTTCTTCGCCATCCTTAATTTTTCACTGCTCCTCAGCTTTTCCGCCAGGCAAAGAAAATTGACCAGGTAGGAATCGGCCCCCGGAACGGTCTGGGCCGCCGCGCGGCTCCTGGAAAAGCGGTCGTAGCCTATCCGTGCGGACGCCAGTTTCTTGTCCAGCCCCCCCAGGAGTTTCCGCTCGACAAGCACTTTGAGAATACGCGCTGGGTTCTCCTCCTGCAGGATCGCCCGGAGCTCACGGCCCTGTTGGTCCGCACCCAGTCGTTCCCAGGCGTGATTCTGGAGGGCCGTCTCGAAGTACTTCTTGGTCCGTTCCTCAGGCGTGAAATCAAGGCGCAGTCCAAGCCGCAGCAAGCGGTAAATCCGAAGTGGGTCTTCAGAAAAGCTTCGGGGATGCAGAACCCTGAGTTCCCGCCTTTCGATGTCCGCCGCGCCGTTAGTAGGGTCAAGAAGCAAGCCGCGCGAGTTTGGATGAAGCGAAATCGCCATGGCATTTATTGAAAAATCACGCCGCTTCAGATCTTCAAATACGGTGGCG
>Ga0208456_1000582_pt1 | contig 21294 bp, 8 predicted proteins | sample June2015DPH_4_10_2_FD_184691 | JGI IMG/M metagenome (GOLD analysis project Ga0208456, IMG submission 184691) | Peatland microbial communities from SPRUCE experiment site at the Marcell Experimental Forest, Minnesota, USA - June2015DPH_4_100... | ecosystem: Environmental > Terrestrial > Soil >... | reverse complement strand
CGATTACCGTAATCCACTTGGTCTTACGGCCTACCCGCGCTTTTGGCTCGTCACGGCGAAACTCCAGGTCACATGAACGGTTTCGACTTACCGTCAAGTGAACTGTGATGCGTAAATCCTACGCCGTTGATGGAGGGTAGTCGGTCATGGGGCGCTTCTGCAGTCGGCTGCCTTATACCCAAGTGACTCCCTATATCTAAATAGTCGGGCGAGTGTATTTCCTTTGACTGTTGAGCTGGTTGATGCCTAACACTCGGCCACGTCGTAAGTGCCGAATTACCGGCCATCGGCCAGCGCCAATTCGTCCATGAGGAGAACTTCGCTGCCAGACATCCGTACATGCTGAATTTCGCACAGCCAATATCGCCGGATTCGCAAATATCCCGCCGCGGGGAAGTTCAGGGTGAGTCCGGGTTCCGACGAGGCGGGCAAAACGCATCGCCACAAGCGACGATATGTCCGCCTCCACGTGATACCCCCTCCCCATCCACAGAATTACTACCACTCGTGACCGTGTTGTCAACAGAAGAGCGCTCATCCAGACTTTCTTTAGATTCAGTTTTGCGCTACTGTGTCGCTAAACGCTGTCGGAAGAATCCGTCTTCGGGCAACGAAACTGCAGCGGTAAAAAACGGACGTCTTGCCACTTTCCTACCATGGGCTCCTGCCCGGGAGGCAGCCGTGAATCGGACAAGAACACCATTGTTTTCCTTCATGCTTTTCGGCTTACTTCTAAGTTCCCTATTGACCGGCTGTGGCGGCGGAGCGAGCACCAACTCCGGCGGCGGGGGCGGCGGAACGCCTCAGGTGATCCCTACGCTGACCGCAATCGCTCCTTCCAGCACGGTAGTAGGCGCCTCCGCCATCACTTTAGCCCTGTATGGCTCAAACTTTGAAAATGGTGCAACCGTACAATGGAACGGTACCACGCTGTCGTCGTCATGGGTGAGCGCAACCAACATGACGGCCACCATCCCCGCTAGCGATATCGTCTCGGTCGGAAGCGCTACGGTGACGGTGACCAACCCGAGCCCCGGAGGCGGCACTTCGGCTGCTCAAACCTTCACAATTTCCGCCGCGCCCGCCGCTACAACCTGGGTGAGAAACGTGTCGGGAGTTACTACGGGGACGAACGCCACTCCGTTACCGGCGCAGAACATCGTCTGGGACGCCGCCCATGGGAAGCTCTACTATGCGATTGCCTCGGCCGCTGCGACTAGTCCTAACACGATCGCCGTCATTGATCCGATCGCGGGTGCCGTCACCACAAACGTCGCGGCCGGAAACAACCCCGATCTGCTTTCCATATCCTCCGATTCTTCCTACCTGTGGGTTGGATTGGACGGGGACCATGCGGTGCAGCGCTTCCTTCTGCCGGGGCTGACTAAAGACATCTCCTTTCAACTACCGGAAAGTTCGCTCGGCAGCCCGCAACAGCCGGTTAGTTTACAGGCGGCCCCCGTCAGTCCGCATACCGTGGCGCTGATTGCCGGAGACTGGGGAATCGAGCCGGATGGCAACGGCGTATACGTCTACGATGATTCCACTCCCCGGCCCGCTTATGTCCCTGGCTCCACCAATCCCGCGCAAAGTACTGAATGGATACAATGGGGGGCGAACGATTCGACGATCTACGGCAGCCACTTCAGTTTCAATGTGGGCGGAGTCGGTACCCTGAATGTAACCTCCTCCGGAGTTACTCTCGCGAGCTACAACGGAGAGCAGGAGGGGGAGATGGGGATGGGATTCACTCAGTATGACAACGTTAACGGACTGCTCTACTCTTACTCCTCGGCTTTCAATCCGGTAAATGGCAGTCAGGTCGGGTGGTTTAATACTGCGCCTGCGCCGTTTGACACTGCTTTCGGCCCGCAGACTTGCACCGCCGATTCATCGCTGGGCCGCTATTATTGTGTTGAGGCCGGCAACTACCCCGTGGTGTATGAGTTGTGGGTCTTCGACTTAAACAGCTATGCGCCACTTGACCTCGTCTACTTTGGGGCGTCCGCTGGCTCGCAGATTTCGCCGATCACGGGGTATCCACACCATCTCGTTCGCTGGGGTAATGCCGGTCTGGCGCTGACCACCGAGACCTACGGTGGTTTTGGAAACGGTGGCTTCTTCCTGATTGACGGCGCGGCCGTCAATCCGAAAGCTGCTGCTGACGTTTCCTCCGGCGCCACCACTTGGTCCTATAGCTGGATTTCGTCGCTGGTTCCGCAACAGGCGCCGGCGGGCAGCGGGGACGTGACCGTGACGATCAATGGGAGGAATTTCACGCCCGACAGCACCGCCTGTTGGATATGCGGTTACCCGAATAGTGAGTTCCTGCCGACATCGTATGTGAGCTCGCAGCAACTGAACGTGACGATTCCGGCCAGCCTGCTGGCCAGTCCCGAAGTGGTTCCCATCAGCGTCTTTGATTCTGGCTCTAACCTCTATTCCACCGACTCTCTCACGTTCACAGTTACTTCTGCTTCCGCCTCCGGCAGCACTACTCAAGTGAATGCAATCAACGTGGCCGGGTTCGCCATGGCATGGGATCCCAATAGCGCCCTGCTTTATGTGGGAACGACGGATTTCGATAGTGCCTATCCCAACTCCATTGTCGCAATCAGCGGAGAAAGCGGATCCATTGTGAAGGCGCAGACCGTCGGTACTGATCCTTGGGCGGTAAGCGTCAGCGCTAACGGACAGTACCTTTATGTGGGATATTATTCCGCAACCACCATGACCCAACTCCCGCTTCCGGGGCTGGCATCACCGGTAACGTGGGCATTGACGAATCCCGGGTCTTCGGACGTGTATTACGCCGGTGACCTTAAAGCTGCGCCGGTGAGCCCACACGCCACGGCCGTAGTTCTCTTTGACTGGAATCTCTATACGTACGACACAGGCGGACTGGTGATTTACGACGACAGCGTTGAAAGACCCGATTTCCTGGGCGGATGGGGCAGCGGGCTGTCCGGTCCCGAATCCTATGAGACGCTCGCCTGGGGCGCGTCGGATAAGATTCTCACTGCCGCAGGGGCCGGTGGGCCCATCTTTGGACTTCAGGTCAGTCCGTCAGGAGTGGTATTCGACGCGCAAGGGAGCGATAACTCATTCAATGCCTGCGGCGGCGAAATCCATTCCGACTTTGGGACGGGACTGATTTATAGCGATTGCGGCAACGTCGCGGATCCAACCACGCTGGCGACAGTTGGAACTTACAACGCCTCGGGCCTGGTCGCTCCCGATTCCTCCTTGGATCGTGTTTTCATCCTCGGGCAAACTGCGGCGCAAGCCAACACCAACAATTTCACCATCAAGTCATTCGACGAGAAAGCCTACACCCCGGTGTCTTCGATCACCCTTGCGAATTTATTGGGTACCCCCCTTCAGTTTGTCCGCTGGGGAACTTCGGGCCTTGCCGTATTGACCTTGGCCGTGCCCGAAGCCGGCGTGCCAGGCATGCTCTACTTAATTCAGGACGCAACCTTCGTCAGCAGTGCCCCGGAAGCTGCCTTTCAACCGTCCAACACGCACGAGTTGGTGCAGCAGCGGTGGAAACGCATCTCCAAGGCCGACATCGCGAAGATGGTGCAAGCGAGACGAGGGGCTGAACTTCCTTGACCATGAAGCCGGCATAGCATGACGTCACATCAGGGCAGCCTGGTGAGCGCGGACTTTTCTTCGCTACCCCAGACACTGATCGGCGCGGCAAATCGGCACGGGGCTATTCTTCAGCAAACGTAAGAACCCACGTTCTAGACGATATTGACCTATCTCTACCTCCGGAAAGCTCGGTGGACACCCGGCCGAATAAGGCAGATTCGAAACTGAGCCTCCAGCACGAATGCGATTCAACGAAGAATTGGTTCCTGCCTAGTCGCCAAGGGTTTACCAATAGCTGTCGATAGCAGCCCAAGCCACCACTTAAGCCGGATTTGGAACGAAAAACGCCCTTCCACGCCGGAATCCAGCCGGCCGCAATGCACTGTGCCAGTTGACGGCTAGCCGACTTCTCAGGCTGAACCTTTAATTGCGCGAAAACTACGCGAAGGGTTGCTGGCAGGGCAGCGCGTCAGCACGCTCTTCAGCCAGAGTGGTGGGGTCTTTTGGCTTGAATCGCTAAAACGGTATTTTGATGTTACGCGCCTCCCAGCATGTAGGAGTGGCCCTCCGACCAAACGGTGGCCTCAAATGGAAATCAAGGCGCATTTCCGATTTCAAATCGCAAAGGACAGATCACGTGCTAATTGAACCGGACATTTCATATGCTAACGACATCAGATTGCAAAGGCCTTGACCTGGTATGGAGACCGGCGCATAATCTTCCGCACAGGTAGAGTTGAAATCGGAAATTCCGGCTGATCTCCCTCTGTGGGAGGAAACCATGCGCGCTATCGCTGTTGTGTTCCCGTGTTTCCTCTTCTGGTTCTTGAGTGCAAGCCTGGGCGCAGCCTTTCCCCCGGAGACGCCGGCACCCAAAGCCGCTGCGACGGCCCGGAAAGAGTCCCGCAGCGCCGACTCACACTGCTACCCGCTTCCAGCTCAATCATTCCTTGCAGGAGGAGTCCATGACAACTTTTATTCGCACAGTATTCGTAGCCTGTTTGTTGCTAGGCCTATCGTCGCCCTTCGCGGCAGGACAAGACCAAGACTTGGAGGGAAGCAAGGACCATCCCTTGATTTCGCGATATCCCGGCTCGGTTATCACGCGCTATCTCACCAAGGAGTTCGATGAGTTCACCCTTCCGCTGGGCAAGGTCGTTGACGAGAAATTTAGCAAGAGCCAGCCTCTGGAAGGGAAGATCACCCGCATCGTTTACGTGGCGCCCCAGGGGCGCTCGGTGCTGGAGGTCTTTCGCAACTATCAAGGCGCGCTAAGAACGGGCGGGTTCGAGACGCTCTTTACTTGCGGTCCGCAGGATTGCGCCGGGTCGGGGAGCCCAATGGCAAATGCGTACGCCAGCGGCGATAACGGCGATTACTGGGGACCCGTACACAAGATTCGATACATTTCGGCGAAGCTCGCGCGGCCGGAGGGTGACGTTTATGTGAGCTTGCTGATTGACGACCAGGGCGCGGATTCCCGGCCCAATGTCGAGCTCTACGTCATCGAAGTGAAGCCCATGGAGTCGGGCCTCATCACCGTGGACGCCGCGTCGCTGGCCAACGACATCAACCGCACCGGCCACGCTTCGGTTTACGGGATCTACTTCGACACCGGGAAGGCTGATGTCAAGCCTGAGTCCGACGCGACGCTGAAAGAAATCGCCAAGCTGCTGCAAGGCGACCCCAGTCTGAAACTCTATGTCGTCGGGCACACCGACAACCAGGGCGCGCTCGACCTGAACATGGACCTTTCGCGCCGGCGCGCCGCGGCGGTGCTTGCCGCGCTCACGACCAAGTACGCGGTTCCGGCCGGCCGGCTGCGGGCCTACGGCAGTGGCCCCTACGCTCCCGTGGCGTCGAACGACAGCGAGGACGGCCGCGCCAAGAACCGCCGCGTCGAACTGGTGAAGCAGTAAGGCACGCTGAATATTAAGTTGATCGATCCCGCCGCCTGGGATGGCGGCAAGAAAAGCACATTTGCCATGTTCCCCAAGGAGAAGTCCGTCTCCGGAATTGGGGACGACGCCTATACCTTCAGCGACGGCATCGTTTTTCATAAGGGGAAGGTGGAAGTGAACGTCATCACCGGCGGCTATACCGGCCCCAAATCGAAAGCCGATGTCGCCAAGCACCTTGCGGAGCAAGTGGCGGCGCGCCTGTAACGCTTCTCCGTCTCACTGCTTCCACCGCAGACCTGCGCCCGGGAGGTCCACGGCTTTTCGTAGCCCATAGGGACGAACCGCAGACGTTACCGAGGCAGGTGTGCGCTACGCTGGCTTGCTCGCCCCCGGGGGGATGGGATCTCGTTCCGTGCCGCGAGTTGATGGTCACTCGCTAATCATTGCTGCGAGCCGTTGCCAATCCACCTGATTCACAAATTCCCAGAGCCGGACCAGGCCGAGCGAGTCCCAGTCCGTCAGCGGTGGCTCGCTGAGGTTATCCGGCACGCTCTCCAGGAAGACGGTGATCAACTGGATGTCCGTGCGGGGGCGCGAAAGATCAAAGTAGTCGGGATTGAACCTGACCACCGCCCGCGCGTCCTTCGTATTCGCAGGGACAAAGGGAGAGGGATAGTCGAAGGCTTTTTTGGCCCAGGCCTGCGAAGCCCGCTCCGCCGGCGTCATTCCGGCCAGTTCCGCGCGAAGGGTTTCGAGCACGGGGTCGGCAGTATGTTCGGCACGCCACTTCCGGTCCGCCTCGCAGAGGGCCTGATTCTTCTTCAACCCGGCCGGCATGTCAGCCTCCATCTTCTCCATATCTGCACGAAACCGCTCGGCTTCGGCCGGATCGGTCTTCTTAAATCTCTGGTAGCTTTCCTCCGTACTCTTGCGCCGTTCGTCCCCGCGGGCCATCCAATCTTTGTAGTCTTTATCGCAGGGGGGCAGCTTCTTGTCCGCTTCGGCTTGGCGGGCGACCTCGCCTTCGCGGTCGTGGATCAAGTCCCGCAAGAATTGCTCTCGTGTCACCGGAATCCAAAGAGGGCGGTCCCTCTTGGCGAAATAGATGACGGCGACTGCGTCATGGGCTCGTGGATCCGGCGGCCCGGCATAGTACAGCGTGACTCCCGCGGCTTGGCCCATTGCCACTGGCAGCCACATCATCTCGTGCCCGTTGTGCCTCTCAAATGTGTTCCCGCGACATACCTCATGCGGATCGTTAAAATGGAAATCGGCCTCTGTTACGGCTTCCCTGTCGGTCTTCGGCTTGCCGCCGGGGCCCTCGGCAAAATAGAGGAATATGAACAACAGACTGCCGGAGACGGGAACATTGGCGCAGGGTTCAGTCGGCTCGCATCGGCCGGAACCAGAAAGCTGGATCCAGCCCTCTCCATTGAAGCCCAGCGGTGGATTGAATACCTTCGCGGTATGCAGCCGCGAGGCGATACCTTGGATTTTCGACAGGAATATCCTGCCCTCGGCCTCGCTGTGGCCGGACCACTTCGCGTCGCTGGCAGGCGGGCTGCTTAGCTGCCAAGTGCCGGGCACGTCGGGGAGCGGCCGTACTTGGCCCGCGGCGGGCAAACACAACAGCAACGCTGCGGCGAGATATCTCATGGCTCCTCCTGTAGCTCCGGGTCCCAGGACACTTCCACCCTTGCTCCTGTTCATCCGCCCGGCAAAATCACTTGGGATGCGTCAACGAAGCCAGGCGAAGAGCTTCCTTCACGCCGGAATCCAACCGACCGCAAGGCAGTGCGCCAGTTGACGGCCAGCTGACTTCCCAGGCCCAATCCGTTCGGGGCGCTATCGATTACCTGAGAGTTTCAGGTGGGATGAGGATTTCCCGACACATCAGGTCTGTGCGGATGCCGACTCCGGCAGGCCGATCCGGCGGCAGAGGTCAGCGAAGCGCGGGTCATCGCGCAGGTTGTCGAACGGCGGGAAGCGGAGTCGCACCAGCCAGGGGTTGTGTTGCCCATAAGCCTTCTCAAGGAGTTCAAACGCCTCATCTTTCTCGCCCAGGGTCGCATGGAGGCCGGCCACAAAGAATTCGGAGAAAATATCCTGCTTCGGCTGCCTTTTCAGCTCTTCCAGGATCTTCCGCGCCTCGTCCAGTTGCCCAGCCTTCGCCAGCACTGCGCCCAAGGTCACTTTACTTAACGACGCACCCCCAGAAAGATGTGCCGCCTCGCCACATTCGCGGATGGCCTCTTCGTGCATCCCCTTCTCGGAATAAGCCCTAGCAAGCACCCCGTGCGCAACAACGAGATTTGGATCAAGTTCAAGCGTCTTTTGCAACTGTTCCAATGCGCGATCGTAGTCACGGACGAAGTAGAACACCATCCCCAGTGTATGGCTGAAATTTGCCGAGAGGGGATCGAGTTCAACGCTGCGACGCGCTTCGGCAAGAGCTTCCTGGCGCCGCCCCACGACGAGCAAAAACAAGCCATAGTAAAGATGAGCCCACGCGTAGTTGGGGTTGAGCTCGAGCGCCCGCTTGAGCGAGCGCTCGGCGCCGGACCAGTCCCACTCATAAAAAAACTCTACCGCCCCCAGCGCCGTGTGCGCCTCGGCGACACTCTCATCAATCTCCAAAGCTCTCAGTGCCGCCGCTTTGGCTTTGGGAGCGGCCTCCGAAGGTGGGAGCGAACCGAACATACCGAGATAAGCGTACGTGGAGGCTATCCACGCGTAAGCCGCCGCATACCCAGGGTCCGCTTCGATCGCCTGCCTTGCATAGGCCATCCCTTGCCGGAGCCCCTCCGGCGTCCATTTGTTGGCGTGGTATTGAGCCTTCAGCAAAAGCTGGTAAGCCTCGCGGTTCAGCGTGGGTCGCTTGGCGAGGCGCTTTTTCTCTTCAGGAGTCAACCGCAGCCGAAGCTTTTCCGAAATCTGGCGAGCCACTTCCGCCTGCACCTCGAAGATATCGTCGATCTTGCGGTTGTAGCGCTCGCCCCAGAGCTGTGACTCCTGGGCCACATCCATCAACTCCGCGCTGACGATGAGGGCTTCGCCCCGCTGGATGACCCTCCCCGTCAGCACGGCGCGGACGTTCAGCTCGCGCCCCACGCCCTGGGCGTCCGCCTCCCGGCCTTTGTAACGAAATGCCGTGTTGCGGGGCAGCACGCGCAATTTCGGGAGCTGCGCGAGGCTGTTCATAATGGTCTCGGTGATCCCGTCACTCAGATATTCCATCTCGGGATCGCCGCTGGCGTTGACGAACGGCAAAACAAGGAGAGAGTCGATGGTCCTGGAAGGCCTCCGCTGCAAGGGGGCCTTCGGAGAGCTGGTTTCGTCGCCCTGGCGGTCGAACGTCGCCGCGCCAGCCGGTGAGCGCCCTGAATCCGTGTCGCGTTTCAAGCGTTTCAGGTCGGCACGAATCTCGGCCGCGCTCTGGCATCGTAAGTCGCGATCTTTTTCGAGCGCCTTGTTGAGGATTTCTTCCAGTTTGGGCGGCAAGTCAGGATTCAAGCGTGACGGAGGCGTCGGTGCCTCGTGCAGGATGGCCCCGAAAATCGCCGCCGAGGTCGTCCCCTCAAACGGCAGCTTGCCCGTCGCCATCTCGTAAAGCACCACGCCGAAACTGAACAGGTCCGTGCGCGGATCCAGTTTCTCGCCGCGCGCCTGCTCGGGGGACATGTAAGCGACCGTCCCCATGGCGACGCCGGGGCTGGTGAGATGGTCCGGCTCTCGGGACGCAGTCGCCGTCGCGGTAGCGCCAGCATCTTGCTGCCCTTGCGAAGCCGGCTGGAAGCCGGCGCTACCCGTCAATTTCGCCAAGCCAAAGTCCAGGACCTTAGCCTGTCCACGTGTCGTGACGAAGATGTTCGCCGGCTTGATGTCGCGATGAATGATGCCTTTTTGGTGCGCCGCGTCGAGCGCGTCGGCAATCTGGATGGCCAAGTCGAGCAGCGTGTCCATTTGTAGGGGCGAACGGCGTTCGCCCTGCTCAGGTGGGCGCGCGCCGCGCGCACCGACGGCTATGCGATCCTTCAGCGTCTGCCCTTCCAGATACTGCATGGCAATGAAGGGCTGGCCGTCGTGCTCGCTGATTTCGTAGATGGTGCAGATATTGGGATGGTCGAGTGCCGAAGCGGCACACGCCTCGCGCTTGAAGCGCTCGAGGGCCTGCGGGTCGCGGGCCATCTCTCCGGGGAGAAACTTGAGGGCCACGAGTCGGCCGAGCTTCGTATCCTCGGCCTTGTATACCACACCCATACCACCGCCACCGAGCTTCTCGAGGACTCGGTAGTGGGAAACAGTCCGACCGATCATAGCCCCTCTCTCATGGGAGGTCCGCGGGCACGTATCCGTGAGCTAACTGGATTCTAGGCTTGCTCGTACGGCAAATCAAGCAAACGCGAAACTGGTTGCCCATTTTTCGCTGAAAAGTGAAACAACATCAGCCACCTGGGCAACACTACGGGTTTATTGGGGGCTGAGAAGATAGAGGTCGGCTTGCCCGCCTGGGCGCGCGTAGATCACGGTAGAAAGGTCGCGGGAAAAGTCATAGGCGTTGCCTTGATATGTAAGAGGAAAGGCAAAGGGGAGTTTGAGCGCGACCTCGGGTTTGCCAATGACCTTGCCGTTGCGCCAGGCTTGACGGTAAAACGTTACTTCACCGGGGGCGGCAACTGCGTAAAGGAATGACTTGCCATCGCGGGCAAATCGAACGTAAAAGGTCTCCACACCGGGAAGCAATGGGATGCACTTCCTGTCGGCAATGGAAATTTCGTAGATGCCCACGTCGTCGCCGGACCACAGGTCGCCAATCAGATACTTACCGCCTGGGGCAGCGTCGAACGCATAGGAGCAGCCATCCACAAATTTTTCGATATTCGAGCCGTCGGCGCTCGCTTTCCAAACGGTTGACTTGCCCCCAGCCCCAGCCTCTAGGGTACTGATGTAGAGCGATTTCCCATCGTCCGACCAGATTATCCCGAACAAAGCCCGCTCCACCCGCCCGATTTGACGGAGACCGCGGCCGTCTGCCCCGACGATATAGCCCTTGAATTCTCTGCCCGAGTAATCCCCAAAGGACAGTTGGGAGCTGTCGGGTGACCAATCTCCAGTACCCAGCCATCCCGAGGACGCGAGTCTGATTCTGTTCCCACCGCCAAGGTCTGAAACCCAGAGCTCGGTTTGGTTCGGCCCAAGCAATTTGATGTACATAACGCGTTTTCCGTCGGGCGAAATGATGGGCTGCGAGGCGGCTTCCGCCACAATGTCCACAGACTCCTTGGTGCGAACATGATAGGCGGTCAAGTACCCCGACTGCCTGCCGTTGACGTAGTAGATCCCTCGGCCGGCGGGGTCGGGCATGGGGCAATAATCCGGGCCGGGGCCAAACGTGACTTGGGTCAAGCTCCGGTCGGCCAAGTTGTACCTCCAGAGGTTGGCGAGTCCGTTGACAGTGCGGCTGAAGAGCACGGTCTTTCCAGGCTCCTCCCACACGATGTCAGGCGCCCGGAGAGAGTCCTTCCCGGACGTGGTCCCTAAGTCCACCGCCGACCGGCTGGCCACACTCACCTTGTGCAAGTGGAACTCTTGGTCCCTATATCGAGCCACCGATGCGACGAGCAGGTCGCTGCCGCCGGGGAAAGGCAGAATCGAGAGGGGCGTTAGAGGAGGATTCTCGAAGGTGTAGATTGTTTCTTCGTTGAGGCCGGATCTGTCGGCGCGGAAGACCGCCCGGCTGTCCGACTTCAGGTAGAAGAATGAGCTGCCATCCGGAGAGGGCACAAGGTGAAAACCGGATGCCACCCGGCGCGGCGTCCCTCCCAGTGTGGGCACAGCCCATTCCTCGTCGCGTCCGAGACGCCGTCCGTAATAGATTTCGGTTCCGTCGGGGGAAAAGTCGTCCACGTATTTGTCGCTCTCGTCGCGGGTCAACTGAAGCGGCTCTCCGCCCGAGGCGAGCATCACGAACACCTGACCAACGCCGCCCACCAGCGAGCCGAAAGCCACGGTGCGCCCGTCCGGGGAAAGCCTCGCCGTACCGATAGGCTTGTTCCAATGGCTGATTTGCGTGATTTTCCCTGGGCCGCTCGGGGCTTTGGCCGGCCGGTAGCGATAAGCCAGAAAGGCTCCGACAAGGAGAAGGACAACAGCCGCCGGGATGATGTATTTCGCGCGCAGCACGCCGCCCGCTGGCCTTTCGGCAACCGCCTTTGCCGCCGGCCCGAGAATCTGCTCGGGAGATGCCATCACTGCCTGAGCCGCTCGTCCCGAATCCGTATCGCGCTTTAGGCGCTTCAGATCAGCGCGCATCTCCGAGGCGACCTGGTAGCGGACGCCACGGTCTTTTTCCAACGCTTTGTTGATGATGTGTTCCAACTCGGCAGGGCACTCCGGATTCAGACGTACCGGTGAGGTCGGCGCATGATGCAAAATGCCATCAAAGATGGCTGCCGAAGTGGTGCCCGAGAAAGCCTGGCGCCCCGTTGCCATCTCATACAGCACCACACCGAAGCTGAACAGATCCGTGCGCGCGTCGAGGTCCTGCCCCAGTGCCTGCTCCGGTGACATATACGCCACTGTCCCCAGCGCCGTGCCCGGGCTGGTCAGGAGTTCTTCCCCGCCTGTTGCCGTCGCCAGGGTTGAAGCTCCAACTCCCTCCCCCACTAGTCTCGGGGACGCCGCCACTTTCGCCAAGCCGAAGTCGAGGATCTTTGCCTGCCCGCGGCTAGTCAGAAAGATATTCGCCGGCTTGATGTCCCGGTGAACGATCCCCTCGGCGTGGGCGGCGTCGAGCGCATCGGCAATCTGAATCGCGACTTCCAGAAGCTCATCGGTGCTCAGCGGCTCTCCCGTAATGCGGTGCTTGAGGGTCTCGCCCTTCAGCAATTCCATGGCGATGAAGGGGCGACCCTCATGCTCATCGATCTCGTAAATGGTGCATATGTTGGGATGGTTCAGCGCGGAGGCAGCGCGGGCTTCGCGCTGGAAGCGCTCCAGCGCCTGCCGGTCTTTAGAAAGCTCCTCGGGCAGGAACTTGAGTGCGGCGAAGCGGCCCAGCTTGGCGTCTTCGGCCTTGTACACCACACCCATGCCGCCGCCACCCAACTTTTCGACGATGCGATAGTGGGACACACTCTAGCCGCTCATGGCGAGGCGGCCTCCGAATGGTGGGAGCCGGAACTCCTCCTGGCAACATCATAGACTGTGACCTATGCCGAGTCAACGTTTGGGATTGGAAAGACTGAATAGGACAGGGCGCTTCGCGCCTATGCGCAGCCAGATAGACGTAAACGCTCCATACGGAGAGGTGTACTTGATCACCGAATGCGGTCGGAGGCGAGACCAACCGCAAAGGCGGATTGGGAACGAAAAACGCCCATCCACGCCAGAATCCAGCCCAAGGGGTGGGCGCCAGTTGATGGGTAGCCGACTTCCCAGGCGCAAATCCGGAGCTGAGTCTCAACCGTCCTGCCAACAGCCGCTGGGAATTCAATAGCTTACAAATTGCGTAGGGAGGAGGCATGCGTTTACTGTGCCGAAAAAGAACTACTTGGTGAACTGTGCCAAGAATTGATGTAAAACATTAAGTTAACAGCCACTGCCGCTAGAAACCGCGTTGGGAATAAGTTTGCCTAAGGCCCTTTTGTCAAGTCAGTCCGCTTCGACATGGCCTTTCTGCTCAGTTCCACTTCTGGCCATTCGTATTGCTCCGACCCCGAGAACTACCCAGACCCAGCGAAGGAGCGGGGCCCGAGTGTCTCGAGTGGATTTGCGAATTATTCGTGAGATCGCCCGTTGGAAGACATAATGTGCCTCCTGCAGGCAAAAGGACGCACGGAAACCTTGCAGTGTCACCTCTTTCCTCCACCCCCGCAGGACGAACCATGTATCGCTTCTCTAGGTAAACACTCACATTATTTCTCGACTGGCGCAGCCGAGAGAGTGCCTTGATGATTGCTCTACAGTGCATGTATGTGAATGCAACACCTGCCCCGAAGAAGGCATGTTGATTGGGGGGAGGGCGTCGAGTTCGTCGTATTTGCGATGCCAAGCGAAGAAGAAGGAATATGATGAGGTCTGCTTAGGGACGCAATGAATCTGGCATAGGAAGAGGCAAGCTTGCGCCAAATTCAGGTGACCAGAACTAAACTCAGGAAACCGACACGGAGAATGTGCGATCGCGAATCGGATTCTCCGGAAAACGCGATGAGATTTTAGCCACGATCGAGGGCGGCACATGAATTTCCAGTTTGCGATTTAGCTATTTACTCGTGCTTGACTTCGGCCCGCTGCAATGTGACCATGATGCCCAACATCCGCCAAGGGGGTGCGCATGTCGGATGTTATTCTGATTATCGAGAGCTTGTGCTCTGCTCCTGACTGCAGCCTAAACCGCTTGCTCAGCGTGGAGCCTGGTTACCGCGTCCAACGGTTCACCTGGGAGTCTTTCGGGCCGGCTATACAGGCCGATTGCGTCGCCAACCTAGTTGCAGTAGTCGCGGTTCCCAAAACCGACGAGGTGACAGGCTTTTTCAAGTGGCTGCGCGACAATCCAATAAAGCCTCCGTTTTTCGCCGTCCTCCCTGCTGAACCCGACGATGAGTTGCTCTCTGTCGCCTCGCGAGTAGCGGACGACTTCATGGTCCTTCCTGTCAAGCGAGCAGAATTGCAGTGCCGGATTAGGCGACTCTTAGGCCCGGGAACACCCTGCGCTGAGAGCGTTCATCGCCTCCTTACCAGGGAAGCAGTGATGGCACAGATCGTCGGCAATAATACGGCATTCACTCGTGCAATAGAGCAAATTCCGCCCATCGCTGCGAGTGATGCTCCGGTCCTGCTTACAGGCGAAACGGGAACGGGGAAAGAACTCTGTGCACGGGCTATCCACCTTTTGAGCCGAAGGCATAGCGGGCCATTTATTCCGGTGGAGTGCGGGGCTTTGCCAGAAAATCTGGCCGAAAATGAACTCTTTGGTGACGCACGTGGCGCCTTCACTGACGCGCAGCATGACCGGAAGGGCCTTGTTGCAATGGCCGAAGGTGGAACCCTCTTCCTGGACGAAATCGACACGCTTCCACTATCGATTCGAGCTACGCTCGTACGCCTCCTCGAAGAGAGTTGTTATAGGCCGCGAGGGGCAGAGCAATTCTCCAAAGCTGATATCCGCGTCATCGCTGCTACGAATAGCAACCTTGGAGGAGTGTGTTCGAAAGAGATCGTTTCGTTCTGATTTGGGCCGGAACTGACGCTTGCCATCGACTCCGACTCTGGAAATGGACCGTTTGGCGTCGGGAGGGTTAATCGATGAAATTATCTCTACCCAGCAGTAAGGTCGCATTCATTCTGGTTGTTATACTTATCCCATCCTCGGTTGCGTGGGGAGCAACGATCCACGTGCCAGCCGACCAGCCTACGATCCAGGCTGCCATCGATGCGGCTTCGAACGGAGACACTGTCCTGGTGGCGCCCGGAACCTACCAGGAGAATATTAATTTCCAGGGGAAAGCGATTACCGTCGCAAGCACTGGTGGACCTCAGACGGCCGTCATTGATGGAGGCGGTACAGGCACGGTTGTCATGTTTGAAACCAGCGAAGGACCCGGTTCGGTGCTGACTGGCTTTACCATCACAAACGGGAACGGTATGTTAGGCGCGGGAATTATTCTGTGGGGCGCCTCCCCATCTGTTATTGGAAACATCTTCAACAACAATAGTCAGGGGAGTCAAGGTTCTGGAGCGGCGATTGTTGGGAGTAATGCCTCCCCTCTAATTCAGGGAAATCTTTTCGAAAACAACTCTTGCGACAGCCAGTATTTGTCGGCTGTGATCAGTTTTGTGAATGGGTCTTCTCCGCTGATTGTCAACAACATTCTATTCAACAACCGGTGTCGAGCGATCGATATGACCGTGCTGACGGGAACCAACCCGCGTGTGCTCAATAACACGATCGTAGGTAATCCCGTCGGCGTTCACGTTGACACCCGGGTTTCAGCAAGTTCCCAAATATTTGAAAACAACATAATTGTAAACAATCAAATCGGCGTAGAAACCGTATTCGGGGATTCATCTGATAACCCCACGTGGACTAACAACCTTGTTTTCGGAAATGCCACTAATTACAGTGGGATTTCCGACCAGACGGGGATCAACGCCAACATCTCCTCCGATCCACTCTTCTTTGATCCTACGAAGAACTTTCACTTACTGACGGGTTCGCCCGCGATCGATGCAGGAAATAATTCCGCACCCGGACTCCCTTCCACAGACTTCGATGGAAACCCAAGAATCCAGAACGGCACAGTGGATCTGGGCGCGTCTGAGTACTTCCCTGCAACGATGACCATCTCCTCCAGCAGTTTCACCTTTGGCCCCACCCCCTTTGGCATGAGTAGCGCCACTCAACCGCTCACGATCACCAACACCGGCACCAACTCTCTTTTGCTCAGCCTGGTACTCAGTGGTGATTTCACCGAGAACGACAACTGCGGGAGTGTAGTTGCCGGGGGTGCGTTTTGCACAGTCAACATCGCATTTGCTCCTACGGGTTTGGGAGTTCGGAATGGCTCCCTGACGGTGGCGGGTAACGCCAAAACCAGTCCTGCAATCATTGCACTAACGGGCACGTCGACCGGTCCCAGCGTGGGACTATCCGCCTCGAGCCTGGCCTTTGGAAACCAACTCCAAGGCACGACCAGCGCTCCACAGGTTCTCTACATCAGTAACAGCGGGGATTCGCCCTTGCTCATCTCCAGCCTAACCGTGAGCGCGGGTTTCATACAGACGAACGCCTGCTCGGCGCCGGTAGCTCCGGGCGCTAGTTGCAGCGTCAGTGTGAGCTTTGCTCCAACCTCCACCGGCAGTTTCCTGGGGTCTCTGACCCTTGTGGACAACGCCCCGGGCACGCCCCAGACGGTTACCCTCACCGGGGCTAGCTACGTCTACCCCACTCCACAGATCAATCCTCCCCTGCAGCCCGCCTCAGCAGCGCCAGGTAGCGACGCGTTCATATTGGCGGTGAATGGATCGGGATTCCTTGACGTGTCTGTGGTGCAATGGAATCAAACACCGCTTCCTACCACGTTTGTCAGTGCCACCCAATTGACGGCGCAGGTGCCCGCTTCGGACGTAGCGGCAGCCGGCACGGCTTTGGTGAGCGTAATTAATCCTACTCCTGGCGGCGGGACCTCCAACGCTGTACCGTTTGAGATCACCACCTCCACGCCTAGCGTTGCATTCAACAAAACAGATTTCGCGGTCGGGCAATATCCGGAAGCCGTGGCCGAAGGAGACTTTAATAGTGACGGCAAGGTTGATCTGGCGATCACCAACTACGATTCAGGCACATTTTCCGTGCTCCTGGGCAAGGGAGACGGCACGTTTCAGGCTCACGTGGACTACGCCACGGGTGCGGGCCCCAATTCGGTGGTTGTGGCGGACTTTAACCACGACGGCAAGGCGGACCTGGCCGTTTCTGACAGCGGATGCCCCCCGGTTGGTGGCACTTGCGTGGGTGGGAGCATATCCATCCTTCTGGGCAACGGGGATGGGACGTTCCAGCCACCACTCACGCTAAGCCAAAGTTGGGTGGTCGCTACCCTCGCGGCTGGCGACTTCAACGGCGATGGCAAGGTTGACCTGGCGGTTTCCGAATATGGAGGCTCAGGCGGAACCATCGCCATCTTCCTGGGAAATGGTGACGGAACATTTCAAGCAGGGGCGCAATACCATATAGGCGTGCCGTTCTCTCAACCGCCTTCTTCCATCGTGATCGGGGATTTCAATCGCGACGGCAAGCTCGACTTGGTGGTAAACGACTGGGACTCCTCGAGCGACGTTGCAGTCCTTCTCGGAAACGGCGACGGGACATTCCAGAGCCCAGTAGAGTACCCGACCAGCCCATCTCCCCATGCGATTACCGCGGGTGACTTCAATGGAGATGGGATTCTTGACTTGGCCACGGCAAACTCCGGGGCAAACTCCGCCACAGACGCGAACACGGTTTCTGTCCTGCTCGGCAATGGGGATGGGACGTTCCAGACCCATGTGGACTATACCACCGGCATTGGTCCGAATTGGCTGACAGCAGCCGATCTTAACGGGAATGGCAAGCTCGATCTTGCCGTAACCGACTATAACGCCAACACGGTATCGGTTCTGTTAGGCAACGGCGATGGAACCTTCCAGCAGAACCAGGACTTCCCGACCGAGGTGGGGCCGGAGTGGATTGTGGCGGCAGACTTCAACGGCGACGGCCGCATGGATCTTGCCGTTGCCAATTCCCTGAGCAACAATCTGTCCGTGTTATTGCAGGTTCCTGTGTCTCCTTTGCCTCTTGTGAGTTTGTCGGCTAGTTCACTCAGCTTCGCGGCGCAAATGTCAGGAACCAGCAGCGCGGCGCAGGGTGTTACCCTGACCAACTCAGGCACTGCCGCGCTGGTCATTTCCGGCGTCACGGTAAGCGGGGATTTCTCCCAGACCAACACTTGCGGATCCAGCGTCAGCGCGGGCGCGAAGTGCATCATTTCGGTGACTTTCAAGCCGACGGCGGGGGGGACGAGGACCGGGACCCTGAGCATTGCTGACAATGCTGCGGGCAGTCCCCAAAGCGTGGGATTGAGCGGGACAGGCGAGGATTTCACCTTCACTGCAGCTTCAGGTTCTTCCACCTCGTCCACCGTCACGCCGGGTCAATCGGCAACTTACACGCTAAGCGTAGGCGGGCAGGGGGGAATGTCCGGGACGGTGACATTCACCTGCACGGGGGTTCCTTCCGAGGCTACCTGCACGACTTCGCCGAACCCGTTAACGGTGGGGAATTCCGCGACCAATGTCACGGTTAAGGTGACAACCACTGCTCCTACCATGGGCGTCCCGCGCTCTCGACCACTTCCTCCAACCCTACCCATCTCCCAGGGTTCGTGGAGGCTCGTCATGTTCGCCTTGCTTCTGGCCATGGTGGCATGGATGCTCGCGCGGCAGAACCCAATCGGGGCGAGCCGGCGCAACTCGGCACTGACCCTGCTCGCCTTGGCATTGTTGCTTGCACTGGCGCTGTCAGGATGTGGCGGGAGTGGAGGTTCGAGAAGTAACCCCGGTACGCCGGCGGGAACCTACACGCTGACGGTAACGGGCACCGCGGGTTCGGGTTCCTCGGCCTTGTCCCATAGTGCGACGCTCACCCTCATTGTGAGTTAATCAAAGCAAGACGCAGTAAACTCAAGCCCCACGGGTCTGAATTGCCCGAACAGGCCTTTTCCCGGTTGGCCTGGAGCATCTGGCGGCGGCTCGCAAGGCACTGCGGTGGGGTAGACGCCGATCCGGGTCATGGGACGTAACCCCGTGGGGATCTAAATGCGCACTTGCCGCCTCGTTGCCTTTAATTCTCAGCATTCGGCGGTTGCTTGCCCATGAGGTCGGCAATCCCAATCGGTGCACCCGAAGCGTTGATCCGCCGAAACATCACACGCGAGAATAGCTCCTCAGTAGTCGCCCAGCCTTTACTATTATAATAGGTGTCGATAACAGCCCAGCCCACCACTTTATTCGGATTTGGAACGATAAACGCCCATCCACACCTGAAACCAGCCCAAGAGGCGACCCAGTCGATGGGAAGCCGACTTTTCATTCCCAATCCATTCTGTGTGCCGAGCACCCATGATGCGCACAGGAGCGCTTGGGGAAAACTTGCTCTGCTGCCGGGACCACTTCGCGGTCGATCCAGCACGGCGAGGTGTTGCCGCAGACAGCACCCCTGGGAACTGTTCCGCTACTTGAACTGTCCCGGATAGTCCTATTGCGTTGACTTGCCAGTGCACGCGGCGTATGCTGGTCGCAATCGAAGTTCGCGTCATCTTGGTGTGAGGTAATCGCCTCATGGTCGGCCAGACCGTTTCCCACTACCGCATTTTGGAGAAGCTCGGTGGCGGGGGCATGGGTGTCGTCTATAAGGCCGAAGACACCAAGCTCGGCCGCTTCGTGGCGCTCAAATTCCTGCCTGAAGAGCTTTCCGGGGATCGCCAAGCGCTGGAACGATTCCAGCGGGAGGCCCGCGCCGCCTCGGCGCTCAACCACCCCAACATCTGCACGATCTACGACATTGATGAGCACGAAGGCCAGCCCTTCATCGCTATGGAATTGCTCGAAGGGCAGACCCTCAAGCAGCGGCTAGAGGTAACGGCGGGTTTACCCCGCCAGCCCGAACGTGGCGGCACAAAGCCGCCTCTACGAACGGTTGAATTGCTGGACCTGGCCATCCAGATTGCCGACGCTCTCGACGCGGCGCACGCCAAGGGCATCACCCATCGGGACATCAAGCCCGCGAACATCTTCGTGACCCAGCGCGGGCAGGCGAAGGTCCTGGACTTCGGCCTGGCCAAGCTGGCGCCAAAGGCCAGGCGGGTGGCGGAAGCCGTGGGAGCCTCTGCGCTGCCCACCGCCTCCATCGAGCCCGAGCAGCTCACCAGCCCTGGTGTGGCGATGGGCACGGTGGCCTACATGTCGCCGGAGCAGGCGCGGGGCGAAGAGCTCGACGCACGGACGGACCTGTTCAGTTTCGGCGCAGTGCTCTACGAGATGGCGACAGGCAGGCAGCCCTTCACGGGCAACACTTCCGCAATGATTTTCACGGCCATCCTGACCCAGGCCCCGACCCCACCGGTGCGGCTGAATCCCGACTGCCCGGCGGAGTTGGAACGCATCATCAACAAGGCGCTTGAGAAAGACCGAGGCCTGCGCTGCCAGAGCGCCGCCGAGCTATGCGCCGACCTGAAGCGCCTGAAGCGCGATACGGACTCAGGGCGTGCGCCAGCAGCAAGCGGAGCCCCCCAAGTTCCTGTGGCGGGCAGGAAACTCTGGAAGGCCCTTGTTCCCGCTGCCCTGATACTTGTCGCTGCTGCCGTCGGCGGGACGCTCTACTTCCGCTCCCGCCAGGCCATGATCCCCCTGACCGACAAGGACACCATCGTCCTCTCCGATTTCGACAACAAGACCGGTGACACCGTATTTGACGACACGCTGAAGCAGGGGCTCTCGGTGCAGCTTGAGCAATCGCCCTTTCTCGCCCTGGTTTCCGAACGCAGGGTAAATGAGACATTGAAGCTGATGGGGCGTCCCGCCGGCGACCGGTTGACGCCGGAGGTCACACACGAGGTCTGCCAGCGCACGGGCAGCAAGGCCATGCTGGCCGGCTCGATTGCGGGGCTGGGCAGCCAGTACGTGATTGGCCTGAAGGCGGTGAACTGCGACACGGGCGACGTGCTGGCCGAGGCGCAGGAGCAGGCGGCGGGCAAGGAAGCGGTGCTCAAGGCTCTGGACAACGCGGCGGTCAGCTTGCGGAGCAGGCTGGGCGAGTCGCTCAGCTTGGTGGAGAAATACGCCACGCCGGTGGCGGAAGCGACCACGCCATCCCTGGAGGCGCTGAAAGCCTACAGCCTGGGAGTAAAGACGCGCTATGCGAAAGGGGGCACAGCCGCGCTGCCGTTTTTCAAACGGGCGGTGGAACTCGACCCGAATTTTGCCATGGCCTACTCCTGGATTTCGGTGGTTTACTTCAACCTCAACGAAGTGGGGCGAGGGGCCGAAAATGGACGCAAGGCTTACGAGCTGCGGGAGAAGGTAAGCGAACGGGAGCGGTTGTTGATCGAGGGGGACTACTACGTAATTGCGACCGGAGAGCTGGAGAAGGCCGTGCAGACCTTCGAGCTGTGGCAGCAGACCTACCCGAGAGACTCGCTGCCTTACACGAACCTGGGATTCGTTTCCATGGCCCTGGGAAACTGGGAAAAGGCATTGGAGG